>JGI24721J26819_10000916_pt1 | contig 32915 bp, 30 predicted proteins | sample YelNatPaOPGAMG01_FD_26819 | JGI IMG/M metagenome (IMG submission 26819) | reverse complement strand
AGTGGGACTCTCGTTGAACCTTCATGCAAGCCGCCAATTAAGCGGCTAGGTATTACGCTACCTTAAGAGGGTCATAGTTACCCCCGCCGTTTATCGGCCCTACTTCCCCTTGAAAGGGGCTTTCAGGTACCGACACTGGGCAGGTTTCGACCGCTATACAAGTCCTTTCGAATTAGCAGCGATCTGTGTTTTTGTTAAACAGTCGGGGTCCCCTTGCCACTGCGACCTATTCCATCACGGGATAGGCACTCCTTATACCTAAGATACGGAGCTATTTGGCCGAGTTCCCTCGCGTCCATTATTCCCAAACGCCTTGGACTTCTCATCCAGGGGCACCTGTGTCGGTTCTTGGTACGAGCATAGACCTGACCTGCATATGTTTTTCATGGGTCCCGGGAATTTAGAAAACCCCCGTACGGGGGCTGACAACCTTTCGCAGACTTCGTGTCATTACAACTTTCCATCCACTTATGGAGGCCAGTAAATTGGCACCCTTACTCCCCATATCCTGAGACTAACATATGCAGCAAAACATCTATGGTACTGGAATATTAACCAGTTTCCCTTTCGGTCACTTCCATTTAGGGGTGACCTTAGGATCGACTAACCCTCGGCTGACGAACATTGCCAAGGAACCCTTGCCCTTTCGGCGGAATCGATTCTCACGATTCTTTTCTGCTACTTTTACCAGGATCCACGATACCATACGGTCCATTCCTCCTCTCGAAGAAACTTCTGTCCATATGGCACGCCCCCCTACCAGATCACCTTTCGGTGCTCGAAGGTCTCGGTAACTAACTTTAGCCCCGTCCATCTTCGAGACATGACGCCTCGGTGAGTGAGCTGTTACGCACTCTTTAAAGGATGGCTGCTTCTAAGCCAACCTCCACACTGTCTTTGGCCTCAAACCTCTTTAATTCGCACTTAGTTAGTTTTAGGGACCTTAACCCTCGTCTAGGATGTTCCCTTCACGAGTTCAGAGCTTATCCCTGAACTCTAGCACCCAGCTTCTACGATCTCAACAAGTTCGGAGTTTGATAAGTTGGCGCAGTCTTTCGACTGCTCACCGACTAATCGGTCGCTCTACCTAGCTGAGCATCTCTGCTGAGGTCTACCTGCGGGTAGTATCGGGGGGAACCCGCTATTGCCGGCCTAGATTAGCCTTTAACCCCTACACCCAAGTCATCCAAACGATTTGCACATCAGAACTGGTTCGGTCCTCCACCTAGCTTTCACTAGGCTTCAACCTGCTCAGGCGTAGATCGACCGGCTTCGGGTCTTCCACGGGTGACTAACGCATAGGTTACGCTACCCCTCCATTTCTGTGCGGGTACTCGCTTTCGCTACGGCTTCTTTTTAAAAAATTAACCTTGCCACTCGTCGAAACTCCCTGGCCCGTTCTTCAACACGGACAATAGAACACCGGTCCACCGTAGTTAACGGCATCATCCCTTTAGTGCCCTATAAGTTTATCACTGTCTGGTTTCAGGTACTTTTCACTACCCTTCCGGGTTTCTTTTCAGTTTTCGCTCACGCTACTTGTTCGCTATCGGATTTGGGGAGTATTTAAGGTTGGATGTAAGTGCCACCCATATTCCCGCACGAATTCCGACGTACGGTACTCTGGATACTTCTCCTCATAGCATCTGACCTTACTCCTACGGGACTATCACCCTCTTTGGCAGTTCATTCCAGAACATTTGGATTCAGTCAGGAAGCATTGGAAAAAGTCCTAACTCCACATCTACCTCCCCTTTCAGGGAGGCATTCGGTTTGCCTTCTACCGCTTTCGATCGCCTTTAATAACGGTATCTCTTTTGATTTCTTTTCCTCCGGGTACTAAGATGTTTCAATTCCCCGGGTTACCCCTCCTTACGGAGTGTCTAAAAGACAGGAAGTCCCATTCGGACACCCTTGGGTCACAGGCTCCATGCGCCTAGCCAAGGATTAACGCAGCTTGGCACGTCCTTCTTCGGCTCCCAAACCAAACCATCCCCCAGACAGTTTAGCAGTTTTACACAATCAATCTTACCACATACTATAAACCGGCGTCATCGGTCGTTAGACCTCACACCCTTCCCCTTTAACTATGAGATTAAAAGGTGCATCGTTTTGTGCGTATCGTGGGTATATTATTGGTAAATATAATCGTTTTGGTAAAAAAAAATTAAGTTGTGGAAATAATACAAAACGTGTGAAATAGGATCAATTCCAAGACTGGAGCGTACATCTATTTATCTGCTCCAAGACTATTTTTAAATTTTTATGAATTAACAATATTGCGGCTACTCCTATTATTATGATTGCCATAATAATGAGTGTAATAACAAAGAGTGTTGTAGAGAATATGCTTGGGTACACTTTGCTAAAAATGATTGAGAAGTTGCCATTTTTTGTAACCGGTCAGTATTGTGTTCCACACTTTTAAGCAGATCCAGTGTTATGAGACAAAAGACCATTATATAATGAATGCATTTTATTAATAGAATGATTAAACTTCTTGCAGAGACACCAAGGGACCGGGAGATGCTGGATAAATTCCAGCGTGCCTAAGAGAATTTAAAGAAGATCGTTGACAAACTTGAGGATCAAAGCAGGAAACTCCGTGATGAACTCAATGAATACAAAAAGAGGCATTCTTCCAGTATAGGTGTCAAGAATGGGTAGACATACGACATTGCAGTACAACATGATCTGGAAAAGGGAAGAATGGATGAAAACACTGTGAATAGAAAACATGGATTACAGACCGGTCACACTGGACACTTCAGGATTAGAAAAAAGTAAACATAAAGCATAATTATCCAGCTGGATCTGAAATAATACACTCAGTGTCATCCCTCCGATTTGTTAACAATCTGCTCAAACGGAAGAAGAAATGGATCTTCCATTCCGTCATGGATCCTGAAATTGAGGCAAGGTAAAACAGGGCAGAGAGGGCACTGAGACTATAGGTAATATAGAGGAAAATATCAGGCGGATCCAGATCGGAGAGGGGCTCTGTGTTCTATACGAAGATCTTTTCATTGTATTATAGAGCAAGGCTGAGGGAAAAAAGCTTAATCGAAGATACGCAGTCAGTAATGAGAAGGAGTGCTAAACGAGGATGAAGAGATGGGACACATCAGACTGACCAGTTACGCTCAAATGAACTCCCATATATCCTGGGTGTAAGGAAGAATGTGCTTCATGATCACACTGCTCTCATGTTTCCTTGCAATATCGTATATAATAGAATAATACTCATAAATGCTCGCTGTCGGGAGAAAAACCGTGACCTCGTATTTATCATTCCTGGGTTTAATGAAAAACCTTATCCTCATAATATGTTGTTCGTTGGATTTATCCCTTACTTCCTTTAGATACTGGTTAAAGAGTGTCAGTGAATAAATACCCTGATCTTCGGAAATAGAATTGAGCCCTGCTATGTTTTCCCGAATATGATGATCACAATATAAAATCGATGAGAAACCGCCGTCATTTGTTGTGTTGTTTGAAACCTCGAGGATACATCCGGTATCAAGCGATCGAAGAGAGAGATCTTCACCGTTCATTGGGATGATATATGTTATTAGAGATACAGGGTATTCCTGGTTGATAAGATCCATGACCTTCAATATTCCCTGACTTGGACCAAGCCATTCAACCCTGGAATTCTCTGTGTCGATTGTGTATTCATTAAGAAGGTTCGAGACATCTTCGAGATGGTTGCTATGAAATCTGGCATAAACATTCATGTAACCAGAACTCATATCAGATCTATTAACAATGAATGATGGTATAGTCATCAGCTTGTTGATAACTGAAAGATCCTTTACATTATTTATTCTGCTTTCAATAATGAAGGAATCTTCAAGTTCAATACTATTAAACCTCTTGAGAAGTATGCTAATCTTTGAATTTATAATTTTTTTAGAGAAGTAAGTAGCCATCCAAACTTCTTCATTTTTAGGGAAGATAAAGACTGGCAATTTTGCCTTTAGATCCAATAAAGCGTTAAAAAGGTCAGTGTTTTGCCTCAAGCGTAAGATAACTCTCATGTCAAGTTTCTTATCTATGTCCTTTACTAACAATAATGCAACAACGCCTTATTGAATATAATAGTTTTCACAAATGCATATTGGATCGCAAAAAAGAGCATATAATAGTCAGCCTCAATCTTAATTCGCATTAGGTCAATTTAACATAGAACTTCATAGGACTGGACTTTCTTGAGAGTGATCTAAATTTCATAACAAAACGCCTGATGCATTTTTCAAGGCCTTAACTTAAGAAGAGAGTCACAACTTTACTGTCCTCTCTTTTCTGCATCGTCGTAATATAAGTCTGTAAGGAATGGCGGGATTCATTCAAAATCTATCCTATTGTAACTACCTATAATGTAATTTTCGAGATTCTAAGCCTCTCTGTGATATTCAGTAGTATTGCATTTCAATCGATTCGTGCGCATTCCCCGGAAATAAAAAATTTCAGTAAGTGTTTTAGGAAACCATCTAATGGAACATGAAGATTCCACATATTTAATAAATCCTGAAAAATAAGTGCATGACAATTTGGCGCATCACTTCTAAACATAACAGTTAGAATGGGTGTAGCAAGTCATGGTATGTGTGTCATGAAAACAAACTTGAGAATATTAGGTATCGATGACTCTCCTTTTCTCCGCCATGATGAGACATGTTTTCTCATAGGCGTAATAATGCGTCTGGATTTCTACGTGGAGGGATTTATGACAAAGCAGATCCATGTTGATGGGAATGATGCTCAGGCCCTAATAGCCGAGATGGCGGAGACCCGTTCTGGAAAGGGATGCAACGTCATCATGACAAATGGGATCACTTTTGGCGGGTTTAACATTATAGACCCTCATGCCCTTTATGAGCGTCTCAGGAAACCCATCATAACTGTAACGAATAAATCACCAGATATGGAAACGCTAAAAGCTGCAATTTCGAAATATTTGCATAGCCAATCCTCTATAGATCTCATTGAAAGGCTTTCCATGGAAGAAATCGAGTTGGCCTCGGGGCATCTAGTTTATATAAACAGGGCAGGGATCAACGCTATCGATGCAAGAAGCCTGATAAGAAAAACAATCAGGCAGGGAAGCGTCCCCGAGCCCATAAGGATGGCTCATCTTATTGGTAGATTGTTAAAATTTGGGTACTCAGGAAAAATTATTCCTGGTACATAATTGGTTCGAGTTCAGATACCGCCTTGGTCTTGATTACAGGCAAATTCTTCATGACTTCGTCGAATTTCTCCTCTTCAACGGGTATGTATTTCATTCTTCCCTTTGACATGAAGTATGAGCCCGGGCAAAGGGTTCCTTCCTTGACAATTATTGCATCTGGAGAAAGCGAAAGAATGCCTGCCATTGCCCTCTCCTTGCCGCCATGCATAGCACCGAATCCAGGATTTTCGTATTCCTTTATCTCCTTTGTTGCATCATCTATCAGCATTATAGAACTGCCAAATTCCAGTGGTGTTATGTAATTCTCTTCATCGACTACTGCTACTAGCTTCATAACAGATCGATTGCATTAAAACATATAAATATGATTTATTGGACAGAGCTACATTGATACGTGGGATCAGTAATATCCCTTGAAGTTGACACCATATTGTGGAACCTCTATACCGCTTCCCTTTTCGACATGTCCAATCTCCTTAACCGGAACCTTTCCCCTGAGCGTTGAGACTAAATCCCTCTTGCTGTCCTCATCAGTTACAATGACAAAGCCTGTTCCCATGTTGAATGTTTCATACATGTCTGAGTAATCAAGATTGCCAAGTTGCATTATCTGCTTGAAAACATTCTGGGGCTCAACCGGACTGTCTATTATATAGCGCATATCCTTGACCCTAGATATATTTCTAATTCCTCCGCCAGTTATGTTTACAAGGCCTTTCAGGTTGACTATATTAAATAAATCGAGAATTTCACGTACATATATTCTAGTAGGCTCCAACAGCTCATCAGCTACAGTCTTGCTTTCGCCGGGAAATTTGTCGTTGATGTGTATTTCATTGGCAGCCAGGACCCTCCTAGCGGTCGTGAAGCCGTTTGAGTGNATTCCGCTGCTTCCAAGAGAGAATAGGACGTCACCTTCGGATATCTTCTCACCGCTGATGATCTGACTTTTCTGTACTATGCCCACAGTCGTTCCTGACAGGTCAATGTGTGAGACAATATCTGGAACAATGGCGGTCTCACCGCCGACAATGGTCAGTCCGGCTATCTGGGCGCCAACATTAAGACCTGTGCCTATCTGCTTGGCAGTCTCACTGTCAGCATTACGAAGCTGAATGTAGTCAACCATTGCTATAGGCTCAGATCCGCTTGTAATCGCATCATTAGCGCACATTGCAATGCAATCAATTCCAATTGTATCATACCTGTTTGCTTCCTCAGCTACTAAAGTCTTTGTTCCCACATTATCGGTGTTGAATGACAGCGCGAATGTGCCAAGATCAATTAAGGAAGTGAACCCCCCAAAACCGCCAATTGTCCTGAAGTCTGTTCTTTTATACTTGAACTGGCGTATAAGTGAGCTAACAAATTCACCCTGTGCTTTTCTGTCCAAAATCAAGTCGCCGGTTCCCATGGGAAGCTATCGCAAGACATTAGATATATTTTATGAGTGCATGGAGCAAATTAAACAGAGGATTCCAGATTTAAGGTACCTTGAACTTATATTAACATACAATTAAATAGTGATCAAAACATTTAGGTGCCGGTGATATACTTTGGTCAAAGTCGAGACGCTTGATTATAAGCCAAAACCAATAGATGAGAATTTCCTAGAGGACAAGGATAACTATCCAGTAACTGGTACACATAACGGTCACGAAGTCAGGGCCGAAGGGAAGGTCAGGAAAGATGCTGCAGGAAATCCAAATCCGACGAAGAACGGCATACATGGAACCAAGGTTGCTGTGGATTGGGAAGCTTGCATTGCGGATGGCGCCTGCATGGACGTTTGTCCAGTAAGTCTGTTTGAGTGGGTACTTAACGCGGGACAGTCAGGAACTGGCAACGATAAGAAGATAGACAAGGACAAAGATCTTTATGCCAAATACAGAACTGACAAGTGCGACCCGGTTAGGGAAAGCGAGTGCATATTCTGTATGGCATGCGAGAGCGTTTGCCCAACCAGAGCGATAAAAATTACACCGTAATCTGGTACTAGATGCCCGATAGACCTTTCAGCAGATTTATCGGATTGAATGCCAAATGGAATTTCCCTTGTCGGGATTCTCCAAATTTTTTATTTTTNAGTTCAATACAGATCTATACCATTGCCAACTATAGGTTTTTTTATTATTTGCCCGTCTGTCCGAGAGGTGATCATTCCTGATTCTGATTGACGAGGTCATCATGGGAATTGCAGTAGCCACTCTTTGCATTGGAAGTTACGAAGACATAAAGAGCAGGGAGGTGGACAGGTTCCTCTTTATCCCGCTTGTTCTTGTCGGCTCAATTGGAATGTTCTTTGACCAGGGCTCACCATCTCTTGTTATGCTTCCGGTTATCCTGTTCCCTGTTGCCCTGTTCTTTTCTCTGTTCGTTAAGTTCGTTCCATGGTTCTATGCTCTTATTGGAGTGCTATTTTTTGCAGTTTTCCTATACATTTCCCCACCCGGGTATTTTCTTGAACTGGCGGTGATCCTGCTGATCTACCTTCTGGGAATGGGGGAGAAATTCTTTGGCGCTGGAGACATCAAAGCAATGCTTGCAATTTGCACCGGTTTTTTCTCTCCTTTTATTTATGATTTTGTAAAGCCAACTTTTGTCCAGTCAATTATTCCCTTTGATTTCGGCTTTCTGTTCACTGTGTCCATCGTATCCATATTTTCTGTCTTTTACGTTCTCGTGATGAATATACGTGCAGGTCAGAAAGTAAGCGTCTATTCCTTTTTCTCGTTCGGATATGATGAGGAAAAATTGAAGAAGAACCCTGAGAGGTATTCAGTTCGCCAGCTCAAAGGAAAGCAGATAATGGTTTACAGAATGCCATTCATAGTGCCAATCTTTATAGGTTTCCTGATCGTATCAGCATTTGGCAACTGGTTTGTAGTGTAGGTAAAAGATGTCATCATTGCTCCTGAAGAACGCACGTCAAGTAGTAACTGCCATTGATCGTGGTAAGCCTCTTTCTGGAAAGCAGCAGTCAGAACTTTCTGTCATGAATGATGTATCGATCCTTGTGAGGGATGGCATGATTCGGGAAATTAGCGGTGAATCCCTTTCAGCGGACAGGGTGATAGACTGCCGCGACTACGTCATTCTTCCCGGGCTCGTTGATGCTCATACTCATATTGTGTATGCGGGTAGCAGGTACGAGGAATTTTACCAGAGGATTGCCGGGAGCACATACCTGGAAATTCTGGAAGCGGGAAACGGAATAAAGAGAACTATCCGAGAGACTGAGGCCGCCACGCCAGAACAGATATATTCTGAATCATCTAGAAGGGTCGAAAACGCGATATCGAGAGGGACAACAACGATGGAAATCAAGACGGGTTATTCAAGCTCTGTCGACGGGGAATCAAAAATGATTGACGTCATGGACATGATAGCTACATCCTACAGGATAAACATAATCAAGACTCTGCTCCCTCTGCATGCCATATCCATGGGTAGGAACGAAAGAGAACATCTCTCTTACGTAATCAGGGATGTTCTGCCTCGTACTCTTGAAAGGGTAGACTTTGTTGATTCCTTCTGCGACTCGGGTGCATTCTCGCCTGAAAGCACTGAATCCTTCTTTGCCGCTGCAGGGAACAGGGACAAGAGGCTTCATTCTGACGAGATCGAAAACATAGGCTGCCTCTCCCTGGCAAGCAAGTTCAAGCTTAAGTCTGCAGATCACCTTCTGAAGACTGACGATAGCGGTGTGGATAAGCTACTTGCTTCTGGAACTATTGCAAATTTTCTTCCAATAACGGCGTTCTCCCTTGGAGAAAGGTATCCCGACGTTCGCCGTTACATAAATAAGGGCGTTCCAGTAGCAATTTCCTCGGATTCCTCTCCACTTACAAGAAACCAGGATTTGATCTTTGCGCTCTATCTTTCATTGAGATTCTATCATCTAAGTGCCGAGGAAGCATTTAATGCAGTAACCATAAATGCATCTCATTCGCTCGGAGTCGCAGATAAAACCGGTACCCTTGAACGTGGGAAAAGAGCGGATATAGTTATAGCTGACGTTTCAGATTTCAGGGAGATCCCGTATGAATATTCATCTCAACCAATTCAGACTGTCATTTCTGGTGGAAATATTGTGTTCAACCGGAGATAGCACAAGGTTATAACTGGGTCATGGATACCCTCTTTTCAATGAAGCTGCAAACCGAAACTATCATAGAAAAGCTCAGGAAGATAGGTGCCAGGAAGGTCATGATTCAGGTACCTGATGGTCTCAAGCCCGGAGTATTTGATCTCTTTAACACACTGTCAAAAGAGTTTGGGATTGTCATATCAAGCGATCCATTCTTTGGTGCGTGCGATGTCGGGGATTCTGTCCTTTACAATGATGTGGACTGCATACTGCAGCTTGGTCACTCGGAGATACCGAACATAAAATACCCAAAGCCTGTTGTGTTTGTCGAATACAAGGAAGAAAAAATTCCGGAGATAAATGAGTCCCATTTCCAGGATCTTATGGACAGAGGGGTACAGAAAATTGGCCTTCTGTTCTCTATACAGTACGTAGAGGCAGCCGACAGAGTCAAAGCTGTACTGGTAAAAATGGGCTTTGATGTCCTGATCGGAAAGAATGACGGCAGGCTAAAGTATCCAGGGCAGGTTCTCGGCTGCAATTACAGCACCGGTCATTCGATACTGAAGGATGTTGACTGCTTCCTTCTGGTAAGCACAGGAATGTTCCATGGATTGGGAGCCCAGCTTGCACTCCAGAAAGATGTATACCTTTTCGATCTTAACGATCTGACGCTGCGGAACCTTGCTCCTGAAGCTGATAGGGTAATCCGCAAAAGATATGCCTGGATTGAGAGGGCAATGAACAGCAGGAAGATATGCATAGTAATTGATACCAAGATAGGACAGAAAAGGGAAAGGCTTGCAAAGGCATTGGAGGAGCAGGCAAGGAAAGCCGATCTTGAGCCGATACTNATATACAGCAACAATGCAAGCCCAACTGATTACGAGAATATGAGATGTGATGCTGTCGTATTTACAGGTTGCCCGAGGGTACCTATAGATGATCAGGAAAGGTATAGCATGCCTGTGCTCACGGCACCTGAATTTCGTGCGGCAATAAAAGCAGTACGCAATAACAGGTATGTGATGGATGAGATAGTATCTACGGACTAATACTAGACTGTTTTGGCGATTGCATAGGTATCAGTAAAATCCACAATTTCGCAATCCACAAACGAGTAAAGATCATGTCTCCCCGGTACTACGACCGGTCTGTATGCCTGGTCCCTCCCCACTGAAGTCTCGTTCCTTCCGTGTTCAGTGATGAATATCTTACGGAATTTGCCGACCTGCATCTCCATTTTCTTCCCGGCTATTTCATGATGCAGTTTCGATATGTAGGAGGTCCAGCGCTTAACATCGTTTGTCGGCGGAGTTTTCTTGTTATAGTCGGGAGTATAAGGTCTCGGAGAAAATCTTGTTATATTTATGATCTCAGGTTCCGTCCTCTCAATTATTTTAATGGTATTTTCAAATGACTCCTCGCTTTCGCCATAGTAGCCAGTGATTATGTCCGTTGAAAGCGTGCTGTCCTTGAACCTCGTTCGGTATTCCCTGACAATGGAATCGAATGCATTCACATGATACCCGCGATTCATAGCATCCAGGATACGGTCATCACCGCTCTGGACTGGAAGATGCAGAAACTTATACACCTTGTCGCTTGAATACGCTCTTAACAGACCGGGGAGTATCTGGCCAGTATTGCCTGGTTCCATCATTCCAACCCTGATCCTGAAATTCCCCTGAATGGATGAAACTGCTTCTATCAGGTGATCAAGCGATGTGCCTAAATCCTTCCCATAAGATGCAGAATCAAGGGAGGAAAGACGTATCTCCTTGATCCCATGATCTAGCTGGATCCGGGCCTGTCCCTTGATCTTTTCTATTGGCCGGGAAATTAATGATCCTCTCGCTACGCGCGAAATGCAGAAGTTACAGCTACCTGTGCATCCCTGATTGATGGGTATACCGTCAAATATTGATGCGTTTCTGATCTCAATGTCGTCCAGTAAACCTTTGTAGAATGATCTGAATTCACTCTTTCCAATCAACTTTATATTTTCTGACTCAATTGATCCTGCGCTGACGGATGATAGGCAACCCATCACCTGTACCTTTCCCTTTTCCGAAAGCTCCGCAATTCGTCTCAACATCCTGTCCTCTGTATGCTGTATGACAACGCATGTTCCAATTAGGCGAAGATCTGCTTCATCAGGATTTTGTGTAATAACTGCGCCTTCCGTGAGAAGTTTGTTGGCGTAAAGCCCAGTTTCCGACTTGTTCAGAGTGCAGCCATAAGATTCCAGGTATATTTTCATCCAGACTGCAGAAGACTTTCCGATATTTTATTTTTATAGCTCCAAGTTGAAGGATCTAGTCTGGACGGAGATGTTAAATGAAGATCCGAAAGGATAGCATACCTGGATGGAGCCTGGAGTCTTGGAAAAACGGATGAGTAACCATGTTTCATTCCATTCCGGTCTTTATGATTCTCTTCTAAAGATTTTCAAATGCAAAGCATTGGTCTCAAGGCCGCTGAAATAACTAATTGGTCTTTCCATTTTTGAGTTTTATATGTTGTCAATATTAGCTGTGTTCCTGAAAGTACTGCCTTACTCGGAGTGCTGCCTTGCAGCCGCTTCCTGCAGCCGTTATGGCCTGCTTGTACTTAGGATCGGCAACATCACCTGCTACGAAAATGCCCTCATAATCTGTCGACACCTCATCCTTTGTGATAATATAACCCAATTCAGTTAGTGGCAGCTTCCCCTTCAGGAAGTCTGTATTCGGCCTGTGACCTATGGCCACGAACAACCCTTGAATCTGCCTCTCTGTTGTTTCATTCTTTCTTTCAGATCTGATTACAACACTTTTGACGACATCGTCACCTTTTATTTCCGTGACTTCACTGTTCCATAAGACTGATACTTTGGGATTTGAAAGCACTCTCTCCTGCATTATCCTGCTTGCCCTAAATGCATCTCTCCTGTGCACGATAGTGACACTCCTCGCAAAGTTCGTTAGATAGAGAGAGTCTTCCATGGCGGTATCTCCGCCGCCTACAACAACCACATCCTTTCCCTTAAAGAAAGGGGCGTCGCAGGTGGCACATGAACTCACGCCCCTTCCGATGAACTTCTTTTCTGAAGCAATTCCAAGCCACTTTGCAGATGAACCTGTCGCGATGATTACAGATCTGGCCTCAATAGTTTCCCGCGAAGTCCGGATCTGGTAAGGATATGTATCGATCTCGATATCAGTAACATATTCGTTTTTGAACCTTGTTCCAAACTTTTCTGCATGTTTATACATCTTTTCCATCAGGTCTGGACCAGTTATACCCTCTGGAAAAGCCGGGAAGTTTTCGACGTTCGTTGTGAGTTCCAGCTGACCGCCTGTCTCAATTCCTGTTATCAGAAGCGGGTTCAGGTTATCTCTTCCACAGTAAATTGCAGCAGTTAATCCAGCCGGGCCTGATCCAATTATAATAACATTTTCACTCATGAATATCCTTTCGCGTATCCCATTGCTAAAGTGTAAATTTCACTTTGGGTTATTCAGATTCCATGAGTGAAGTCCTTATCCTTGACTATTTTCTTTCATTTACTGCTTAACGTGCCAAGAATGAAATCGGAAAGCAGGTTGTTATAGCGATCCCGATCTTCCCACATGCTGAGATGCGAGCATCCTGGCAAAATCTCAAGACGCGATCCCTTTATCTCATTATGCATGGATCTTGCAACAGTTGGAGTGACTTCGTCGAACTCACCTACTGTGAAAAGTGCTGGAATTTTTATCCTGTGCAGATCTTTGGTTATATCCCATCCTTTAATTGTCCCAGTTATGGTGAATTCGTTTGGTCCGTTCATTATCCTGTAGACGTTCCTCTTCTCGCCATATTCAAAGGATCTCATTACATCGGCAGGATATTCTTTCATCCTCAGGAGATGCTTGTGGTAGAAAACCCAGACTGCATCCTGGTATTCCTGGTTTGTGTAATCCTCGGCTTCTCCATATTTCTTTATCGCGTTCCTTGCCTTCTCTGGTAGGTTGTCGATTAATCTGTTCATCTCCTTTACTGTTAGGTCAACGCTCGCAAGTCCACCAGTCACAATAAGTCCCAGAAGCTTGTCCTGATACTTCAGTGCATACGCCAGGGAAAGAGCACCCCCATAACTTGATCCCATGAGAAATATTTTCCTGTCACCGAATAGTTTTTTCCTCAGTTCCTCTGCCTCTTGGACTCCGTAATCAATGGTAAATTTTGAAATGTCAGAGGGCTCATCAGACCTTCCGCATCCAAACTGGTCATAGAAAACAACTGTAATCCCCCTGTTTGAAAGGTCTGCAAGAGGAAGCAAGTAATCATGGGACATGCCTGGACCCCCATGCATTGTCAATAAAATTGCCTTTTCTGGATTAGCTGTAAATATCTTACAGTAAATTTTGAGGCCGAATATCTCCACGTATTTTTCCTGTGGCTTAACCGTCATGTAAGCACCTAATCAACCAGAGCGTTTAAATCCTCCCTCGAGTAACCTTTTACGTTTGGAGCACGCCAGATTGAGTAAAATATGCCGAAGGCCACCCAGGCGGCAAATAACTCGCTTGCAACTATAATAGGTTCAGAAATGGATACGAATGTGCCATAGAACACGAACACGAGAATTATAGACACAGCAACAGGTAATACTGCATTCACCAAACCAATCTTTGTGCCCTTCTTATGTAGTATTGCTGGTAATGATACATTTGCCATCATGTGAACAAGAAGTGCTGAAAGTGTGGCAACGGTTCCGGTGAATAAGAAGGCATTAAATCCCCCTAACACCACTACAGAGACGGCGCCTACAACTATGCTTGCAGTTACCATTATTGCACCCGCAAGATGTGGCGTATTCCTTGTTTTATGAATTCTCGATAAAAACAAAGGTAGAGCACCATCCCTGCTCATTGCAAGGGTAATCCGTGACACACTGTTTGTAAAGACAACGTTATCCGTCAGTATGCTGTTGATATAGAATATAGTGATCAGTAAAGCCGCCCACAGACCAATATTGGAGTCAGCAAGAGTTATCCCCGGAACCAGGTTAGATGCGTAAGATCCCATATTCAGTGGCCCCCATCCGATTGTAAATGAGTAGGCTGCAAAAACGAAGAAAAGGCCCAGTACCAAAGTGGATACCAAGACTGCATTTCCAACAACCTTCCTGGCATCCTTGGTTTCTTCACCGAGTGGTGTCATTCCACCGAAGCCTGAAAAAGCTGTGTACATGAAGAGAACTCCAAGTGCCACCCCACTTAAGCCTCCGGAAGCAAACTTTGCCGTGAACACAGATGCAGTGTTGGCAGAAGGATGCTGTAAGATAAGCACTGCTCCTATGAATACGACTACTATGATTTCAAGGGATCCCATGATCATTGCATATCTTAACGAGCCTTTGATGCCTCCGAATGAAACAAAGTAACCAAAAGCTGCCGAAGCAACTAGCAATGGAAACCACGAATAAGAAGGGATGTTCACGTTATATATTTGTGATAACAATGCCGGAACAAACACCGCAATGCTCAACGAAATGAAAGACATGGCAGTGACCTGATAAAGCAGATACATCCATCCTGAAAAAGTTCCAGGAATTTTGCCAAACCCCATTTTTATATAGTCATAATATCCACCAGCGCCTGCGACATGGTTAGAAATCCTCTTTATTATGTACCCATTTAAGGCCACGATTGCAAAAGCCACTAAAGCTGCTAAAGGCAAAGCTCCAAGGGCATATGCTGCCGATCCGGTCATGGTTGCAACTGCTGCCCCTGCCGGAGCAGATGCAGCGATCCCCTGGAAAAGCGTCTGCCTGAAATTCAGCACACCCTTTCTCAGTTGTACACTCATTTTAATTTCCTCAAGTTTTAACGGAAAAGTTTCGATCTATATAAATGTCATGCTATAGCATGTCAGTCTAATTATATCGACTTTTATTAAGCAAAAATACGGGCTTTGTCATTCCTGTCATACCACCTAGGCTCGTTCTAGCATTTATCAGCAGAAAGAGCTGATAAATGGCTCTGATCAGTATGTCCATAAATGCCAGTGCAAGAATGAAAAATCGCAGGCATTATGACATTCAACTGCAGGGAAAAGAGAGAATAAGCTCCTTTTGGGCTTCAAAACCGAGCATGAGCATTCCAGAAGCATTATTTTGTGGTTTATTTAAGAAACCCATAATATTTTTAAACCTTAACATCACAAATTTTAGGGAATAGAATTTTTCACCAATGCAATTCTTCCATAGATCCCTTAATTCCGGTTACAAAGATTCATTAAGAACTAATCCCTATAGGGATTAGTGGAAGATTGGGTTAAGAAAATAGTGGACGAGGAAAGGAAGAAACGAAACATACCTCTTGAAGCGAAGCTGCTCAACGGCAACTATTACCTTTATCATTCGACGTCAAGATATGATCGCACAAACCGGAAAGCGATCAAGGTTTCAGATTACATAGGAAGGATTACCAGGGGAGGCATATCCGGGAAGGCGGAAGATATCAGATCAGTCTATGAATACGGCAATTCAGCACTTGTCTATTCACTGTCAGGAGATATTATTGCAAGGCTGCAGAGATATTTCCCTGACCGGTGGGCAGATCTTTATGCCCTTTCAGTGGTGAGGCTCATGGATTCCGTTCCGCTGAAATCAGTAAAGGATCGGTGGGAGAAGCTCTATATCTCAAGGGAGATCAATGCCCGCCTATCGCCAAACACGATCACGGAGATACTGAGAGAGACCGGATCGGACATGGGCGCCCAGATGGATCTTTTCCAGTCACTCATAACAGAATCCGGAAAGCTTGCGTTTGATCTCTCAAGCATATTCTCCAGATCAGAGAACATTAACATTGCTGCGAAGGGGCATAATGCGGATCACATATACCTGCCGCAGATCAATATGGCACTGGCATTTGATCTCCATCAGTACAGGCCAGTCTTCCTCAAGCCGCTGGAGGGATCTGTGAGGGATGTCAAGTCCCTCAGGAAGGTGCTTGAGGAGATTGATTTCACAGGCATCCTTGTCCTGGATACTGGATTCTCCTCGCAGGATCTTGTGGAGATCATGCAATCGGAGATGAAGTTCATAATGCCTCTCCGCAGGAACCAGGAGATAATTGATTATGACATGGAGATGAGGTCATCCTTTGTCTACAGGAACAGGGGCATCAGATCGGGATTCATCAACAGCAAGGGCTTCAGGATATACATGTTCCAGGACCAGATGCTAATGGCAGAGGAATCCTCTACGTTCATAAAGATGATTGCGGAAAAGAAGAGGACCCAGAAGGAATTCGATTCAGAATCCCGGAAATTCGGGAAGATATCCATACTGTCCAATGTAAGGGACGATCCTGAAACCATATACAATTTCTACAAGCAGCGTGAAGAGATTGAACAGGCATTCGATGCCATGAAGAACGAGCTTGAGAACGACAAATCATACCTGGGCGACGATGATTCGATCAGGGGATATTTCTTCGTGTCTTTTCTTTCTCTCTACCTGTATTACAGCATATTTGTCCTGATCAGGGCTGCAGNCCTGACAAATAAATTATCCGTAAAGGATGTGCTGCTGAAATTCTCAAAGGTATACCGGATAGTAAGGGGAAAGAAGGAAACACTGAGCGAAATACCTTCAGGCGTTGAAAAGATTGACGAAAGCCTGGGAACTCATATATTCCCTAAAATATTGCGGAGTTAAGGTTTAAAAAATATTATAGAGCCTATCACATTACTAACTGAGGCAAATATATGGCTGACAAAATAAGAGAAAAACTGACCTCCAAGGGAATAAATGTGATTTTCAGCAGGGACAGAGACAATGAAACTCTCGAAATCGGTTCAAAATCAGAGATAATACAGTATGGTAAATTGACACCGCCAAATATGGATCTCCCAGATGGTCCGACCATGAAGCTTCTGACTGGCGAGGGTGTGAGCATAGAACTGTCAAAGCGAAGGGCAACAATGCCATTCTGGCACAGGAATATGGATTTCGATGAGGTTATAATCTGTGTTAAGGGAACAGCGGAATGGCTGACAGAAAATGGAACATACCAGTTGAAAGAAGGGGAAATGTTGCTCATTCCCAGGGGGGTTTCGCATACTGCCTCAGCCAAGAACGACTCTAACTATATGGCTATCGAGATAAAGTCAAAGGCTCCGCTGCAGAACAATGTTCAAAATGTTAAGAGGTGAGTCGAGTTGGTTCTAAACATGAAAGAGTTACTGGCACTGTTCAGGGAGGATGCTGCTATATATGATCTTGAGCACGTGAGATATCCCGGTATGCCTGCCTTCGATCCGGTACAACCCGGCCTCAACTATTTCCTATATAGGCACCATGAAAGCTATTATATTCCAGAGAAGAACGGTCCAAGAACCAGTTCGTCTGGGCTCATTGTTATGACGGATCAGTCCGGGACACATATGGATGCCATCTGTCATCAGGCTGCTGATATGACGTTTTACGATGGCACAAAGGTAACTCCGGAAGTTGAGACTCCATGGGGCTTTACAAAGCACGACGCAAGCAAATTGCCTGCAATATTCAGGAAAGGTGTTCTGATAGACGTAGCATCCTTTTTTGGAGATCCATTGCCTGATGACCACGAGATCACGCTTGAAGAATTCAAGGAAACAGTAAAGCGGGAGGGTATAGCATTCAATAAGGAAGATGTAGTCCTCGTAAGAACTGGATTCGGCAAGCTCTGGAATGAACCCGAAAAATACAAGAAGGCCGCTGGCGTTTCGAAGGAAGTAAGCCTTTATCTTCAGGATAAGTGCTTTGCAGTGGGGTCTGACAATCTTGCATGGGATGTGCCGGAAAAGAGAGACCCAGAATCGCACTCCTTACTACCAGGTCACCTTTATCTCCTTGCGCGCAAGGGAATCTACATAATAGAAAACATTTATCTCGAGGAGCTGGCCCGGAACAAAGTATACGAGTTTCTGTTCATTGGCCTCCCGCTCAAATTCAAGGGAGCTACGGGCTCGCCTTTCCGGCCGATCGCTGTCTCCATGAAGCACCGCTGAACCACTTTACTCACGTGGGCACTGATCCACGTGAATGTAAATTTTTACCGTCTTCAACACTCCCTCTCAACAGAAAACTCTAGTATTTTTTAATTTTTTTATATCGCCGTTGTCAAAAATCCTGTAACTCATGAGCCAGATATCACTGGCGATCATCTCAATAAATGGCCATTGCTTCCTCCATTTTACTTAGAATCCCAATACCCGTTACTTACTATGCAGTTGATCTGGGNACTTCCTCTATTTAACAGGAGGATCGGCGGATTCCTATAACATCCAAGCTCCTTCGGCTATGGCCGTTTGTCCTTGGAAAGGTATCTAACCTCAAAAGTTATACAGCCTTCTGGAGAATACCATGGTCCATGGGGCATTCCAGGGGGTCTGCATGCATACATTCCCTTTGAAAATGTCTTCCCGATCACCTTGTCATATATTGATCCTTCCAGGATGTAAACCTCTTCCCAGAAGCCATGTTTCTGAATTCCGTTAGGCGTGGTATCTACAAGCGGATCAAATTTCAGGATCCTTGTTGCTGTCCCCTCTGTGGAATCAAAAGACAGGATCCTTTCCTTGAGTCCACTTACTTTCCCTTCACATGGTGTCCATTCAATGGATGAGACGTCAAAAAACTCACGTTCTTGCTTTGCCATCAGTATTCACCTTCTTGACTATTTCTGTCTATGGAGTATTCTGAAAGAAATTTATCAACTATGCTTACGGCCTCCTCATACCCATAATTCCTGAAGGAATAATTCTTAGCAACAAACGGTGCACCCGCGTAGAACATCTCGTACTGGTAATGCCTGCCTGCAAATTCTGTCCCAACGAGATCCCATGCGAGTTTGAACAGCTTGATTCGGTCCTCGCTTGAATACCCTGGTGATTTGATATATGTCTCTATATCCGTGCCCGTCTCCGGGGAAATAAAATCCATGTAGCTTGATGGAAGCTGGAGAACACCGGCACCGCACAGGTCACGAAGCAGATGTAGGACTCTTGGGTAAAGTTCTGATTGCAGTCCCATGGCTCCATAAAGGAATCTCGGATTAGGGGCTATTGTCCCGTTCTCCCCTGAAATCGCTTTTGATTCTGATGCCACAACCATACCTTCGACTATTGAGGAAAGAGTAGCAAGTTCACCGAGCTTTTCTACAACCGAAGGGATCTTATCGATTCCATTCATCATCGAGACCTTTCTTGCCACACCAATGATAAATTTAAGTTTCGCAGATAATCTGATCTGTGCCTGGTTGTTACCCAGCACATGGGCGGGCGTCATAAAAAACTGTGATTGGACCATCTGAACATCCCTAAAAACGAATACGTATTTCCATGGAACAAAGACATTGTCGAACACAAGGAATGCATCAGATTCATCAAACTGCGTCGATAGTGGGTAATCCGCTATGCTTGGTTTGTCCACTGCAAAGGGTCTTCTGCAGTATAGTTTCAGGCCTGGTGTATCAACTGGCAAAACAAAAGAAAGTGCATAGTCCTCATCGCCTGGTCGGAGTGGGGGGATGCAACTGACAAAAATGAAATCTGATATGGCCGCACCTGTTGCCAGCATCTGGGCTCCCCTGACTACAATGCCTCTGTCATCCTTTGATATTACTCCGACCTGGGAAAATCTATTTTCCAGTTCATGCGCAGACTTGCTTCTATCGACCTGTGGCGGTATTATTGCGTATGTAACATACAGATCCTCTGTAACAACTTTCCTATAAAAGTTGCTTACATTTTCTGCAAAATTAGCCTCTCTTTTTGAAAAAAGGTTCGGATTGCTTGCAAATCCGGCAAGAAAACCGCCAACGTGGTCCGGACTTCTTCCCACAAAACCATGAGTAAGGCCCGCCCACTTATATATGGCATCGTGCCTCTCAACCAAATCTTCACGTTTTCGCGGAATTAAGAAAACCTTGTTTCCTTCAGTTTCCCACTCCGTTTTAAAGGTCATCTTGTTTTCCTTAGAGAAGCTGAAATCGTAAAGTCTGGCGATCGTTTTGACAATACCTTTGAATGCAGGGTGATTCGGAAGGTTCTCTACAAGTTTCCCATCGAGATAAACTCGTCGCTCGTCCTCAATCCCTGAAATGTAGTCCTTACCTGTCCTCATTACATTTCACGCTCCCTGATTTTGACAACATACGACAGGCTTAGCTTCTCTCCCGTCAGTGGATGACTCAGTTCCATGTAATAATGTTCTCCAAATATAAATTGCCCTCCGAGAAGAGGAATTGTTCCAAGAAATATCACAGAATTGTCAAGATTTATTTTCTGGGAATCAAGCAGATCACTAACTATGGAATCGATGTCCATCAGTGTTGAAATGGGACCATGCTGATATTCAGATGTGTTCCCATTTTTGGTTACTCGGCTAGAAAGTTCAAGATTTTTCCACTCCTGTAGCACATATTCAAGGTCAAATACATGACCTGACACTGGTTTCTGGCACGCCCGCTTGCTGTCAGCAATGCTTTTCTTTTCCAGGTCACGGGGGGTATGGTCACTTCCTACCGCGATATATCTCTTACCCCTGGTGGTTATGAGAACGGGTTCTACTTCGCCCGATGACTCTCTGGTACCAACTTCTATAATGTCGTTTAAGGTTATCATACTCGGATCCACAAGATAAAACGATGGGATCTTACTAGGAACGGCGATGCCTTCTCTTGATAGTTCCTCTATGTGTGTTCTTGCAGCCAGCCTGTTTTTACCTGTGAATCCCGCTATCACCAGCGACTTTGGAGTGAACTCAAAACCCTCACCATTGCTTAAAGTTAAATGCATAACAATATCTTAATAGCGCGTCATATTTACTATTTTGTGTATTATCTGATACTCGCAATCACTTCACTGGTCAATTTATACAGATAGTTCCTTGAGATCCAAAACTTAAAAAAGCTTGATTCAACCACGCGATAACGCTCTTGATAATAGTATGCGGATGAGTGATAGGCAATTTTGAAGTAGCCAGGCAAACAGAGGCAAAGAGGAATTACTTAAGAGACTGGAATTTTCGGTTGTAATATACTAAAGGTTCCCGTTCAACATCCACATCCCCACCCTTCACGGATCCAACAAACATGGAGTGATCGGCTATATCCTGAGACAGAAAGAGATCGCACTCTATATGTGCAAGTGTTTCTTTCAGCAGCGGCATCCCACTTTCTCCATACCAGTAAGTTTCGGGCTGAAATTTATCACTGCTGCCATCGGTTGAAAAAATAGTTGCAATTTTCTCCTGATCGCTCGTGAGAATATTTATGGCGAATTTTTCACTCTGCATTATGCCTGTAGCTGTTCGGCTGTTCTTCGAGATAAATACCGCTACAAGAGGTGGGTTGAGTGAAACGGAACAAAAGGAATTCATGGTACCTCCGCATGCTACTCCGTCAAGAATGGAAGTAACCACGGTTACTCCAGTCGGGTATTTCCTCAGGATATGTCTTAACCTTGAGCCGACATCATCATTTTCCATATGGATTAACCCAATGGTTCAGGATATATTAAATACCTGCTCAATAGTGATCACTGAGTTGCCGATCTGTTTCTGCTCACTGTGTTAACCTGTAATACCAAATTTCGATAGTCTTGTTGTAAAATACCCCCAATCAATGTCAGTTACTTCCTGCCTGATATCACTGGTATTGGTCTTCCTTATCTCTTTTTCATCATATTCAAGAAGTTTTCCCAGAGAAGATGCTAACACCTGTTTTTTACAGGCTCTTTCAAGAGACGCAGCAGTTATTACCACTTCCTCTATGCTCTGTCCCACCATAAAGGTACCATGCCCTCTATGAACTATTGCTATGCTCCTTCCTAGAGCTTCTGCCATGCTCTTTCCCATCTCTCTTGTGTTTACAAAGAGTGGGAGACCATCAAAACTCTTGACTCCATCCACAAACAGGAAGGAATCTCTGGAAGCCATTGCTAGTTTCTGGCCAGTCATGAACATAACATTAGTGTAGAAAGCGTGCATATGTAAAGCAGCCTTTACGTCCTTCCGGATCTTGAACACTTCGCTGTAAAAAAAGAACTCATGCATCGATTCTGGATAATTTCCCTCCAGCACCTTGCCATTGTAATCTATCTTTACTATGTCGGAAACATTACAGTCAGCAATCGATCTGTTATAATCGTGTAGATGCCCAGGTATCAGGATTTTTCCCTCATCAATCTTGTATGCCACGTGGCCGCGGCCAAGCTCTGTGAGGTTCTCGTTAACCAGTATCCGGTTCGCAATTGCCAGTTTTTCCTTAATTTCATCCTCTTGAGACATGTCAAATAGATATGCTATCAGCTAATAATATTAACCATTTGGTTTTGTAGCACTCAGGGATAATCTGGTGGTAGATGGACTGAAAGCGGACGCCTATTGTTAATACCAGGGGCAAAGTAAAGAAGCTGAATACTGTATGTAGTGAGGGAAAACAGCGCACAAAGTCCTGTGCCATACTTGTCGTAAGCTTATTTATTCTTCAGGTAAACTGCGTTTCATTTTGTCTAGTTCTTTCAACCTTTGGACGCAATCTGTTACACAACTATTTATTTATCAAAAGCCCTTAATGGTTGGCAAGGTCAATGGTAATAAAGATCATTTCTTTATAAAACGAGGAGGATTTCATGTCTAAGAGAATAGTGGTTTGCGTTACCGGTTCGACGGGCGCAATATATGGATACAGGTTGCTGCTTGCTTGCAGCAAAATAGAAGGAATCGAGACGCACGTAGTAATCTCCAAGGGGGCAGAGGAGACTATCAAGCATGAGCTGGGGCTTGGATATGATGAACTTGCAAAGCTTGGAACATACGTTCATAAAGAATACGATTTCAAGGCTCCAATCGCTAGTGGGTCCTTCGTTACAGACGGTACGGTAATTGCTCCATGCTCAATGAAAACACTCTCTGCAGTTGCGACCGGATACGAGCAGAATCTTGTTACACGTGCAGCTATGGTTACACTGAAGGAAAGAAGGCCCCTTATCATGCTTACCCGAGAAACCCCGCTGAACCTTATTCACCTTAGAAATATGGTTCAGGTAACAGAAGCAGGTGGTATCATAATGCCCCCTCTGCCGCCGCTGTATTTTGGCGAAGCGAGTATGACAGAACTTGTCGACCTGACTGTTGGCAGAGTCCTTAACATGCTTGGGATAAAAACAAATCTTCTGAGGGAGTGGGGTGTAGATCTGGATTAACTATTTCTCAATTTTCTGATGAATAGTGAAAGATCTAGAAACTCTTGCATGTAGTCGGTTTCTATTTGGTCAGTATCAAATAGCATCTCGGAAGTGATGGGAGCTTTTTCGGAAGCGTCACGTAATACTTCTATGGATTCGGCCTTGAAGAAATGATGTGTTTCATCATGTTGCTTATGTTCAATTTCTATCGGAATTATCTGGCATTTCACGTAAAGAAGTGCAGGTAAATCCTGAAGAATAAGAGTGAATTTCTTGTCTTTCACCAGATAGTCGTGGGTTGAACTTCCTTTATAAACGGAGAAGTAGAGAGTGCTGCTATCCTCAATTATTACCTGGAAGGGTGATAAAAGGGCTACGTGGGGAAAATTCTGGGGATCGGTACTGATCATGAAAATTACCGCCCCAGCCCTTTTTGGGTTCCCTGAATTCAGTGCTTCAATAACACTCTCCGGAATTTTTTTCCCAAGCTTGATTGACATATTTACTCCTCAGTTTCGGCCAAATTTGCCAGCTTCTCAGACCTTTTCCCGCAATTTGGAAAGTTTCTCACCAACTTTATAGTGGTTTCCTTCCACAATATCCTTGGCGTCTTCAGCAAAATTCTTTGGCCAGTATCCAAGTTCATACCCGTACCACGGTAAAGTAAGCGACAGTTCTGGAAGTTTCAGTTCTTTCCAGGTTTTGAGTGCTTTTTCCATGTATTCCTTTTTTGGCAATGATGTTGGTGGGTATGGGTACTTTATGGTCGCATCGATAAGAACTGCAGAACTGCCAACGCCGCCTGGGAATTCCTTCTCTTCGTGGGAGGCATTTGGGTTATAGGCAGATGGATCCAGTCCGGGAATCTTTCCGGATATGATCCTCATGTCTCTGGCTGGCTGTACTCTCCAACTCATGGCCCAGATAACCGCATCCATTGATCGAGGATCAATATCCTCGTCCACCACTATGAAATATTTTCCCCATCTCGCATCATATCCGGATGCTAGGTTTAGAACCTGCCAAGGATGAGCCTTGTTCATCTTCTTTATCTGTATGACACACCATTGTGCCTGGCTCATTTCATGCCATGCTACGTCCAGAATACCCGGTATCTTGGCATCAAATTTCAAAAACTTATAATATACGTTTTCCGATGAAATCTGCCTTACTTTGCTGCTTTCGCTAGGCGGAAACTGGCTCATGATGTGAACAAATGTGGGATTTTTCCTCATGGTTACTGCGGTTACATTAAAAATAGGCCGAAGCCACACATCAGTTGCCATATAGCCTGTATACTCTCCGAACGCATTTCCTGGCTCCATGAACTCGGTGGAAACATTTCCCTCTATTATTATATCGGCATCTGCAGGAACTTCCAGATCTACTGTTTTGCATTTGACTGTCTTTACCGGCTCACCAGAAAATCCACCTGCCACGGTAAGTTCATCAATTCCATATGGTATTTTGGCTGCTCCAACATAGAAATATGATGGTGGGCCGCCGACTATGACTGCTGCCGGCATAGGCTTGCCAAGTTCTTTCCACGCTCTCCAGTGGATGATACCCTGGTTTCCTCTGTTTATTTCCCACATCAATTTAGTCTTACCAAAAACGTGGGCAGAGTAATTTCCAACGTTTTGTATGCCTGTCTCTGGATCTTTAGTTATGAATTGTGTGCTCGTTCTTATCTGTCCGCTAAATCCGGGTAATTCTACAGGAACAGGCAAGGCTTCCACTCCATTTCCATCCTCAAGCAGTTTGTCACCTTCAACTACAATATCCTGTACTGGCGCCCGGTTAACGGTCTCTGTGGCAATGGGGTGAAGCTGCGCATTTTCCCATTTCTTCTGTATGGCCTCCCTTGTTGGTTCGCAATTCAAACCCAGCGCATATATTTCCATTGATGAAGCATATATCCCGGTTGCAACCTTCATTTTGTATTTCTTTCCCTTCGCATCTGTTACGTGTTCAAAAAGAAATCCTCTTCTCTGACTTTCCGGCAGTCCGCGATACTGCAGGCGGACGAGGGGAGTTAGTTCAGTCTCTTTTACGGTCTCCCTTTCTACTTTGAACAGTTTGCCGGCGTTCTCGAGAGTATTCAAATAGTCATTAAGATCTTTGTAGTAATCTCGCATTCGGTAGTATTGTAAGTTAACTATAAAGCCTTTTATGGGGTGTTAGGTGGGCACGGGTGCACTGTGTCTTTTTCGAATCGTTATGAGAAAATTTAAGATAACACAATAACATGCAATGCCAGTTGTGGTAATAATGGGTTCGGATAAAAGTTTACGAGGTTTCATTAATCAGCTTGATCGTTCTGGCAGGCTCAGAAGAATATCTGGAGCCGATTGGGATCTTGAGATAGGCGCTTTAACTGATGCAAATGCCAAGAACAACAAATACGCTCTCCTCTTTGACGATATAAGGGGATATCCGAAGGGGTTCAGGCTGTTAACCGGCGCTCTTCTTGATGCACCAAGGGTTNCTCTTGCACTTNGGTTTGACAGCAATGTGAACAACCTTCAGCTGGCCTCACTTATTAAGCAGAAGATAAAGAACGGCGAAAGTAAAATAGGTGAATATTCGCCGAGATATGTGGATTCCGGTCCGGTCATGGAAAACAAAGACACAGGTAATGAGATAGACATTTTAAAGTTTCCAGCACCAAAATGGTTTAAGAATGATGGTGGCAGATACATTGGGACAGCTGACGCTGTGATCACTCGTGACCCAGATAGCGGCTGGATTAACGTTGGTACTTATCGTATAATGATAAAGGAAAGGAATAAACTTGCAATATTGATGGAAGCTTCCAGGCATGGCAGAAACCATTATCAAAAGTATATCAAGAAAGGTCAGGAATGCCCGGTTGCGATCTCATTCGGACATGATCCTGGAATAAATCTTTTTTCAGGGAACGAAGTTCCAGAGGGCATTTCGGAATTTGACTTTCTTGGATCTATACGGGATGAACCACTTAGCGTCATCAAAGGCCCTGTAACCGGACTCCCAATTCCTGCAGATAGTGAGATCGCCATAGAAGGTTACATCACGGAGGAGCTGACCGAAGAGGGNCCACTGGGGGAATTTATTGGATATTATGGCGGTGGCAAGATGCTTAACCCTGTAATCAGGATAGAAGCGGTTTATTATCGTAACGATCCCATAATGCTTGGCACCTGCGCTGGTAAACCACCGTATGATTACTCATATTTCAGGTGTCCAATAAGATCGGCGCTGATCTGGAATTCACTGGAAGCGACAGGGATCTCCGGCATTAAGGGAGTATGGTGCCATGAGGAAGGCTATTCAAGAGCCTTTACAGCTGTATCCATCAAGCAGACATATGGTGGGCAGGCCGTTATGGCAGGTCATATAGCTTCACAATGCAGACCCGGTGCTGTTGCCGGCAGGTACACCGTTGTTGTGGATGACGACATTGACCCATCAAACCTGAGCGATGTTGTCTGGGCAATGTGCAGCAGAAATGACCCAGCTACTGGAATTCATATAATAAATGATACCATGGGTACTCCTCTTGATCCTATTTCCAAGCATACTGAAGGAAAGGACCTCCTTGAGTTCACCAGTTCAAGAGCCGTTGTTCTGGCAGTAAAACCCATAGGCAGTATAATAAGGGGAAATTTTCCCGAGGTGGTAAAGGCGGACGATCAAACGGAGGACCTTGTAAGGAAAAGGTGGCACAATATCCTCGAAAGAGAAACTAAATGAGTAAAGCTAGTAACTGTTAAACAGAAGCACAGATTAAATCTACTTTACTTCTGGTTTTTCCCGAGTCTTATTTCTCTGAAATATTCAATGACTTCATCCGCGCAAAACACTGATCCGTATTTCATCCAAATATCCAGCAGAGAAGCTTTGTGTGATATGGATATCCTGTCAAATACGCAATCCTCAACCACAACAACTCTGAAACCGAAGTTAGAAGCGTCAACTGCAGTGGCCCGAACACACCCACTGGTAACGCCGCCAATTATGATTATAGTGTCAACATTTAATCCGACTAGATAATTTATTAGCGGAGTCCCAAAGAAAGCACTTGCATAATTCTTGTCTATAACAATCTCTCCGTCTATTGGCTTAAGTTCTTCAATGATCTGGCTACCTTGTGACTCCTTTCTAAATTTTGTATGATCCCGGTTCATTTTAGATTCGTGCGACATTTCTGAATCCTGAGCGACATATCGTGTAAAAAAAACTGGTATCCTTGAATCTCGTGCTGACTGAAGGATTCTGCCGGAAGATTCCACCTTTGACCACGCCTCTATTCCTACACCTGTTGGGTATCTATCCAGCTGATCCATTATTGGCTCTTCTGATCCGAAGAAATTGTACTGCGCATCGATTATTATAAGGGCGGGCTTAACTCCATACGCCTTTCTATTTCCATATCCTGATCTCTCAATGACTTCTTTTTCAGTTGAACTTATATCTGCTTCCCAGGGGTGAGACACAATACTCCAAGGCAAAAACCCTTAAAAAAGATTTTCTGGAACAGGAATGGAGCTGCGAAATATTTTTAGGTCGGGCTGAATACCTTTTTATGCCTTACCGTGACTTAAGGGAATATCTAGCGGAACTGAAAAAACGCAATCTTCTGACAGTAGTAGATCGAGAAATTAAGCTTGAAACAGAATTGATGCCTCTTGTCAGGCTCCAGTTCAGAGGATTGGATGAATCAAAGAGAACTGGGTTCCTCTTCACCAATGTCCGCGATTCAAAGGGAAAGCACTTCGACGCTGGTGTCTGTACAGGTGTGCTATCAAGTTCCATGGAAATATATGCTGCTGGTATGGAATGTAAGCCGGATGAGGTATCTGACAGGTTCACAAAGGCCATTGAACATCCTATCGATCCAAAGGTAGTCGAATCAGCCAAGTGCCAAGAAGTAGTTATTACTGGGAAGGATCTGGAAACCAAAGGGCTCAGTGAAATACCGTTCCCGGTCGAGATCCCGGGTTACAGCTGTCAGGTCAGAACAACTACGGCATTTGTAACCAAGGACGTTGAAACCGGTATACAGAATGCCGGAACTTATTCTGGCCAGGTCTTTGGGCCTAAAAAGATACTCTGGGAGGTCCACCGTGGCAGTCATGGTTTCATGCATTTACGAAAGGCTGCCGCAAAGTCCAAAACCATGGATGCGGCCATAGTAATAGGTGGACCGCCATATTTGCAGTATACTGCGGCTGCAAAGGTTCCTTACGGTGTGGACGAATTATCCGTTGCTGGTGGAATTGCCGNTGAACCAATTGAGGTGGTGAAGTGTAAAACAGTCGACCTCGTTGTACCTGCAAGTGCAGAATATGTGATTGAAGGAAAGGTCTCAGTCTCAGACTTTGAACCTCAGACACCGTTTGGTGAATACACAGGTTATGTTGCTGCTGATGTGGAAAGTCAGTGGTGCCCTGTCATGGAAGTTACGGCTGTTACGCACAGGAAGGACAAGCCAATATTCCAGACCATAATAAGCCAGATGCCTCCAAGCGAAAGCAGCAAGCTGAGACAGGTGGCATATGGGAGTGCCTTCACAAAGTTTCTAAGAAATGACTGTGGCCTACCCGGGGTCAGGAAAGTTGCCTTCCTCGAGTCAAGCGGAAGCTGGCAATACTGTGTAATCCAGATAGACAAAGACAGCCCGACCGATTCAATGCGCGCTCTAGTATGTGCTTCCGGATACGCAGCAGACATAGGAAAGGTGTTTGTTGCCGTTGATACTGATATAGATCCATTCGATGCTGATTCGGTCAACTGGGCGCTGAGTTTCAGGATGCAGCCACATCGCGACATACAATTTATAAGGGGTAAAACTGCACATCTCGATCCGTCCGTATTTGTTTATGGGCAGACTGATAGCAATAGCGGGTACAGGGAGAGTTCCGCGATACTCATAGATGCAACGAGGAAAAGCGATTACCCTCCAACGTCACTTCCAAAGAGAGAATTTATGGAAAAGGCAAAGGGAATATGGGAGGAGTTGAAGTTACCGGTCCTGAGCCTGAAACAACCATGGTACGGATACAATTTAGAGAAGTGGACACCGGAATACGAGAGGTATGCAAACATGATAATTAATGGTGAACACTTCAAGGTTGGAGTTGAGCTGGATAAGAAGCGCGTGAAGAAGAATATTCTTGAAAAATAGTTTATTCTTCCTATTATCTGTTCGCAGATATCTGGGAGCAGTTATCCATTATTTTGGACGATGGCATTACAAAGCCAAAGTTTGCTTCGAAGTTCCTGATCATCGGCAGATGAAGGTCTGTCTCAGGAGTTGATATGCAGTCCTCAACGAGAATAGTGGAATAATCTAGCATGAATCCATGCCGTGCGGTAGTGTCAACACAGAGATTAGTCTGAGTTCCAGCAATAAGAATATTCCGTATTCCCTTAGACCTCAATATCAGATCAAGGTCTGTATCCAGAAATGCATCATACCTGTGCTTTATTACAATAGGTTCGCCATTCAAGGGAGCAAGATCTTCAATGATCTCTGAACCTGTTGACCCCTGTCTACAGATCCCCATGTCATTTGCTTTTTCGGCGGATCTCCTTTTCCATGTATTAGAATCTGTGTAAGAGAGGTGTATAGTCTGGGTAAAAATAACAATTATACCATTCTTCCTGCAGAACTCCAGAAGTTTTTTGATCTTGACTACCGTATCTTGAACTGGCTTCAAATTGTGATGCTTTTTTCCAAGATACCCATTTTCTGAAACGAAATCGTTTTGCATGTCTATGACAATCAATGCCGTCTCTCTATTTATGAAGGGCAAGGCCGGGAGTTTCTCTATGCTACTCATAGCCAAATATGTAGCCTAGTATAATAATTCTTACTGCTCCTCAAAAAAAATGTGGATTTGGTTTAAAAATTGAGATCCCTTCCCTTTGTTTCTTTTAGTCCAAGAGCTCCTATTATCATTATTACCGCACCTATGATCATGAAATATGACATAGATTCTCCAAGTGAAGTAGAGGAGGAGACGATCAATGGAACAACAATAGGTGCCAAGCCACCTCCTATTCCACGGCCAACCATATAAGTAAAATTCGAGCCCGTTGCCCTGAGTCTTGTAGCAAAGCCCTCGCCGAGCCATACTCCAAATAAGGCTGCGTAGCTAGCTTGGAAGAAGTAAAGCAGCAGATAGGTATAAAATGCCGGGAAGCTGCCCAGAGTTACAAACTTCACCGGAAAGGTCATCGTGTACAAAAATGGAAAAATTACTACCAGAGATATGGCTCCAAATATCAGGCCCGCTCTCCTCCTTCCAAGTAAATCATTTCCGTATCCTATGATTACCTCTGCTATTATTCCAACAATTGATCCAAGAGTTATTATGAGAGTTATTTCCGATCCCGCTCCAAGTCTTCCGAACAGGGTAGGGTAAAAGGTCTGGCCAACGTAGAAATAAAACATGAATCCAAATACCATCAAAGTTCCGAAAAATGTCCACCTCAGAAATTCCTTGGAAAATAATTCCCTCAGAGGGTTGGGGCCTGATGTCAATACGTTCTTCCCTGCCTCAAGTTTTCCTACCTTCGCTAGCCAGGTTTTCGACTCTGGCATAAAAAATCTCAGGAGGAGCAGAAGTAATGAGATCATTCCGACAAAAATGTAAGAATATCTCCATCCAAGCGTGCTACCATAGGTTCTTATCATAAAACCAGCGGTCTGAGCACCAAGAAGTGCACCAATAATGAAAGTCGATTGTAAAAAGCCTCCAGCCAAGCCCCTTCTCTTTTCTCCCCACGTCTCATTTACAAGTGAGAATCCTACCCCCCACTCTCCTCCAACTCCTATCCCAACGAGAAACTGTGTGGTATAAAACTCGTAAATACTGGATGTAAAGGCACTTAAAATCTCAAACATCGAAAAAATTAAAATAGTGAACAGAAGCGTATTTTTCCTTCCAATTTTGTCAGCAAGCCAACCAAAGGATATTCCACCAACAACCGAACCTATTAGAGCAAAGGAAATGGCTAGAGACACCGCTGACAGATTCGAATGAAATGAAATTATGATACCTGCAAACAAAAAAGTGGTTAGAAGTAAATTGTATCCGTCAAAAAGGTATCCTAGGGTACCTCCAAGGTAAGCTCTTGCCCTTTCAGATTTTGTGTAAGTTATTTGATCTACCATTGAAATGTATACGCGCATGTGGATATAAAACTTACTCAGATCTAAATATAAAGAAGTTGATGGTTTAGATAGCAGTATTTGCCCCTAGACCTTAAAAATTATCATCAATGATTCACTGAAATATTCATCATCTTTTTCATTCTCAATTTGTCTCTTACTTGCAATAAATGTTAACAATTGTCAAGTATAGGTGTAATAGCACATAGTCAAATTATTCCATTTGGTACCGTCCCTTACAAAAATGGTCAACAAAATCGTCATGGAAACACTCATATCTTTCACAAATATTGTAGGATATGGTGGTTGGGAAATATTCAAATGTAAATGGGTCAAGAATTTATTATGAAATAGACGGAACGGGAGTACCGTTGTTGCTTCTGCATACAGCTGGCACAGACGGGAGAGTATGGAGAAGGATGATAGAGAATATTCCTTCAGGTTACATGACAATAGTTCCGGATCTTCCTGGGCACGGAAAATCTTGGCCATGGGCTAATTGGAGGAAAGCTAGGGTTGACGTTCGATTCTACTCTGATGCGATTTCTGGATTAGTAAAAGATCTGAATCTTGATCGAATGGTTGTGCTTGGATGTTCAATCGGTGCGGACATAACTCTCATGCTGACCACCATGATTGGAGAAAGGATAGAAATGGCCATATGTGCTGAGGGTGCAGGAAAAACAAACACTTTCGTAGAGCAGGATATCCTTAAGACCGATCCTGGTAACGTTGAAAGGGCCTTTGATTTCTGTGGACGAGGAGCCACAAAGGATTCCATTGAGGATTTGATATGGATTCGTTCCTCCAATAACAGAGATATCTATATCGGAGACCTACTTGCCTGGAACAACTTCGATATTATGGATAATCTGTCATCAATAAAGAACAGGATAATGCTTCTGAGAGGAGACGATGATCCAGTTGTCTCGGAAACTATGCTCAGAGATACATCCGCCAAGCTGAAGCATTCAAAATTTATGACAATACCTGGTTTTGGTCACTATCCTATGATAGAAAAACCTGCGGAATTCGCTAAGATCGTTGATTCTATTATCAAGACTCGAGACTAACTATTGTGATATATTACAAGGAAGTCAATTACAGCGGCATCTCGTTGTTGCACGTTCAATTAACTATGAAGGGTCAGAAACCAAAAGACTCCTTATAATAGAAAGATCATTCTTCAATAAATCCATAAATGGACTGAAGGAAAATTCTGGAAACTTATTCAATATGTTCAAAAAATGAAAAAAAAA
>JGI24721J26819_10000895_pt1 | contig 33270 bp, 29 predicted proteins | sample YelNatPaOPGAMG01_FD_26819 | JGI IMG/M metagenome (IMG submission 26819) | reverse complement strand
CCTGGCAAAATCTTTAGCCTTCTCCTCGTCACCACTTATAACAGATTCCGCCAAATTCCTGAGTATCTCCTCGTGATTCAACAGGATGACCTCCGCAAGTGGTTATATTCGTCAAGTTTTTAACATTATCGGCGGGAAGCCCCTTGCGATAGCGAGGGGTAGTTCACTAGTTTTCTAAAGGTTGGCGGGAGTTCCAGTGACGATTCAAAGGGAGCACGGAAAACAACAAAAAGACCGCTATNATGATGAGTGGATAAGGAAAATTGACCTGATCTTGGCTTTTTAGCGAGGAGGACTCGCCCATGAAATAGAAAAAATGATGTTATTTACGGGTCATGCCAAACCTAAGTGGTCGAACCCATCTAAATCCTTTCGGTGCTTTTTAAATTTTTAAAGGGCGAGGTTCCCGCACGCCTTGACCCTTATCCTTGTTGCGTTGCCTGGCAGGTAAGCTAAGGGTATCTCGTCGACCTCCACGACCTCGACCGTGTCAGGCTTTGCGCCCGCCTTGATAGCCTCGGTGATTGCCATCTCCTTTGCCGTCTTGAGCGCCTCGTCCCGGCTGAGCCTCTCCAGCGAGAATACTCTGTCAACCTCACCGCTGACCTGCGCTATGGCAGCGCCGATGGCGTTGGCAAACTGGAAGTGCTCGGGCCTTATCACCTTGGACGCCCCCTTTAGCCTGCTGTAGACCTCTGGTGGGATTATTATCCCTCCGCCGCCGACCAGCACCACAGGAACGGCCTCAGGACCAGTCTTGATTCTGTCAATGCAACCCTCGACCTCTGATACTATCTTCTGGACGGCTTTGTTCACGAAGTCCCTGTCCAACACCTTCAGTCTCTCTAGGTTGATCTTTTCATCGTCTATCTTTGCGTAGCCAGCCGCCAGGGCTATGTCTGTGTTCGTGACGGTCGTGCCGCCCCAGGCCAAGCCCTCCTCGGGCAATCTGTAACCTACGCTGTCCGGCCCTATCTTGACACCTTCCTCTGTCATCCTGACCACGCTACCACCCCCGCAGCCGATGGATATGAGGTCGGGCATCCTGAAGTTTGTGCGAACGCCACCGATCTCCACGGCGATTGCGGACTCTCTAGGGAAGCCCTTGACAATCATACTAACAAGTGTGGTGGTGCCGCCTATGTCTACTATAACACCGTCCCTAAGCCCCGTGAGAAATGCGGCACCCCTGCAGCTGTTTGTTGGGCCTGACGCTATAGTCCTTATTGGGTATCGCTTAGCATATTCGACCGACATCAAGGTGCCATCGTTCTGAGTCAGGTAGGGCTTAGCCTTGTCCACGCCAGCCTCTCTCAGCGCCCCCAGGAAGGCGTTTATGGCGCTCTCCGCCACCTTGGTTACTGCCGCGTTAAGAACGGCAGCATTCTCCCTCTCGAGTAAGCCTATGCTTCCAATCTCGTGAGACAGAGTTATCGGGATCTTCTCGAGCTCTTCCTTAACGATCTCCCCCGCCCTCTTCTCGTGTTCAGGGTTGACCGGAGAGAAGACGCCGCAGATCGCTACCGCCTCTACACCCTTACTCTTCATATCCCTGGCGTATTTTCGGATCTCATCTTCGTCGAGTCTGCTGATCTCCCTACCGTCGTACTCGTGCCCGCCATGGGCAATATACCATATGTTCCCAAGGGCCTCTTTGAGATCCTCAGGGAAAGCGGTTAGTGGCTTTATCGCCAGTGTAGCAGGCCTTCCCAGGCGGAGTATGCCCACCCTTGAGAGGTTCTTCCTCTCGACGATGGCATTTGTGCAGTGAGTAGTCCCGAGCATTGCTGCCTTAATCTCGGAGGGGGCGACTCCGCTCGACTTGAGCACGCCATTGAGAGCGTTTTTTATCCCCGTGGTCACGTCCGCCGTCGTAGGAGTCTTGTAGGCCCCAACAAGCCGGTTCTCCCTATCAAGTATGACCGCATCCGTGTGTGTTCCGCCGACGTCTATACCTATCCTCAGGCTCATTTTCTCGNCNTCCCCANCCTCTCTTCAACCGGGATGTAGTCAATATCATATCCAAAATACCTAGGACCGACTACCTCCAAGCCCTTCTTCGTCCTCCATTTCTCGTTGCAAGGTATACCCAGCACAGTTGCCCTATACCCGTACCTAAGCCCCTCCGTTGTGATGGGAAGGGCTGTCTCAGTCTCGAGCACCGTTATCAGGTCTGGGACGGACGCCACTATCTTCCCGTTCCTTATGGCGACGAGGTTCTCGTTCTGGAAATGTATCAGAAGCTCCTCTCCCTTGTACTCCTCGATCCCCTCGAACCGTGCCTCTCCACGCGCGAACCCTGCAACAGTTCTTCTCTTAACATCCACCACCTTACCCTTGAAGAGCTCAAAGCCATTGAGCATCCTCATGATCTTTTTTATGGGATCTTCCTTCTTAGCTCTCGCCTCCCTAATGGACCGACCAAGGCTCTCGGCAAGGCTGATGGTCCCATGCACAGCGGCCTCCTTTACCTGTGCTCCGGTCATGGTGTAAAGTGCAATCATTGCCGAACCGCCCATGGCAACCGTGACTGCCCTAGAGAGACGCTCCACCCAATGGTTATCCACCGCCTCCAACAGTACTGAGTTTCCCTTCTCATCTGACATGGCCATTGGTGAGGCCTTTATCCCGTGCAGGTGGAAGGTAACCATCTGAATCTCTGGAAAAGCCCTGCCCATGCCGTCGCCGTCCACCACAGGTATGTGGAGTCTCGCGCCCACTGCAAGGGGTATTGTGGAGTTCAAGCCGCCAGCCTCCGCAGAGATCGTTGCCAGGGCCCTCTTTCCAAACTTCCTCTCCAGCATCCTCAGCGCTTCAAGAACTTCGTCTCCTCTGGGGATCTTCTCTATCATAACCGTCGGCGCACCCATCATCGCAGTCGGAACGACTAGCCCGTCGTCTGGAACTTCAGAGGGGGCAATAAGTTCTACAGGACCTTCCTCCTCTATTGCGTCTATTGCCATAAGCTTGCCAATGTAAGGGTCCCCGCCGCCTCCAGTGCCGAGAATCGCGGCTCCGATGGCTATGTCCTCTATATTCTCTCTATGAAGGAGCCTCATCTCGTCGTCCTCCAATTGGTGGACTTTTATTTTTACATGTTCGAATAAGTTTTTCGCAGGGCCGCTTTTGCAGACTGAGCAGGTTGGGCTTTCGACTCGCAAGTTCCTTCTCTTTTTTATCCTTTTCAGCTCACGAGACCGCTCCAAAATCTGCCCGTGTGGTCCAGTTGTGAGGCATACCGAATTCCCAGTTAAAGCCCCACATCCTGGTCCTGTACCGCTTACATAGGCCTTCTTAGAAGATTTGGAAAATTATCGTCGATCTTTTATCATTCTCGGTTTTTTCTTGTTGTGTGTGACCACCGGTCCATTTCAGACACTTCTTCCAGAAGACCGGCACGGAAAACGTTCTCGCGAGCTCTGGTAGCCTATTTTCAGCTTCGGGCTTCTGAAAGGCAAAATATCCTGTGCCTAATTTTTCTTGCTTTTTATTTGCTGAGCTGACCTGGGAAATTACTTCCTGATTTTTTGGGAGCCACCCGAACTTCTCCACATGTAAGGCTTGCGCGAAGATGTTAAAGATAGGGACTATAACCTGCAGACCTATGCCGAATGGGATCCATTACCAGGTAGAAAATTACGACCATCTTCTTGGTTGAAGGGGTGGAGCAAGGTCCAGACAAGTTAGGAATTTACGCCAGATGTTTGAAAAAGTAGAGGAAGGAGAATGAAGGAATAAGAAGGGGAAGGGAGAAGGAGAGGAGAAAGAAGAGAGATAGAGGGAAGAAGAAACAATAAAAAAATTAGATGGATTCGGGCTACTGCACATTAAACTGCCAACGGAACCCCGGTCTTCTTGCTTATTGTTACGAGCTTGTAAGCCCCAAAGAGCAGGAGGCACCACCCTACAATGAAAAGCACAGTGGCAATTGCGGCGGTGATCTGGAAGTAAGGAGCCAATGCAGTCACTATATAACCGAGGCCCATCGATGTGGAGACCCAAAGGCTCTGCATTGTTGGGACCGCAATCTCGCGGAGGTCCTTAGCCGCCTTTCCGTAAACGAGGAAGAGATATCCTCCTGAGGCGACGACAATTATTATTCCGAGGAGTGAGCAAAGATAGAGACCCCGGTAGTGACCCGTGAATGGCGCCATTACCAGGGTTACGATGCCCAAGATCAGCATAATGGACAGAGAGCTCACGCATTCCTTTTTGAACTTTNCAAGATCCAANGCCATATTTACCACCTAGAACCCTGTCTCCTTCTCGATCCAGACACCCACCTCGTACTTCATGCCTGCCTTGTGCATCGGGACTATGAAGAGCAGGTATAACACGACGCTGAGTACCAGTGAGTTGAGGGCAGGGGCTCCAAAGCTGTACTGCGGGAGGGTGGTAAGCCAGCCCACAACGCCGCTTATTATCAAAGCCAACATCCCAGGAACATTTACTGCCCCGTATTTCGTTCCAGGACCAAACCTGTAGCGCTCCTCAGCATTCTTTATGCCCAATACATAACGCCTGAAGATGTAGAAGTCTGCTATGAGCACACCCCCCACAGGAGGCACGAAGCAGCCCAGAAGTGTTCCGAAGTTGATGAAAGGATCAAGGCTCATACCCCAGAAACCTGCCCACACTCCAGCTATAACTGTGCCGATTATGCCCAGTATCAACACCCAAGTCCTCCTGGTGAAGTTGGGAAAGACGTTGACGAATGCCATTGACCCGCTCCACAGGTTGTTGTCGTTAGTGGTCCATTGACCAAGGATTGCCAATAGTAGCGCCCCGGCACCCAATCCGATGGCTGCAATGGCAGCTATCACATTAGGCGCCCCTGTGGCTAGAGTCATTATGCCCCCGATGAAGAGCAGCATGGTCATGAAAACAGTCACATGTATGAACCAAGCCACACTCCCGGACCACTTCTTGATCCCGTACCTTGAGACGTCTGGGGTGATGATGCAGCCCGCGGCGTAGACACCAATCACATACGTTATCCCTGCACCTATTGGTGCAACGTTTTTGCCGAGGGACCACATGGCATTGATTCCTATGCCGGTGTGATCCAGGGCCGCAAAGAAGCCTATCAAGCAGAGCACATACCAGAACGGGACTGTTAGATAACTGAGGATCCCGATCCCCTTATACCCGATGTAGGCGGTGGTCATCATCANTATACCTCCCCAGATCGACGCGACCGCTATGCTCATGAGCCAGTTGTCGGGGAAGATCAGGCTCGTGGTCAACCCAAAGAGCCAAGTCTCAACAGCAAACCATAATATCCCACACGATATTCCTGCTATGATCAGCCCCCCAATCATCGCACCGACCCTCCCAAGGGGGTAACGAAGGAGCATGTAGGCATTAGCCCTGCAGACCCCACCAGGATAAGCGGTCAGCGCCCCAATTATCCCGAGCACTATGTTCCCTATGACCGCCACGGTCAGCATCGTGCCGGCGTCGTACATCATAGCCANGCCAGATCCTGCGAAAATGGCAGCTACTACCGCTAAAACTCCCATATAAACCATNAAGAGGTTTAAAGTGGACCTTCTTTCCTCTGGCGGCACCTGTAAGGTCGAGTAGTCTCCATAGAAATCTTTGACCTTCTCGGTCAAGATCTATCACCTTTTTCGATTTACTATAATAGGTATTTATTTATCTTTTGGTAAGAATTACTGAAACTTTTAAAATTATAATCAGTTTTTGTATTTATTTTACGATTTAGCCTAAATGATAAACAGTTATTGTGATTGGTCCTGATCTGAGCACCAATGGGTGTAATAGCTTCACCACTGAAAGCCNGCCTCCCAAAGCAGAAAGGGGATAGAGGTCCTTGTGAGCCAACTGCCCCCTTACAAGTGCGAGCCCCTCTAAAATCCCGACCTTAAAGTTTGAAGAATACCAAATTTACTACTGTAAAGTGTAGCCACCGTCCACTACCACAACCTGTCCAGTTACTAGGCTTGAGTCTTCAGAGGCAAGGAAGACCACGACGGATGCGACCTCTTCAGGTCTCCCCCACCTTCCTATGGGCATGGTCCGCTTGATACCCTCGACAGCCTCTTCGCCCATGACTTGTATGCCGGGGGTCTCGATGGGTCCAGGGGCGACCGCGTTGACGCATATGCCGTATTTGGCTACCTCTAAAGCAATGCCCCTTGTGAAGCCCACAATTCCCGCCTTGCTGGCACAGTAGTGACTCAGATTCGGAAAGCCCACCACAGTGCCTGCAATTGACGAAATGTTAATGATCTTGCCGTATCTCTGTTCCTTCATGTAGGGCAGGACGGCTTTTGTGCAGTTGAAAGTTCCCTTGAGGTTAATTTCGATTACCCTGTCCCAGTCCGCCTCTTCCATTTCTTCGAAGCTCTTGAAGGGATACACGCCTGCATTGTTGACCAGTATATCTATCCTCCCAAAAATTTCATGCACTTTTTTGGCGGCTTTTTGAGCACCTAGGTAGTTTGTCACATCTAGCCTTAGGGGCAAAGCCTCTCCTCCAAAAGCTTTGATCTCCTCGGCTGTGTCCACCTCTTTTCCTGAAATGTCTGTTACCGCGACCCTTGCACCTTCCCTTGCCAGAGCGAACGCTATCGCCTTTCCAATGCCCTGACCGGCACCAGTTATAATGGCGACTCGATCCTTGACTTTCAAGTAGACCACTTTTTTATTATTTTATTCTATTATTATTTATTATTGAAGGTTTGTCTTTTTAGTTTTATGCACTGGTTTAACGCGTGCTTTTAAAATGGTGAGAGAATGATAAATGGGAAATGCGAAATAAAAAATGAAGAAATGAGAAATGAGAAAATGAGAAAAGTAAAAAAAGAAAATAAAAATTTAGAGTTTTTCGAGGACAACTGCTACGTCTTCGAGGCCCATTCGCAGAAGCTTCTCCTTTGTCGGTATGCCTGTCCTCTTGTCCCATCCCTTCAGTTCGTAGAACTCATCCAGCATCCTGTTCAGGGTCGCTTCATCGGTGTGCATGCCCTTAGATGGGCCTTCGGGTATCGGCTCCTCGAGGAACCTCCTCGGCAGAGTGTCATCCTTTCTCCTGATGCCTGTCCTCACGTTAAACGCCCTCTCAAGGTCCAGTATCCTCTCGGCAACGTCCACGAGCTCGTTGTATGTGTAGCCGAAGCCCGTTACCGGGTTTATCATGTCCACGTACTTCTGTGTCAGAGTGAACCCCAGGAGTCGCTCCAGGAAGTGGCAGTTAACCAGAGAGTCTCCTATCGTAGTCATCTGCATGGTCCCGATGACCCAGGCAGCCTTGCCCTCCACTGCTTTCCTGTCAGAGACGCCAGCATATTCGCCAGTTGGTCGCGGGTCATGGTGGCTCCCTCCCCTGGTGGCTGTGGCATACCCGAGCGCCATGCCCCTTAGAGCCCTNGCTGAGTGGCCTGGTATCTCGAGGCCCTTGACCTGTATCGCGAACCTCTCAGAATTGCCTCCAATGATCCTAGCAGCCCTGAGTGTGCCCTCTGCCATCAGGTCCCCAAAGCCTATCCTCTTTGCGGTCTTCTCCACGAAGCCGACCATGGCGTCGTCATTTCCGAACTTGAATTCAACACCATCAGTCATTTTCTTTGANATCAGCTTNCGTTGGTAGCACTCCATCATGAAAGCTACAACGACCCCATACGAGACTGTGTCCAGACCGTACTCATCGCAGAGGCTGTCTGCCTTTATCACTGCACCAGCATCGCTTATGCCGCACATGGATCCCAAGGAGTAGATAGTCTCGTACTCAGGACCCTCGGAGATTGCGCCCTTCCACTTTCCACTCTTGTCGCTGAATACCTTACTGCAAGCTATCGGGCACGCAGGGCAGGCAGTGTCCTTGTCCCAGTAGTTCTTCTTCAGCGTCTCCCCGGAGATGCCCTCCCATCCCTCGAAGAACTCGGTCTGATGGTTCCTAGTCCCCAAGCGCCGAACATGTTGTTTATGCTCGAGACCAGCACAGGGGTCCCGTATGTTGGAAGGCCTGATGCCAGCGCCGGGACCTTCTTCACCTCCTCGTTGAACCACTTCATCCACTCCTCGAACTTCTCAGGGTCTGCAACCTCGTTTGTCCCGGAGCCCCTCACGGCAACGGCTTTGAGGTTCTTCGAACCCATGACTGCCCCGACACCGCCCCTCCCAGCAGCCCTGTACTCGGTGATCACACACGCATACCTCACTCTGTTCTCGCCCGCTGGTCCTATGGCTGAGACGCAGATCTTCGGGTCCCCTATCTCCTCCTTTATCATCTCCTGGGTCTCGCTGGTGAGCCTCCCCCAGATCTTCTCGGCAGATCTGAACTCCACGTTGTCATCGTCAACGAATACGTATACAGGTTTGTCTGACCTCCCAGTTATGAGAAAGCCGTCGTAGCCCGCATACTTTATCTCCGCCCCCATGTGCCCACCGCTTATGCTATCAAAGAAACCGTTGGTCAGGGGCGACTTCGTGGCCATGTGGTACTTGCCAGCCGTCGGGATGTTTATCCCCTGGAACGGGCCTGTCATCATTGAAACGACGTTTGTTGGGTCAAAGGCGTCGATCCTAGGGTCAACCATGTCGAATATGAACCTAGCTGAGAATCCATTCCCTCCCAGATATTTCCTGGCAAACTCGTCCGTTATCTCCATGGTTGAGGTCTTCTTTGTTGTGAGGTTTATCCTCAATATTTTGCCTTTATATCCACTGTACTTCATTTTCATCACTTCCTTGTTTCAGGCAACCAGACAAGTGAGAGGGCGCCCTTGGGGCAGGCCTTGACGCAGCTAGGATCGCCGTTGCATAGGTCGCATATTATCGGCATCTTGGTCTCGGGGTGGAGCCTGATGCCCTGGAACGGGCACGCCTTGACGCAGTCCCCGCAAGAGTTGCACAGCTTCTCATCGACAACGATATTCCCGTTCTTGTAAGAGAGGGCCTTTGTTGGGCAGGCTGTTATGCAGTACCTCTTCTCGCATCTGGTGCAAATTAGGCACTTGAACATGAGGGGGCTCTTCCTAATTATCGTGATCCTAGATATGGCGTCGCCGTACTTTCCATAGTGAAACTTGGCACAGCTGAACTCGCAGATCTTGCAGAAAGCGCATTTCTTCATGTCAAACCTTACAAGCGGTTTTTTTTCGGTTGCCAAAAGAACGCTCATTTTCATCACGTTGGATTAAGTAAAATAATACTTCCATTTATCTATTTTGTAGTTTTAATCAGCAGCTATTGTTGAGTGATGGAACTTTTCATAATTCGTGCCCAGCAACCATTTCCATAGATCTAGGAAGCTTTTTTTACTTTGTCGACCATAATTATCTTGGTGAATTGTACCATGACCAAACACTGGCAGAGTGAAAAGTGGTTTGTGAGCCCCATCAACTACCAAGAAGAGATACGCAAGAACTTTTCCCTTCCCGGGAAAGTGATATTCCACGATGTGACTTTGAGGGATGGGGAGCAGCAGGCAGGAGTGATATTCAGCAAGTACGACAAGTTAGTTGTTGGGAGGGCTCTCGATAGGGCTGGCGTAGACAGAATAGAAGTTGGGACCCCTGGCACGTCAAATGACGACAGAGAGGCCATGAGGTCCCTGGTCGCGGCGTCCCTGGACGCAGAACTCTACTCCTGGTGCAGGAACAACAAGCTTGACATTGCCGCGGCCAAGGAGTGCGGGAGCCAAGGAGTGACCATAGAGGTGCCGGCCAGCAAGTTGATGATTGAGGAGGCTTATTCCACCTCCATGGAGGAGCTCCTGAGGACAGTCCCTGAGAACGCGCAGTACGCAAGGTCTGAAGGGATGAAGGTCCTCCTCTTACTTGTGGATGCCACACGCTCCGATATGGAAACTTTGGGCAAGATTGTAAAAGAGACTGAGAGGTACTGTGACAGTATTGCAATATCGGACACCTTTGGTGTTGCAATACCTCACGCCATATCCTTCCTCGTCAGTAATTTGAAGGACAAAACGAGCAAACCAATAGAGATACACTGTCACAACGACTTCGGTCTGGCATCTGCGAACACGCTCGCCGCGGTAGCAGCAGGAGCGTCCGCCGTCCATGTCACTGTCAACGGCATGGGCGAGAGGGCTGGCAACACGCCCCTAGGCGAGGTCGCGCTCGGGGTCAAGTTGCTTCTCGGCGTTGAGAGTAACATAAAGCTCAGCGAGCTCTACAGGCTCTCCAACATAGTTGCACAGTACTCCGGATTCCCGGTCCCGCCGAATAAGCCAGTTGTTGGAGAGAACATATTCAAAGTGGAGTCTGCGCAGGCTGCCCAATGGCTCGCCAAAGGGAAAGAAGGGATTTTGGCGTATCCGTTCTCTAAGGAACTGGTTGGCAACCCAGAGTTCAAGGTTATCCTGAGCAAGAAGAGTGGACCCTACAATGTGAAACTCAAACTCCGAGAGCTGGGCATAGATGTGCCGCAGGAGAAGTACCCAGAGATCCTAGGACTTGTTTACGAGCGATCTGTTGGCAAGAAGGGGGCCCTCACTGACGAGGAGTTCCTCGAGATACTCCAAGATCTTGGGCTGTACAAGTACAAAGTGGAGGACCTGATGAGGGCCTGAAAAGGGGAAAATGGCATAACTTAATGAAGGACAGAACCCCTCTTTTCTCTTTGATGCGATATGATCATTTTCAAGGGCGGGGTGGTGCCAGGCCCATACCCCGCACTTCTTCTGAAGGAACGGAAGGCGTTGGTGATCACAGACCTCCACATTGGCTACGAGTCATCCCTGAAGGACAAGGGGATACATATACCACAGAACTCTTATCCCCATATGCGCTCCGTGATCGACCACTTGCTGAAGATTACTGGCTCCAGAACCTTGATTATGCTTGGCGATGTGAAGCACGAGTTTGGTAAGCCCTCGGCACAGGAGTGGGTCGAGGTTAAGGACCTTTTATCTTTCCTAATAGATGGCGGGATTGAGGTTCACGTAGTGAGGGGTAACCACGACAACTACATAATAGCAATTCTGAATAAAATGAACGTCCCGCTCCACGACCCTTTCATGGTTTTAGACGATGTTTTGCTCACGCANGGTCACAAGGAGGTTGAGGTCCCGGGGGGCGTTAGAGTTGTGCTCATGGGGCACGAGCACCCAGCTGTCTCGTCGAGAGACCTCTCAGGATCCAGGTACAAGTTCAAGTGCTTCCTGGTGGGGCGCTTTAAAAAGCAGAGGCTGGTGGTGCTGCCATCCATGTCGCCCCTCTCGCTCGGGGTTGGAATAAACGAGACGCCTCCACAGGATTTATTGTCCCCCCTGCTCAGATCAGTTGACGTGGACATGCTTACCCCGGTGGTCGTGGAGGAGCGGGTGGGCGTCTTCAGGTTTCCACAGGTCGGTCTGATGCGTTCTATTATAAAGATAAAGTGAACTACCCCCCCACGGAGGGGTCTTCTTGCAGAGGTAAAATAAAAATCAGAAAAATTATAAGGTTTTTTAAATTGTAAGGTTTAGGGTTGTCTTCTGAAAGGCCTATGTAATTCCTGCTGTCAGTTTTTTGTAGAGTTTTCGCTCTCTCCTCCAAAGGTCGAAGCGGTCAATGTGCATCACCTTGGTCCATGTTGAAACGAAGTCCTTAACGAACTTCTCCTTTCCGTCCGACGCGGCGTAAACCTCGCACACCGCCCTCAGCTCTTCATGGTGCCCAAATATTAGGTCAACATGTCTCGCCTTCCAATTCAGGGCGTTTGTATTTCTGTCGTTCCCTTTGCAGGGTTCGATTTACGGTCAGAACCTTTAGCATATTGGGCTCAAAGACCCATCTGCAATGGAATGCCCCCATTTAAGCAATTTAAAGAAGTATGTTTTGCCCATTCATCAAATCCCAAAGCTAAAGCTCCAGGTTTTCTGGGCATCCATCTTTATAAAGAAATGTTTATATAATACCCTTCATATCGACTTTGATATCAAAGGTGATATATTTGTTTGACTGTCCTCAGAATCTCCCACTTTTTAGGTATTGGATGCGGCATATGGCTACAGTGCCAAAGGGTTTCTTGCGTTACCAAGTGCTGGAACTTTTGAACGAAAAACCGCTCTCCGGCTCTGAGATTATGGATGAGATGGAGAAGAAGACAAATGGGAGCTGGAGACCAAGCCCTGGCTCAGTTTACCCGCTCCTTGCCTGGCTCCAAGACAACAGTTACATAAAAGAGGTCCCTTCAGAAATCCAAGAGGCTGGTATCAAGAGGTACATGCTCACCGATAAGGGTAAACAGCTTTTGGAAGATCAGCGAAGACTGAAGGGGAATTTTGCCAAGGGAAAGATATTCGCGCCCCCGCTTTTTGGGAGCCTTTGGTTGCGCATTCCCTCTGGAGAGGCTGAAGAGCTGAGGGCTGCTCTCAACCGATTGATAAAAGCGTTCTTCAACTTAGGCATGGATCTTGAGGCAAGGTTCTCGGAAGAGGTTCTAAAGGAGACATTAAAGGTCCTGAACGAAACTGCAGAGAAGTTTGAGGAAATAGACAAAAGACTCAAAGGTGAGAGAGAATGAATGATGAAGTGATCATTGCTGAAGAGTTAACTAAAGTTTTCAACAAAAGCTTAGTTGCGGTAGATCACATCAGTTTCAGCGTCAAAAGCGGCGAGATCTTCGGTTTTCTGGGACCAAATGGCGCTGGAAAGACTACCACCATCAGCATGCTGATAACTGTTCTGAGGCCCACAGAGGGGACTGCGTCGGTTTTGGGATACGATATTGTCAGACAAGCAAATGATGTGAGGAAAGTCATCGGGGTTGTGCCGCAAGAGTACACCGCTGACGAAGACCTGACGGGGTATGAGAACATAATGCTGTGCGCAGACTTGTACGGCATACCCAGAGAAATAGCAAAGAAGAGAGCCCTCGAACTCTTGGAGATGGTAGAGCTGACTCAGTTTAAAGATAAAAGAGTCGAGACGTACTCAGGTGGAATGCGCCGAAGGTTGGAGCTCGCCTGCGGTCTGATCAATAGACCGAAAGTGCTATTCCTGGACGAGCCCACTCTTGGCTTGGATGTTCAGACCAGGACAGCCACATGGAACTATATTCATAAGCTCAAGGAGGAATACGGAATGACGATCTTCATGACCACGCATTACCTAGAAGAGGCCGATGCGCTCTGCGACCGCATAGCCATAATCGACAAAGGGAGGATAGTTTCAATAGGCACGCCAAGGGAGCTTAAAGACAGCTTGGGTGGAGACATAATAACCATAAGCATTAAAGAGAGTGTGGACGTGAGTGAGCTCATCCGCGGCGTTGCACATGTAAAGGATGTGAAGAAAGAAAATGGGTCCTACAGGATCAAGGCAGAGTTCGGTGAGGTAACAGCTCCCCTCATAATTGAGGCGCTGCGAAAGGGCGGCTACACCGTGACGAGGCTTTCGCTCACAGAGCCCACACTGAACGAGGTATATCTTGAGTACACCGGTAGGACCCTCCGCGACTCTGAGGAGTCAAAGGAGGCCATCAGAATGCAGAGAATGATCTTGAGGAGGGCAAGGGGAGGTTGAATAGTATGAGTGAAACAAACAATTGCAGTCCTAGCCTACTCCGCGGTTTNTGGGCTTTGACGGTCAGAGAACTCAAGAAGTGGCTGAAGGACCCGGTGATGGTCTTAATGCTTGTGCTCCAGCCCTTAATATGGATGGGGCTACTAGGTAAATCCATGAACCTAAATGCAATCTTCTCGATCAATAGTTTTAGTTACCTAGAGATGCCGGACATTTACATACCAGGAAGTCTACTGAGACCGCCTGTCAGCGGGACTCTTGTTATCCCTGGGAGTTTGATTGCGCAGCAACTCCAGCAGATGTTTTCTGATGTGGGCGCCAGAATCATGCAGGCTAGTTTCGGTGTCACAGACTACTTCAGCTACATGGCTGTCGGCATGGTTTCCATGATTGTCGTGATGACCACCATGTTCACAGGCTTCTCCATAGTGTGGGACAGACGCCTAGGGTTCCTAAACAAGATAATCAGTACACCGGTCTCACGCGCAGCAATAATATTCTCGAAAATCCTTAACGCAACTTTAAGGGCAGTATTCCAAGCTACGGTTATTCTAGCGTTGGCATACCTTTTGGGGTTNCAGTTGAGTCCAAAGTTTACGCCATTCAACTTGCTAGGGATTTATGCAGCAATATTTTTAGTCAGCGTGGGGCTTTCATCTATATTCATTGCATTTTCATTGAGAACGACTAGAATGGAGAGNCCAATGCAGATAATAAATCTGATTATGATGCCACTGATGTTCGCCAGCAACATATTCTTCCCTATATCGTTGATGCCAGATTGGATGCAGGCAGTAGCAAAAGTTAACCCGTTGAGTTACCTAACAGACGCAGTCAGAGAGCTCACGATCCTCCCTCCAGATGGCTCCGTGTTGATGCTAGACTTCGCGTACCTGGGGATATTCGCGGTCATACTGTCAGCAATTGGTATAGTGCTTTCATGGAAATACCTGACCAAATAGCCCAAACTTTTTCCAATTGTCACTTATTTCTCTATTCCGTTTTGCTTTAGGGTTTTAATTATTTAATTTTAAATCCCACACGGCCCACCTTTTTTTAAGCAGATTGATAATCAGTTTCCAAAGCCAAAGTCCGGATGCTGTTGTGCCTTTGGCTACAACAATTTAATTGCATGCCGACAACTTTCAGACATTCAGGGTATCGAGACTTAACTCTCAAGAGTATAGCTCAAGCCGGATTCCGCGCGAAGCGCCACTAAAGTTAGAAGAAGGTGGAGTAACAGAGAAGGTTTACAAAAACTCTGCATGGCTATTATGCTGACATCCTCCAACCCCCTGAAGGGTGTGGGCTTTCTGCGCTAGTTGGTAAAAAAGCTCGCAACTATTGTAGCTCCCAACCTCTAAAAAAGTGTTTAAGATCCCACTCAGAAAGTTAAAAAGCACACCATAAGTGATTAGTGTCATACAATTATGTCTATGATTTTGTGAGTTCATAAATAACAATTTAAGTAGTCTAATGAAAAATATTGATGCCTTGCAAAAAATCTGAGTGAGAGAAATTATGTTAAAATTGCTGTCGTTAGGGGCAGATTTTAAAAAAGCGGTAGATGAAAAATTGGCGGGGAAGGTCGTACTGGTATCAAGGAGAGCGCTGTTGATTGATGTAAATGGCACCATATTTGAAATGCTGTCCTCTAAAATGCCAAGATCCACAATATCCGCTGTACTCTCCAGGAGTGAGCTGAAGGATCTACCTATAAATGTTGGCGATCCGGTGAGTTTCAGAGAAAGCATCCTATTAAATGGAATTGAATTGAGTCCGCAAAATGCAGAAGTTTGGGCTTGGAATCTGAAAAAAAGGTATAATTTAAGTAAGAGGACACTTTCAAAAGTCTCAGAAAAGATTGAGAATATTTTAAGCATGCGTCATCCAATTTTGCTAAATGAGGTCAGAGATCCTCTGCTTAGGGCCACCCTTGAAAAAATTTATCTCTCATTCAGTTTTTGCAAATCATACTTCGAGAAAGAGCCCAACCAATCTATGCAGGCTGTGTTGGATATTGTAGGACTTGGTCCAGGTCTCACACCAGCGGGTGACGACGCCCTAGCAGGGTTTCTCATAGGGACTTATTATTTCACCCCTCGTGATCATCCGCTCTCAGGGTTTTTGAATGGGTTAAGGAATGAAATAGGCTGTAAGACGACTACAGCCTACAGTAAAAGACTCCTGGGTCTGGCAGTAAACGGAATTTCAAATGAATATGTAAGGGGGCTGATACTTGGAATTGCTCATCAAAATTACTACGCCTTGACGATTAACTCAAAAAAAATCTTGCGACTAGGAGCGACTTCCGGGTATTTCTTTCTCCTTGGCTTCATGAAAGGATTAGAGATGATAGCGCTTTAATTACATCAACTGCCAGTGAGGTACTCTTTCAGTTTTCCCAGTAGATCTTTGAAGGGCAGATTCGGAAGGTTTTCTATTATTGACTTCGTGTCCATTATTCCGATGCCAATGTTCTCCATGTCCTTAAGGTTTATTTCGTGCACCAGCTGGTTAGAGGCCTGCGTGGCGTCCGATACGACTATGACTTCATAATTCAAGGCTATCGCGTCGTATGCTGTTGCCCTAATGCAGTTCGGCGTCTGGACCCCTGCCAGGACGAGTTTCGTTACTGAAAGTACTTTGAGCAAAAGGTCCAATTCTGTGTTGAAGAAAGCACTCCATCTTTTCTTATATACGACATAATCCCCCTTCTGTGGCTCTAGCCCCTCAACGAACTTCATACCATCGGTACCTTCTTCCAGTGGTCCCCTGCCATAAATTCTCCTGAACTGAAGGTATACCGGGAAGCGTGTGATCTCCAAATCGCTGCCATCGCTCTTATGTGTCCTAGCAACGAATATGACAGGGGCCCCGCATTTCTTGAAAGCGTTGATCAGGTTCTTGATATTGGGGATTATTTTTTCGCTCCCATTAACGTATAAAGGGGAGCCTTTGTCACAAAAATCTTTTTGCATGTCTATTATTAATAGTGCAAAATCTTGCATATCTCTCACCTCTATTGAAAAAAAGAAAAAATTAAAGTTGAAGTTTTCCCTTGGATACCCCCTCTAGTACGATGTATGCCGCGGCAGCTACTAGTAGGTTTTGCAAAATTGGAACCGGAAGCACAGGATACCATCCAGAGACCACGCCCATAATCCATGCAATTATCGCTGAAATGTTCACTCTCCTTTTAGTACCTACTATGTTCAGCGGATCTTCTTTCAGTCCTTTAAAGAGGTAGTAATCAACTAAGACTATGCCACCGATGGGAGGTATCAACTGAGCCAACATTGAGAGCCATGCTCTGAATCCCGCCATCAGACCCATGCTCAATATAATTACGCCAACTCCATATGCGTACGCCGAGCCTATAGTAGTCCACCAGAATCTTCCAACTTTGACTTTTTTAATAATTGCGTTCTCTATGTTGGTGAATGCTAGCGAGAACATGTAAATGAGTACATCTGCAGAAGACCACATAAGCAAGAAGTAGATGATTATCGCTGGTGCAACGAGACCCAAATTGCGCAATAGTACCACAAGATCTCCTGTGCCTGCACCGAGTGCCAACATAAAGGCCAATCCTTCCAGCAGTGCGGTGCAAGAAAATGCGAATAGTGCTGCGCCAGCTGCACTCTTGGCGCTCTTTGCAAACCTTCCAAGATCTGCTGAAGTTGTAGCACCAGTGATCCATGTTGAGATCACCGTGGATATGCCCAAACCTAATGCGAGTGTTCCTGCAGGTCTGGCGGACAAGAATTTATCCCATCCGCCAAGATTCCCCACCACAATCGAAACTCCGTAAATGGCTAGCAGTAATATCGCGGGGATTGCGACGTAACCCAGCCAAGAGAGACCCTTTATTCCAAGAGCCGCAAGAATAAATGCCAACACAATAAATATCAGTCCACCTATGTATGGGCTGAAACCGGGAAAGATCGACGCAAGAAGAAGACCGAATAGTGCCAAGTAGGTTCCAGGGAACCCTACGTTCACAAAGGCAAATACAGCAGATGGGAGTATCTGCCCATACATTCCAAAGGTTCTTCTCGCCAGCAAAGCCATGGTTAGACCTTTTCTTTGCCCTAAAATCGCTAATCCTAGGGCGTAAATGCCCAGCACATAGTTACCAACAATCACCGCCAAAATACCATCAGACAGAGCAAGCCCGCCGCCCAATATTGTGCCTACCAAAAAAGCAGTCACGCTTAAGGTGAGACCTCCCCATGGAAAAGCCACCGATATAAAGGATTTTCGCTTCTCTACGGGAACTGGCATTACTGAAAAGTCCTCGAATCTCTTCTCTCCGGGTTTGGTCGAGGGGGCACTTTCAACGGGTTTTTCATTATTTGACATACTTACCCTTTTGTATTAAATATGTAAAAAAATATAAATATTGTTTTAAAAAAAATAAAAAAAATAAACATAAAGTGTTAACATAGTTAATAGTAACTTCTCTCGACGAAGGAGAGGGTCAGATAAAAATTGAACTTTGGTAATAAAATTTAGAAATTGATCGTGAAATCCCTTTTATAAGTCGTCAATAAAATTGAACTTTTAAAGCTTTTTATGCCAGGCATTTTGTGAAGAACATCATTTATAAAGTGCTCTAGATCTTCGTAATTTTTAAATATGAAGTGTACGTGCAGCTCGTGCCCCCCTATCATACCGTAGATGACCCGCCCATTTTCGTATTTTTTAAGTTCCTCAACAACGTTGGTGCGCATGCCTTGCACAGTCTCGATCTCAAAAAAAGCAGAGATGGAGTAACCCAATTTTTCCCTATTTAGGCTAACAGTGAAGCGTTCAATAATGCCGTAACGTTGCAATTTCTTAACTCTAGATCTAACTGCAACTTTAGATATGCCGACGATCTTAGCCAAATCTGAAAAACTTTTTCGACCGTCTTTGCATAGTTCCTGTAGGATCTTCTTGTCGATCTCGTCAATTTTCATAAGGGTTACTCCGTGAGTTTATTCCCCCTCGATTTTCTTAAGAATTGATAAAATGTCGCCCTTCAAAGCTATAGGGGGCGCCCATTTCACATGAACGACCTTAACTCCCTGTTTTTCGAGCTCGTCAGCAAACCACTCAAGACCTACATTAATTACAGATAGTCTCTTGAGATCGGACAGTTTCACATTCATTGATTAACACCCACCCCGACTCTGCCCCTTGAAATCACATGAACTGCTAACATTGTGGCCATGGCGTTGCTGTTGGCCACTATCACACCTTGTTCCTTTAACAAGTCGATCTGGTATTTATAGCCTTGAGGATCTTTCTCAGTTCCGCAGACTGAGGTCACGAAGATGACCTCTCCTCCCGCATGGACCTTACCTGCCCTTATTGCCTCGCAAAGCTCGCTTGCGGGATCTCTGTGGCAACCGTATCCCAAGATTGTATCGAAGAGTATTACGCCAACGTTGGGGTCTTTGCATTCCTCGATGATCCTCTCCTTCACCAGAGTGGGATCAATCATGGGATGTGCCCTACCCTCTGTGAACTCTTCGGCACCCATGTCCACGCATGTGTGCTCTTTACTCTTCATAGGATCCTCAAGTTTCCAATCTGCCCTGATTGGAGAATTTGAGAAGACCCTGCCAAGGTATTTGGAAATGATCAACTGAGACTCGTAGCACAGTGATCCGCCCGAAAAAATCCCTCTGATGTAAATTTGTTGGTCTCTCAGTTTCTTCATCTTGGTGTTTACTTCCTCTAATGCTGGGAGGGGTAAGCCCTTTGGAGGGGGCATTCCCACACTCTTCAAGGCGTAATTTGCGGCATCTTCCAGCGTGTCTACGACTATCACATTATCCCCGGTCTCTATGAACGTTTCTTTTTTCAGTCCAAGAAAACAGGCGACTACGGGTTTGCCGTATGAGCTAGCTGTTCTTAGAACTTCTTGGGCTACAAAAACGTCTGGAAGTTTTGCCACCACTACTATAACTTTTGTGGTGTCATCCTCGCCCAAAAGTTTAAGCGCAAGCTTGGTTGTCAGACCGCCAACATCTTTTGTTAGGTCGTTCGATCCCGTGCCGATAGCCGAGGTTATCCCACCCCCGTGTCGATCTATTAGAACGCTTATCTCTTGAATTCCAGTCCCCGAGGCGCCCACTATGCCTATGTTTCCCTCTTTAATGACGTTGCCAAAACCCAAAACTTTTCCGTAAAATATAGATGTGCCGCACCCCGGACCCATGCATAACAGCCCACGAGATGATGCAAATTTCTTCAGTTCAATCTCATCGCCCAGCGGGACATTGTCACTGAATATAAATACATTTAAATTGTGTTCGAGTGCCTTTTTTGCTATATCAAACACGTACCTCCCAGGTGTTGAGATCATTACAATGTTAGCGTCCTGGATTTTAAATAGTGCTTCCTCAAGCGACTCAAATTTTACATTTTCCTCCTCCCCTGCCAACAACATTCTTTCGGCAAAATTCATTGCTTTGTCTGCCAGTGTTTCATCAGTGGACTTAACAGCGATTACAAGGTCATCGTTCCCTGCCTTCGAGACTTCGTCTGTCATCAAATTCAGACTCTTAAGGAGGTTTTTGTTGGCATCTGTCGCCATCACTAGGAATGCCGCCTCAATGCCCTCAAGTTTGGAGGTTTCCTTTGATACATTCAAGAGTTTGACGGAATCGTAGTAACGGCTCTTAAATATTTTAACTTTTAAGACCATATCTCTAGTCTCCACAATTATAGGCGGAAATGAGTTGATAAATTTTTTGTTAACATTGTTAACGTAAACATATTTACGATTGTGGTAATTGTTGATTGGTTTTATAACAAAATTAAAAAAATAAGGATTTAAGATGTATATCGTTTAAATAAAGCTTAAAAAACACGATCACGCCAATATACTTGTGATTTTATGCAATCTGAAATTATGAAACAAATAGAGGAAGCCAACCAAAGGGCACTCAGCGCGATGAATTCCTGTGAGCCACATTTAGTCGCAATCGCTCCAGCAAAAGATGTGATTCCAGGAATGAAGGATAACATGTTACTCCATGCTGGTCCACCTATAGAGTGGGATAGGATGTGCGGTCCAATGCAGGGGGCAGTTATTGGCGCATTGATCTTCGAGGGCATGGCGGGCGATGAAAAAGAGGCATTGAGGTTGATAAAAAATGGCGACATTGTCTTTGAGCCATGCCATCACCATCAGTCTGTAGGTCCTATGGCAGGCATTATCAGTCCTTCTATGCAGTGTTTTGTAGTCGAGGACAAGAACACTAAAAGGCGATCGTTCTGTAACCTCCATGAAGGAAGGGGCAAGATCTTGAGGTTTGGGGCTTATGATAAAGAGGTCATAGATCGGCTAAAGTGGATGAATGACGTCCTTGGACCTGTGATTAACGACGCACTGAAGTTGGGCAGCATAAATCTGAAGACCCTCATGGCTGAGGCCCTACATATGGGGGATGAGTGCCATCAGAGATTCAAAGCAAGTACATCGTTGTTTGCAAATCGACTGGTTGTTCCAATCCTCGAATCGGGAACAGATAAAAAAACTGCCAAGGAAGTTTTGGATTTCATTATAACTCGAGAGCAGACGTTCTTAAATCTTTCAATGCCCGCCATGAAATTGACCGCGGATTCTGCACATGGGATAAAATATAGCACGGTGGTTACAACAATGGCAAGAAACGGGGTAGAATTTGGGATTAGAGTCTCCGGCCTGGGCGACAAGTGGTTTACCGCCCCTGCTCTGGTACCAGATGGCTTATTCTTCCCCGGATACGGTCCACAGGACGCTTCCCTAGATCTTGGAGACAGCGCAATAATGGAAACCTGTGGTTTTGGTGCATTTGCCATGGCCGCCGCCCCCGCAGTTTTGAGTTTCGTTGGAGGGAAGGCTAGCGAGGCTGTTGAATACACCAAGAAAATGTACTCAATAACAGTAGGAGAAAGCCCCTCCTACACGATCCCAATACTCGGTTTCAGGGGTTTGCCCACGGGCATTGATATCCTAAAAGTGCTGAAGACGGGCTTGCAGCCTATGATAAACACGGGGATCGCACACAAGCTCGCAGGCATAGGTCAAATAGGTGCAGGAATAGCGAAGGTTCCACTGGGATGCTTTGAAAAAGCGCTCGTAGAATACGACGAAAAATACCTTAGATAGCTTAATTTACAATGTTATTCTTTATTTTATTCTTTATTTTTTATACTTTTTCCAAATTCCGTCTCAATAAAAAAGGGCCATGAGGCGCCCACAAAAATCATGCGCAATTTTTCCAATATTTCCGCATGCTGACCTCAGTATCTTTCGCTTTTGGGGAAACCCTTATATAATGACAGACAGATTTTAGTGATACCGTGATGGTGAAAAAAGTGACCGGGGTTTTTGGTGATACCCTTCTATGACTTTTCTAGAACCTCGACAATCCAGAGTTTTTGTCTCTTGTCAATTTTGCGCAATTCTGTAAGATCTTTACGGATAGCTCCATATGGGGGACCTTATGATGAAGTTGTCTGGTGCTAAAGCCATTGTGGAAGCTCTTAAGAAGGAAAAGGTGGAGGTGATATTCGGCATACCGGGCGGGTCAACAATACCATTCTACGACGCAATTTATGAGAGCGANATCAGGCACATCCTCGCCAGGCATGAGCAGTGTGCAGCCCACATGGCTGACGGGTACGCTCGCGTCAAAGGCTTTCCAGGAGTCTGCACGGCGACGAGTGGACCGGGTGCCACAAACCTTGTTACAGGAATAGCTGTGGCATATATGGACAGCTCGCCCATAATTGCGATAACTGGTCAGGTACCTAGGTCCATGATTGGCAAGGACGCATTTCAAGAGGCAGACATTGTAGGAATAACGACACCCATAACAAAGTATGCCTTCCAAGTCACCTCAGCCTCCCAGATACCGGACGCAATAAGAACTGCGTTCCTCCTCGCATCCACAAACAGGAAGGGACCTGTTCTCGTGGACGTTCCAAAAGACGTTCAGCTTGAGGAAGTGGATCCTGACTACCCTGAGAGGATGAACATAAAGGGATACGTAGTAAGATCTGGAGACCCCCACCCCTATTCTGTTAAGAAAGCCCTCGGGCTTATCATGTCCTCGGAGCGCCCCATCATAATAGCTGGGGGAGGGGTTATAGCCTCCAACGCGTCAGAGGAGCTTACTAAATTAGCCGAACTGATATTGGCTCCTGTAGCCACAACCCTTATGGGAAAAGGGGCCATCCCTGAGAGCCACCCCTTATCTTTGGGAATGGTAGGCATGCATGGTAGGGGGGAGGCCAACAAGAGCGTGGAGGAGGCAGATCTCATAATAGCCGTGGGTATGCGCTTCGGAGACAGGACCACCGGAAAGTTGGACGAATTTGCGAGAAACTCGAAGATAATACACATAGACATAGACCCTGCAGAGATAGGCAAGAACATCAAAGTAGACGTGCCAATAGTGGCCGACGCTAAGAAGGCCCTCTCTGTTCTGTACTCAAAGCTGGTGGAGGTCGGTTCGAAGAGGACAGAGAGCGAGTGGGTCAAGAGGGTAAATTCTCTGAAGGAGTCGTTCGCATCGAACTATTCCGAGAAGGGCGACGGGCTTAAACCATCGAAGCTGATGAAGATCCTTAGNGATTGTATCCCTTCTAAGTCAATAGTAACTACCGGTGTGGGTCAGAACCAGATGTGGGCTGCCCTCCACTTCAAGGTGCTAGAGCCGAGAACCTTCATTACCTCTGGCGGTCTAGGGGCGATGGGCTTTGGTCTGCCTGCAGCCATCGGCGCAAAGGTCGCATCACCAGACAGACCAGTATTTAACATCGACGGTGACGGGAGCTTTCTCATGACAGAACAGGATCTAGCCACGGCGGTGTCTGAAGGTCTCCCCGTGATCTCAATAATATTGAAGAACAGGGCTTTGGGAATGGTCAGGCAGTGGCAGTGCCTCTTCTGCAACAGGCGATATTCCCACACAGATCTGGGAAATGTTCCTGACTTCGTGAAGCTCGCCGAGGCTTATGGGGCTGAGGGGGTCATGATCGAGTCGTATGCGGCTTTCGAGTCTGCGGTGAAGAGAAGCCTCAAGGCAGAGATGCCCGTGGTNATGGAGGTCCCGATCTCGCCCGACGAGAAAGTTCTGCCCATGGTGCCCCCCGGCAAGGGGCTGAAAGAGGTGATATGGTATGGCTGAGGAAGGGCAGATGCACATAATCGCNGCCCTCGTTGAGGACAGACCAGGGGTGTTGTTCAAGGTAACATCTCTCATTAGGAGGAGGGGCTTCAACATAGACACCATAACAGTTGGAGGCACCGAGAAGGAAGGGCTCTCGCGCATCACCATGACCATGCGGGGGGACGAGAGCACCGTTGAGCAGCTCGTCAAACAGCTGAGCAAGATACCGGATGTTGTTAAGATAAGTGAGCTCAAGCCTAGCGAGTCGGTCTACAGGGAGCTTGCCATGGTAAAGGTCTCCGCGCCTGATCCCGCCAAGAGGTCAGACATACTCAACTACATCACCATATTCAGAGGGAGGGTAATAGACGCCTCAAAGGACTCTTTGACAATAGAGATGGTTGGGAGTCCAAAAAAGATCAATGCCTTCTTGGAGCTGATGAAGGGCTACGGCGTTGTGGAGCTTGCCAGGACTGGCATGGTGGCGCTCCCGAGAGGGACCAAATCCACCTCTGAGTGATGGTTGTGGTCGGGCTNGGTATTAAGCTTATTAATATCCAGATACAACCTTTTCTGGGGTGTAAATCATGGCTGTGATTTATAAGGACAGAGACGCCGACCTCTCGGCGCTAATGGGAAAGACCATAGCGGTGCTCGGCTATGGTAGNCAAGGGAGACACCAGGCTCTGAACATGAAGGACAGTGGGCTCAACGTTGTGATAGGGCTGAGAAAGGGGAGCAAGTCATGGGAAAAGGCGGTGGAGGACGGCTTCAGGGTTTTCGAAGTGCCTGAGGCATCGAAGATCTCTGACTTTGTAATAGTCCTGATACCCGATGTGCAGCAGCCAAAGATATACAAGGAGGAGATAGAGCCGTATCTCACCAAGGGGAAGATTCTAGGGTTCTCCCACGGTTTCAACATACACTTCGGGCTGATAAAGCCCCCAGCCGATGTCGACGTAATAATGGTCGCCCCAAAGAGCCCTGGTGTAAGGGTGCGCGAAGAATACCTGAAGGGCTACGGAGTCCCAGCATTAGTGGCAGTACAGCAGNATGCCACTGGGCACGCGTGGGAAGANGTCCTGGCATGGGCGAAGGCAATAGGCTCCACGAGACCTGGCGTAATCAAGACCACGTTCAAGGAGGAGGCCGAGACAGATATATTCGGCGAGCAGTGCGTGCTGGTTGGGGGTCTAATGGAACTCATAAAGAAGGGCTTCGAGGTCCTCACCGAGAACGGGTACCAGCCAGAGCTCGCCTACTTCGAGGTTTTGAACGAGGCGAAGCTTATAATGGATCTGATATACCAAGGCGGAATGGAAGGCATGCTCAGGGGCGTGAGCGATACGGCAAAGTATGGCGGTCTTGTCTACGGACCTAAGGTTATAGACGAGGAGGTCAAAGCCAAGATGCGCCTTGTATTAGACAACATTGTGAGGGGCAACTTTGCCAAGGAGTGGATGGGCGACCCGGAGGAGAGCAACAGGCGCCTTAGGGCAATGATGGAGGAGGTCTCNAAGCACCCGATAGAGAAGACGGGCAAAGAAGTCAGACGACTGATGGGTATGGAGAAGTGAGCAGGAGATTCGCTAGCCCTCAGCCCCTTTTTTAATTTGGTTTTTCTGAAAGTGACTACCTGCCCTCTATGGCGGGGTCTTGTGGGACTGGAAGTAGAAATAATCTTTGGCTATGGCGATATCTAATGAATGATGAGCATTAGTACAAAAATACTGATAAGCAGCCATCCCCAAGACAAGCCACTTTTTTATTGATGCAGATCTCACATGATGCAAAAAAGTTATTAATGTCATGCGATAATGGTGGATACCGTCGAGGGGTAATTAATGGGGGATCACCAAATCGGAAAAGAGAGTTGTTGAGATATACGACACCACCCTGCGGGATGGCGCCCAGTCAAAAGATGTGATCTTCTCCCTCCAAGACAAACTACGCATAACATCGAGACTAGATGAGTTTGGCGTCCAGTACATAGAAGGAGGGTGGCCTGGCTCCAACCCGAAAGACGAGGAGTACTTCCGGAGAGTGAAGGACCTAGCCCTGAAGAATTCAGAGGTGGTGGCGTTCGGAAGCACGAGAAGGTGCGGCATCAATCCGTCCGCTGACAGTAACCTCAATGCCCTACTCAAGAGCGATACCAAGACCGTCACAATCTTCGGCAAAAGTTGGGATCTTCATGTCAGAAGCGTTCTCAAAACAACCCTGGAGTCCAATTTGGAGATGGTCTATGACTCTGTGCGCTACCTGAAAGATCATGGCCTAAAGGTATTCTTCGACGCCGAGCACTTCTACGACGGGTATAGGAATAACAGAGAGTATGCCCTCTCAGTCTTGAAAGCTGCCGTTGAGGCGGGTGCAGACCTAGTCGTACTCTGCGACACCAATGGTGGGACGTTGCCACATGATTTCTTCGATGTGACTAAGGAGGTCGTATCTTCGATAAGTGCTCCCGTGGGTGTGCATTGCCACAATGATGCGGGGGTTGCTGTGGCAAACTCATTGCTCGCTGTGGTCGCCGGCGCAAGACATGTCCAAGGTACAATAAATGGGATAGGGGAGAGGTGTGGAAACGCTGACCTAGTCCAGATAATACCTGCGCTCGAGCTGAAGATGGGAATACCAACATCAAAATTGCCCAAGGAGAGGCTGAAGTACCTGAAGTCGCTGTCTCTATATGTTTACGAAGTCCTCCACATGCACCCTGACCCGTACCAGCCCTACGTTGGTGAAAATGCCTTTGCCCATAAGGGCGGGGTACATGTGGATGCCGTTCTGAAGAATTGTGCAGCCTACGAGCACATATCACCTGAGGACGTGGGCAACCTGCGCCTCTTCTCAGTCTCAGAGCTCTCGGGTAAGGCCAATATTCTGGCAAAGGCTAAGGAGTTTGGTTTCAAGTTGAACAAGGACGATCCGGTCGTCAACCGCCTGCTCAACAAAATAAAGGAGCTGGAGTACCAGGGGTACCAGCTAGAGGGAGCCGACGGGACTCTCTACCTGCTGATGTCAAAGGAGATCGGGACCTACAAGAAACTATTCTCGGTACTGCAGTGGAGGACGATTAGCGAGTCAAGAGATGGGGGCTTCTCGGCTGAGAGCTCTATAAAAGTCAAGGTGGGGGACAAAGAGATCTTTGTCATATCGGAGGGCAACGGTCCAGTCAACGCACAGGATCGGGCGCTGAGGAAGGCTATGTCAGAGCTTTTCCCTGAGATTGATAGGATTCAGCTGATTAACTACAAAGTCTCAATAGCAGAAGCCGCACAGGGAACCGCTTCTGCTGTCAGGACATTCATAGAGTTCTCCGACGGTAAGAGTAACTGGATAACGGTTGGGGTCTCCACAAACATACTGGAGGCCAGCAAGACGGCACTTATAGATGGCTACGACTACTACCTCCAGCGGCTGCGTGCACAAACATTGAAATAAAAAATGCAACAGGTATCTAAAAAACTGATGGAGTCTCCAGAGGAAAAGTAAAGATCGGCAAGAGAAGATTTATAGTCACATAGGGCTAAATATGCAGTGTGAATGCAGATGAGCGAGGAGCTTAGGCGGTACGTAGAAGACGCTGTATACAAGTGGATAGCCAAGCAAATAGAGCAGGGCAAATTCAGGGCAAACCTCAGGATCGAAATTGACACGCCTATAGAAATTAAAGGTTTGAAAGGCAGAGTTGTCGGCGAGATCCTGCTCTCTGAGGAGAGGACGCCCTCTGAGGAAAAGGCAATCTCACAGACCTCTGGTCCTGTGAAGAGCCAAGATGCAAATAAAGGGTCGACTGAGGGGGAGGAGATGAGCCTTCAGGAAGTCGAGAAGCTTCTGAGGTCGCTTGGCGTATGATCGCAGCCTTTAGGCTTTTAGGCAGCACCAATATGAAGGAGGCATCAAATAAGCTGTGTTGACCACGAATGGGGAAGAGTTTTTTCCTGAATTTGGATGATTTTAATGAGTCCCATGATGTGTTGCTAATCCTCCCTCGGAGAAAGCCCCTAATTATTTAGAGGGGCGGATTTTATCGTATCGCATAAGGTCAAAATTGTTTTCGGAAGTCATGGGAAATTTTCGGCATTGATCCAATTTTATTTCAATTCACTATTTGAGGGCATAATTAGCAAAAACTCTTCCTGATCAATTGATTTTATTTTTCATCACATAGAAGGGAGTTTAAGTCGTATCACAATAATCTTTCCAAAAGAGTATTATGGGAAATAGATCAAATCTCCTAACATGTTCAAGAATGGTATTGGCAACAGCAACGGCAGTGGTATTGGCAATTGTAAATACAACGATGATGAAGGTTGCAAATACGAGTCTCTTGGCGTTGACGTCCACAAGGCAGGAATTCACTCTTTTAAGCGCATCATAGACGAGCTCTTCCCTGGGTCATTCTGCCCGATCCTTAAGCACCCACTTGACCCCTCTAAGGGCATAATACTCCATGAGGATGGGGCAGGTACCAAACCCATAGTATCTTACCTATTTTACAAGGAAACTGGCGATCCTAAATATTTCAGCGGGCTGGCAAAAGATGTCATAGCGATGAATGTTGATGATGTTATCTGTGTCGGTGCAACACCACTGGCAATGTCTGACTACATAGCACTCAACCCATTCGTATTGGAAAAGGGAGAGCTACTCGGCGCCCTCGCCGATGGCTTCTCAACAGTGCTTAATGAGCTCCGCTGTATCGGGTCAGACCTCTGCTTCTGCGGCGGCGAGACAGCAGAGTTGCCTGATATAATCCGCACATTTGACATATCCTGCACAGTTTATGCTGAGGTCCCAATAAAATATGCGATAACGGGGTCCCAGATCTGCCCTGGCGACATAATTGTGGGACTCAGGAGCGGCGGAAGATCATCATTGGAGGACCGTGAGAACAGTGGGCTGATGTGCAATGGAATAACACTCGCCAGGCACGTCCTGCTCAGCAGCGAGTACCCTGAGAAGTACCCTGAGATAATCTGTCCAGAAGTCGAGGGCTACAGGGGGCGCTACAAGCTGGACTCTTACGTGGACGAGCTGGGCATGACGGTGGGTGAGGCTCTGATCTCTCCAACCAGAATCTACTTGCCTTTGGTACAAGAAGTCCTGAGGAAGGTGGAGGTGAAAGCACTGGTACACAACACAGGAGGGGGGCTTACTAAATGCCTCAGGGTTGGCAGGGGCGTTTCATACATAAAAGACACCCTTCCAGAGCCAGATCCTATATTCCAGCTGATACAGAAGGAGGGGAAGGTTGAGTGGAGGGAGATGTACCAAGTATTCAACATGGGTGTGGGGATGGAACTGGTGGTAGGCAGGGAGAGCCTAGATCAAGTAATTGATGTCTGCGATAAATTCAGAGTAGGTGCACAGAAGATAGGGCGATGCGAACGCTCCTCTGGAGGGAATTCGCTGCTCATAAAGTCAAGGATGGGCACGTTTAATTATGTTTGTTAATCGTCTTCGGAGTTGGTGTTCTATGGTAAGAAAATTACTGCGCTACAGATTCACAATGTTTTTTAATTCCTCGAACTAATCATCTCCGGTGATTCTGTGTCTATCCCTGACATTCTCGACAGCATACCTGAATCAGGAATAAGGAAGCTCTTTGAGCTCGCCAGCAAGCAGAAGGACGTAATATCGCTCGGCATAGGTGAGCCTGACTTCGACACGCCTCAGCACATAAAGGAGTATGCATTAGAGGCGCTACAGAGGGGCATGACCCACTACACCCCAAACAACGGGCTCAAGATCCTTAGGGATGAGATCTCAGAGAAGCTCAAAAGAGAGAATGGGATAATTGCAGACCCTGACAGAAACATCATGGTGACCGTCGGGGGAAACCAAGCCTTCTTGTTGGCGCTTTCTACCTTCGTTAGACCTGGCGACGAGGTGATAATACCCTCACCATACTTCGTGACCCACGCAGCCGCAGCTAAGCTTGTTGGCGGAACTGTTGTTGAGGTGAAGACATGCATAGAGAACGACTTTAGGGTGAATCCAGAGGACTTGAAAAGATCCATAACAAGAAAGACGCGATGCATAATCATCAGCACGCCAAACAACCCTACGGGATCAGTCTTAACGAGGAAGGACTTGGAGGAGATCGCCGACATTGCAGTGGAACATGGGATTCGGATTGTAAGCGACGAGGTTTACGAGAAGCTGGTTTACGATGGGGCAGAGCACATCAGCATAGCCTCCCTGAACGGCATGTCTGAATTGACCATAACTGTGAACAGCTTCTCAAAGGCTTACGCCATGACAGGCTGGAGGCTGGGTTACGTGGTGGCAGACNCGACCACGATCGCGAAGATGACCAAGTTCCAGATGTACCTTGCAGCCTGCCCAGTCTCCTTCGTGCAGTACGCGGCTGCTAAAGCCCTTCAGGATCCCAGAAGCCCGGCAGCNACAGAGTCCATGAGGCAGGAATACCAGAGGAGGAGGGAATACCTCTACAAGCGCCTCTCCGAGATCGATGGTTTTGTTGTGAACAAGCCCATGGGTGCATTCTACATATTCCCAAAAGTCGATTTCGCAGAGGATAACGCATTTGCAGAGAGGCTTTTAGTTGAGGGAAGAGTTGTAGTCGTTCCTGGCTCAGCCTTTGGAACTTACGGCAAGGGGCACGTAAGGCTCTGCTACGCCACCTCCTTGGGCAATATCGAGGAGGCAACGAACAGGATAGAACGTTTTATGCGNTCCATTCGACAGAAATAGTTTATTCCTCCAACAAAGTCAGGGGGTTTNGGTTTTCAGAGTGGGTTTGTTTACCATGATTCGGCGAGAGACCTCCTGAGTTGGAGACGAGCCGCTGTGAAGTCTTCCTAATCCTTATCCGTGCCTTCTTGTCGAGCTATANGTAACATGAAGGACCGGCNATTGGGCTCCGGACCGAGACAGGGGCGCGTTTGCGTTGAATTGAGGGGACCATTATGACGGATACCATTAAGTTCAAAAGACTGGTGGCTAATACTACCTCTACAGACGCCCCTTTTTGATGACAAGGGTGCAGGCTGAGACGTAAGCTCTTAAAGGGTGTGGAGGAGATGTATGCAAATATCTCCAGGTTTTAGCCGAGCTGGTTCNGNATCNNCGGATTTGTTCTGTTCAAAAATTAAGGCCCACAACTTTTAGCCTTTCTTCCACTTGTTCCAAATGTAGTAAGCCGTGCCGGAGATCAAGAAACCATAGTACCATGCCAATTCCAAACCCGGTAACGGGATCCAAAACACATAGTAGAACTTTCCTTGTATTATCGCAGTGACATACTGTCCTAAGATGCCAATGATGAATGATCCAACACCCGCCCAGAAAACGCCGTTATGGTAAATGGAACCTCTACTATTGTTGTAGAGCTCTTCGACGACTACCCTTCTTCTTCTGACGANCCAGTAGTCCACGATCATGACTCCTGCCACGGGTCCCAAGAACATGCTGTAGTACCAAGTGATATTCAGCAACTGATATGCTATGCCCAAAGACTCCTTGATGTACCATGGGGCAATGAAGAAGGATAACACAGTTAATATTAGTATCACCCTATTCCAGCTCAGCTTGAAGATTCTTATGAAGGCGTTCATTATGCCAGGGAGGTAGCCTGTCAGGGCTGTCGTCGCTGTTGCCAAAAAAGCGAAGAATAACCCAAGTGCGCCCAATAGGGGGGTCGGCGAGTACATGGCTATGATATCTATTGGGCTGTAGTTCCCGCCCGCTAGGTAAGTACCGACAAATCCTATGGCTGTTCCCAACACCTGGGGAAATACCAGACCTAAAACGTGCCCGTATGCCAGACTCCTTATTGAATTGTTGTATCTGCAGATATCTGATATGTTGGGCACAATCATGCCCCACCACGCGGTTTGTATAGCTGTGTTCAGAAGGAACTCCGAACTTAACCAAGAGACTCCACCCTCCNACACGGGGATAGACTTCGCTGCGAACTCCGGCATTCCCATCATGTAGAGCACAAACCATCCGAAGAATATGAAGATCAAAGGACCTGAGAGTATGTCAACCCATTTTATTGANTTTATCCTGCCCATGCCTATAGCCGCTACCGCAACTAAGTAAACTATTAGGGTAATTGGTGTGTAGGATAGACCTTGTGAGACTATTTTATCAGAGGGCCATCCCAGTATTACCAGAACCATCTCTGTCATAGCCCAGGCCGCTATGAATGCGTCGATTGCGTACCATACGAGGTCCACAAACACCACCATCAGCATCGGCAACATGGCGCCCCTGTTGCCGAATGAGAGCCTGAGCTGTATGGGGTATGGTATGCCCTCNTTTACTCCAACATAGCCATTCAGATACAAAAGAGCTGCCACTGCACCACTCCCTATAAAAGAGCTGACCACAGCCTGCACCAAGGATAAACCCAGTATCTGGGAGATCCATCCAAGAAAGAATATTGAGGTCGCTACTGTAAGCGCGACAACCATCAGTGTGTATCCTACCGTTCCTACAATTCGCTCATTTGGTTTTGTTGGAAGGAGCTCGGGACTATCATTGGAACAGCTCATACGGTATCATCGGTTTAGGCTCACACCGACTTTANGATCTGTTATGACTGGTTAGTTAATTATTTTTCGACCTTCAATCATTACATTGAGTAACATTTTTATCTTTAAAAACTTTGCCGACCAAANAAAGCAGCTCAGCTAACAATCGGTCGGAAAGTGCCCTGAGCTAATATAGAAACTCCTCAAAATGATGCGTGAAGATTCCACAAGAGTGGTCAGAAAGCAGTATCAACTNTCCAGACCGCAACCAATAATAACGCAGAGAAAAGAAAAGGATTTTGGTGGTTTATGTGGATCTAATGGAAGCTATCAATACAAGAACCATGGTAAGGGATTTTCTCGATCAGCCGCTTAAAGAGGAGGAAAAACAGTTGATATTGGAGTCCGCAATAAGAGCCCCCACCGCCGGTGGAAACGAACAGTGGTACTTTGTGGCGGTGGAGTCGAAGGATAGCCTCGATGGACTCCATAAGTTGCTTGTGGACGCACAGAGGGCATACTTCACTGAGATGCTCAAGGTTCCTTGGCCCAAGGATCAGATAGAGAAATGGGAGAAGAAGGTTGAGGCAGGGCTGTACAAGGCGCCATTCTATGTCGCCGTTTTTACAGACATGCGGGCTCGTTACTATACAAGATCGGATGTTGAAGAGAGATGGGCGGAGCAGAGCGCTGCCGCTGCCATTGAAAACATGCTTTTGGCGGCTCATGGAATGGGCATTGGTGGATGCTGGTTCGGCGTACCTTTATTGATGGAGGATAAATTTTATGAATTCTTTAAAGTTAACAAAGAAGAGATGCGGCTTGTCGCGGTTCTAGCCTTTGGGTATCCAAAACAGAAACCATCCCCACGGCAGAGGAAGAAGAGTCTAAAAGAAGTTGTGGGAATCTTGTAATTAAGGATCAGAGAATCCAAACCACATCCGTCCTATGACCTTAAAAATCCCTTTTTATTTTTTAATTGTGAGGGTTGGGTGGATCTGCATGCACTCGTACTCTCGATTTTGGTATTTGCATATTGACGGTATTCAATGCGGTGAACTACCCCCCCGCTATCGCAAGGGGCTTCCTGCTTCAACGATG
>JGI24721J26819_10000879_pt1 | contig 33490 bp, 27 predicted proteins | sample YelNatPaOPGAMG01_FD_26819 | JGI IMG/M metagenome (IMG submission 26819) | reverse complement strand
ACAACAATAACTTATTCGCTCCTCGGTAGCTCAACGGTAGAGCGGCCGGCTGTTAACCGGCGGGTTGCAGGTTCGAATCCTGCCCGAGGAGCCAATTTTTTTATTATCCCCATAATTTAAATTCCATTTATTATCAATTTCAATTATTGAAANTTCGTTGTTATGTGACTATTTTCACTGATATTTATTGACTTAATAGCTTATTTAAGTTAACATAAACAAAAAAAGGAGGCTTTAAATTATGGGGAGAGTCCAAATTATTGGAGAAAAGATTCCAAATTTACCCTGGGAAGACCGACCTAAGGGAAGTAGTGATGTAGTATGGAGATACTCAAAAAACCCTATAATTAAAAGAAACCATATTAAAAGAGCAAACAGCATATTTAATAGTGCAGTAGTTACCTTTAACGGAAAGTTTGCAGGTGTTTTTAGAGTAGACGACAAAGCAAGATCAATGAATTTGCATGCAGGATTTAGTGATGACGGAATTAATTGGACCATTGAGGAAGACCCCATAAACTTTATACAAAAAACTAAGGACCCCTTAGTAAGTGAATACAAATATGATCCAAGGGTTACTTTTATTGAAGATAGATATTATATTACATGGTGTAATGGTTATCATGGACCAACTATTGGTGTAGGATATACCTTTGATTTTAAGGAATTTTATCAATTAGAAAATGCTTTCTTACCTTACAATAGAAATGGTGTACTTTTCCCAAGAAAAATAAATGGTAAATATGCCATGTTAAGCAGACCTTCTGATAGAGGTCATACGCCTTTTGGAGATATATTCTATAGTGAGAGTCCAGACATGATCCATTGGGGTTGTCATAGATTTGTTATGTCAGCAGGGCTTACAGGATGGCAATCCCTTAAAATAGGGGCAGGTCCTACTCCTATAGAAACCAGTGAGGGTTGGCTTTTAATCTATCATGGAGTATTACTATCTTGCAATGGTTATGTATATAGTTTTAGTGCTGCCCTTTTAGATTTAGAAAAACCATGGAAAGTAAAATATAGAGCTCGTTCTTATCTACTCTCTCCTCAAGAATATTATGAATGTGTAGGAGACGTACCTAATGTAGCATTTCCTTGTGCAGCTTTATGTGATGCTGAGACAGGGAGGCTTGCCATCTATTATGGTGGTGCAGATACAGTAGTTGCTCTTGCCTTTGCATATGTAGATGAAATAATTGATTTTCTAAAAGAAGATGGAATAAAATATGAATAAAATACAAAAAAGAGGGAGAGGAATACCTCTCCCTCTTCATAAAAAATGGAAAAATTTATATACTTGGTTCCTTTTGATAAGATAGATAAAGATCTTTTAGATTTCCTTTTAGAAAATCTTCCTAAGATTATTTCTTATTCTGTAAAAAAATACCTTAGCTTACCTATACCCAGTAATGCTTATAATCCTGAAAGAAATCAATATCTTTCTTCACTTTTTCTTGACATACTAACTAAATTAAAGATACCTGACAGTTTCAAGATTCTTGGAATTACAAATGTGGATTTATATACCCCTGGACTTAATTTCATATTTGGACAAGCAAAACTTAATGGAAGAGAAGCCTTAGTAAGTATAGCCAGATTAGATAATAGTTTCTACGGATTACCTAAAAATCAAGAAGTTTTATATATTCGCTCTTTAAAAGAATCGGTACATGAACTTGGACATACCCTGGGTCTTTCCCATTGTCCAAACCCAGAGTGTGTCATGCATTTTTCTAATTCTATATCCGATACTGATAGAAAAAGCTATAATTTCTGTCCTATTTGTAAATTAAGCCTTTCTTACCTTTTTTAAATTCAATCCTTTAATTTCTAAATTTTCCTCTACCTCTTTCAGAGTATAGGGAGCTTTAAAAATTACTTCGTACTTATCCTTTGGATAAATGGTAAAGTAATTATCTTCCCATTCTGCATTTGGAAGTTCCAAAGCTACAAATAAAGCAAGAAAATCACTTTCTAATACTACTCTATATATTTCTTTGTCAATCTCCTCTATAGTATAAATAACTTCTGCCTTAGGGAGTTCCAAATGTTTAAATGGAGCAAAGAAATATTCGTTCATATCAAGTAAATTACCCTTTTCATCAAAAAGTTGTACATAGAAAAACTCCCCATATTTATCTACATCTTCTAAGGGAATTGTTATAGCATTTAAAGACATATTAGGAGAAAGCTCAAGAGTAATTTCTTTCTTACCTCTTCTTTTTCCTTTAAAAGTACTAAATGCATATTCTATTTTCCCATCAAAAGGTTGCAAAGTATCATTAACTACAAAGATTAAAAGTTTACCGTCTCTTGGTTCTATATTTACTTTCAGATTCTTAAAAGATCTCTTTACAAAATAGTAAGAGGGTTTCAAGTTTTTATAATAATCAATTATACTCCAACTAACTACGGGCCAACAATCGTTAAGTTGCCATATCAGTGCTCCTGCAGTATGGAACTTATTATTTCTCCAATGTTCTATTCCTGTTTTCAATGCTAATCCTTGAATGATTTGAGAAAGATATATGTAATCATCCATATCAGATGTAATTTTAAAATAACTAGAAATATATCTTATAATTCTCTCTGTACCTTCATAAGCTTTATTATGAAATTCCATTTCTCTACTTTGAGGATGATATTCTTTCTCGGAAGTAATAAACTTTCTAATAGTCTCTGAAACAGGAGGAGCCTGCATTCCGAACTCACTCACAAATCTGGAGTTATCTTTAAGATATTCTTTAAAGTCTTTCCATCCATGCCATATATCCCAGTTATGTCTATCTCCTGCCTCCTCACTATTTGGATGCCTTCCCCCGTAAGGGCTACTTGGCCAATATGGTCTTGTTAAATCAAGTCTAGCACACACATCAGGTAATACTTTGCTATATATTTCTTCTCCCCAGAACTTATCTCTTTCACCCCACCATTTTGCCACATAGCCCCAATTATTCTCATTATTACCACACCATAAAACAATAGAAGGATGATTTCTTAATCTCTTTACAACAAATTCTGCTTCCCTCTGTACTTCTTCTAAAAATTTCTCATCATCCGGATATTCCGCACATGCAAACATAAAATCTTGCCAAACCATTATACCAAGTTCATCACATAAATCATAAAATATATCATTTTCGTAAATTCCTCCGCCCCAAACCCTAAGCATGGTGGTTCCCATTTCTTTAGCCTTCGTGAGAAGAAATCTATAATCTTCTTCTCTTAATCTTGGAAGAAAACTATCCGCTGGTATCCAATTTGCTCCCTTAGCAAAGATGGGTATATCGTTTATTTTGAAAATAAAGGATTCACCTTTTTCATCTTCTTTCGTATATAACTCTACTTTTCTTATTCCAAAGGTTTCCTCTATTTTATCTAAAATCTCACCTTTTTCATCCAAAAGGATCAATTGTATTTTATATAAGTTCTGTTCACCGTATCCTTGTGGATACCAAAGTTTAGGATCTTTTATAGTTAATGGTATCTTTAAAAATACTCTTCCTTCTGGGAGAGTAAATCTTAACCTTTGTTCTAAAACAGGTTTATTATGAGAAATTCTAAATGCCACATCTACACTCATGGCTTGTTGAAGTTCAATATCAAGCTCAAGACTTATATGAGCAGGATTACCTAAATTCCTTACAGGAACCCATACATCTAAAATTCTCGCCTTATCCCAACCCTTTATTTTTACCGATTTCCATAAGCCTGAAGTAGCAAGCCTTGGGCCCCAGTCCCATCCAAAGGAATATTGAGCCTTTCTACCAAAAACTCTGGGAGAAAAATCTCCTCCATGAAGTTTATATGGATAATTATCTGCCCTTTCTTTAAGCGTTTTGGTAGGAGATAAAAGCTTCACTTCAAGAACATTTTCACCTTCAACTAATACATTTTTTACATCAAAACTCCAAGGAATAAACATATTGTCTGTTTCGCCAATCTTTTTCCCATTAAGATAGATCTCAGAGAAAGTATCAATACCCTCAAATTCTAACTCTATGGCAGAATGTTTTAGAAACTCTTTATTTATGTTAAATTTTTTTCTATATATCCAATCTTCTTCCTCTACCCATTGAACCTTTAGTTCATTTTCCCCCACAAAAGGATCTGGAATTAAATTATTATCCATTAAATCTAAGTGAACACAACCTGGTACTTTAGCCTTAAGCCATTTTCTTTCTTTTGTATTTCTAAACTCCCATTCACCATCTAATTTAATTACATCCATATCTCAAAATCCTCCCCAAAGGCATAAAATTTTGTTTAGTATAACTTATTAACTTGTAAAAATCAAAATATCGTTGAGGGGAGGATGATGTATAAAAATTTTTATTTTATACTAATATTTCCCATTGAACAATTCACAAATATCTCTGATTTTTCTCCACTACCATATATATACGTATCACCTTTCATTATCATATCTGGTTTTTTATCAACAGATACTTCTCCCATGGCAACTTTTACTATCAGTTTTCCATCAAAATCACTGGGAAGTACTATTGAAATATCTCCAGTAGTACAAGTTAATTCTCCTTGAGATGGAGCTTTAACAAAAACAATATCTAAATCTCCCATATTTACCTCAGCCCTAACTTTCTCGCTCTCTATATATAAGTTACCATCACCCATTTTTATGAAAATCTCACTTTCTTTTGCAACCAGTTTTCCCTTTACATCCCCTGCTGAAACTTTCATCTTAACTGTGTTTAACTTTGGTAAATTCAAATTAAAATCTCCTGCAGAAAATTTAATCAAATTATCTTCTAAAACGAATACACCTTCTCCCTTTATCCTTATCTTTTCTTCTTCCCAAACATCTACATCCAAATCTCCAGCTGTGATCTCTATAAATAGTGGCTTATCCTCTGTCCATTCATATTCCTCATCTACATGCTTTATCCCCTTCATACTATTTGCTATAACTCCCGGTATGATGGAAAAAGCAGACGTTAAAGCGTCGGTTACAATCTCTCCTATATTAATAAAGCCAAATTTATCCTTCCTCTTTGATTCTTTCCTTTCCTCAAGAGCCTCAATAAGTTTCTCTGCCTCATCAGCTTTTATTTTACCTTCTTCTAAAAGTCTTAAAATTCTTTTTAATTCATCCTCCATGTTTTATATACCCCCATTTCTTAAAATTAATTTTTAACAATTATAAAACATAATTTTATAATTTTCAAGTTTATATTTAATAAATTTACTTTTTTACCTTTGTTATTGCCTCAAGTAAAAAATTTTAAACACAACTAACATGTGTTAAGTATAAATAAATAACTGTTATTATCTAATATTCATTTAATTTTACCTATTTGAAGTTATATGAGTTTTGTTATATTATTAAGAAGAATTTAAAATGAAAAAGGGAGGTATGAGAGATTGAATACAGAAATATTTGATCGCTTAAAAAAAGAAAATGTGATTGCTTATTTCTCTATGGAAATAGCTTTAATCTCTGATATACCAACATATAGTGGAGGCTTAGGTGTACTGGCTGGTGATACAGTAAGAACAGCTGCTGATTTAAACATCCCCTTTATTGCGGTTACTCAGATAAGTAGAAAGGGATATTTTAAACAAATAATAGAAGAAGATGGCACTCAAATAGAACAACCAGCTACTTGGGATCCAGAAAAATATATGTCTCTTCTTCCAATTAAAACCTTTGTTGAAATTGAAGGTAGGAAAGTATATATTCAGCCTTGGGTGTACTATTGGAAGTCTATTCATGGACATATTGTACCTGTAATATTCTTAGATACCAATCTTCCAGAAAATACAGAAGAAGACAAAACCATTACTGATATACTTTATGGTGGTGATCTATCTTATCGTCTAAAGCAAGAAGTAGTATTAGGAATAGGGGGAGCAAGAGTATTAAAAGAGCTGGGACTTAGAGTCAGAAAATATCATTTAAATGAAGGACATTCTGCTCTTCTCACTTTAGAACTTTTAAAAGAGGAGTTAGATAATGGTAAATCCTTAGATGAAGTTGTAGAAGATGTTAAGGAGAAATGTGTTTTTACTACCCATACTCCTGTAGAGGCAGGACATGATAAATTTACATATGATCTTGTTTCAAAAATTTTGGGAAATTATATTTCTATAGATCTAATTAAAAAATTTGCTGGAGAAGATGTTCTTAATATGACTCTCCTTGCTTTAAATCTTTCTGGATATGTAAATGGTGTTGCAAAAAGGCACCAAGAAGTATCTCTTTCCATGTTCCCTGGCCACAGAATACATGCTATAACTAATGGAGTTCATTCTTTTACTTGGACATCTACCCCTTTCCGAGAACTTTTTGACAAATATATTCCAGGATGGGCAACTGAACCTGAGCTTCTTACAAGAGCCCAATTTATACCAAACGAGGAAATTTGGCTTGCCCATCAACAAGCTAAAAGGGAACTTATTGATTATATATATGACCAAACAGGAGTAAAATTTGAAGAAAATGTATTAACNATAGGTTTTGCAAGAAGAGCTACATCATATAAAAGACCTCATCTTTTATTTTCTGATATAAATAGGCTTAAAAAGGTAAAAAGAAAAGGACCTATTCAGATTGTTTATGCTGGTAAAGCTCATCCCAAGGATATAGAGGGTAAAAAGCTAATTAAAGAAATATATGAATATATCAAAGAATTAGAAAAGGATATAAAAATTGTATACTTACAAGACTACAATATGGATATGGCTAAAAAGATTGTGGCAGGTGTAGATGTGTGGTTAAACACTCCTCAAAGACCTTTAGAGGCATCTGGTACCAGTGGTATGAAGGCTGCTCATAATGGGGTAATTAACTTTAGCATACTGGATGGTTGGTGGATAGAAGGTCATGTGGAGGGATATACTGGTTGGTCTATTGGTCCATCACCCTTTGAGGAAAAAAGTTTAGAAAATCATCTTCAAGAAGAAATTGATGATTTATATAATAAGCTTGAATATATAATTTTACCAACCTATTATCATCATTGCGATGATTGGATTAAAATCATGAAAAACTCTATCTCCAATTTAGCCTCATACTTCAATACNCANAGGATGATGAAGAGATANATTACAGAAGCATATTTTAAAAATAGATAAATACAAAAGGGGAGCTTTATNTTAAAGGCTCCCCTTCTTTTTATTAAACTCCTGACAAAGAACCTGATAGCAAGCCTCGCATAAAATATCTACCAAGAAATATATATACTATAAGAGGTGGTAAGGCTGTTATTAAAGCACCTGCCATTTGAATATTCCATTGTACAAAATAACTTCCTGCAAGATTATTTAAAGCTACTGTAATAGGCTGAACAGAAGGATTAGGAGCAACAACAAGTCCAAATAAGAAATCATTCCATATGGAAGTAAATTGCCATATCATAACCACAGCAAATGCAGGCATTGACACAGGAAGAACAATTCTCCTATAAATACCAACAAAATCCGCTCCGTCTATTTTAGCAGCTTCTATTAACTCAGAAGGAATTGTAGAGTAATAATTTCTAAAAATAAGGGTGGTTATTGGGATACCATATACTATATGCACAAATATAAGACCTGGGATAGTACTGTATAGTTTTATCTTTTGTAATACCTGCACTAAAGGTATAAGAATGCTTTGATAAGGTATAAACATACCAAATAAAAGCATAGGGAAAATTATATCTGCACCTTTAAATCTCCATTTTGTAAGTACATAACCATTCATAGAACCTAAGAATGCAGAAAGAATAGTAGCAGGAATAACCAAATATACACTATTCATAAAATTCTGTGAAAGCCCCCGGAGTCCTCTCTTTGGATCTCCTCTCCATGCCTGTATAAAACTTTCAAAACTAATAGTTTTGGGTAGTCTCCACATGGTCTTAAGATCAACTTCTACAAAACTTTTTAGACTTGTAACTAAAAGCACATATATAGGTGTCAAATAAAAGATTGCAAAAAGTATTAGGAAAAAATATATTAATAATCTTCCTATTTTCATTATCTTTTAACCTCCGATTTGAGACTATACCTTAGATAAGGAATAATCAAAACCCCCACCATTAAAAGAAGAATTATTGCTATACTTGCCCCTTGTGCAAAATGATTTCCTCTAAAGGTAGTATCATACATGAATAAGGCAGGAACATCACAAGAAAAACCTGCTCCAGAGCCTGTCATTGCAACAACCAGATCAAATATTTTTAAAGATATATGTCCTAAAATTATTATAGCTCCTAAGGTTATAGGCCTTAAGAGAGGTAAAACAATATAACGATAAACTTGCCACATATTAGCTCCATCCACCTGAGCTGCCTCAAATAATTCACTTGGAATTCCCCTTATTCCAGCTAAATACATAGCCATTACATATCCTGACATTTGCCATACTGCAGCAATAACAACAGCCTTTATTCCTATTTTGGGATCTGTGTACCAGCCACTTTTTAAAAAAGAAAGTCCAATTTTATCCAAGATTTGGTTTAAACCAACAGGATTATTTATAGTTCCAGGATTTAATATCCATCTCCATACAACACCTGTTACAACAAAAGATATGGCCATGGGAAATAGATAAATATTCCTAAATATGTTTTCACCTCTTATCTTTTGATCTAAAAAGATAGCAAGAAGAAAACCTAAAATCAAAGATGATACAAGAAAGAGAGCTGTAAAAACCAGTGTATTTTTCATAGATATTTGAAAACGAAAATTTTGAAAAAGTTCTATATAATTTCTTAATCCAACAATATTAAAACTTGGAAATATATCATTCCAATCAGTAAGAGAAATAAATCCAGTCCAAAAAATAAAAAAATAAACAAAAATAGCTATCAATATAATTGATGGAAGAATAAAAAGAAAAGAATATAATTTATCCTTTTGCAATATCTTCACCACCCTTAAAATTTATCAGGGGGGAGAGTTTTACTCTCCCCCCTTAAAAATTCTCTTATTGTTTTACTCCATTTTTAATAGCTACATTAATAAGAGCTTTTTGAGTAGTCTTTACATCTGGCCTTACTACAAAGAGGGAAATCACGTCCTTAAATTCTGTAACCCATCCTTCAGAAGCAGCTGCTCCATGCATTACACTTGGGACTATCTTATGCTTTAACCAATCATCCATACAAGATCTCTGATAAGCTGGNAATTTAGATTTATCAACATCTGTTCTTGCTGGAATTGATCCTTTCTTAAGGTTAAAAGCTTCTTGCCCTTCTTTTGATCCAAGAACTTTCAAGAAGGCTATAACATTATTTCTATTTTTAGCTCCTTTTGGAAGTCCAAAACTATCAGATAAAGCGTCAAAAATCCCAGCATTACCGGGAGCAAGAACCCATCCGAAATCCTCAAATCCCTTAGCATAGAAATAACCAACAGCCCAATCTCCCATGATAGTCATAGCTGCAGATCCATCCACAATCAATGCACAAGCCTCATCCCATGTTCTTGCTGAATGGTCAGAATTTACATAGCTTAACATCTTCTTGAAGGTTTCTAAGGCATCAGTTACCTTAGGATCAGACCACTTTGTCTTTCCATTCCATAATCCCTTATATCCCTCAGCACCAAGTTTTCCAATCAATACAGTCTCAAATACATGAGCAGCTTCCCATCCATCTTTTGTTCCAAGGGCAAAAGGTGTGATTCCCTTAGCCTTCAATGCTTCTGCTACCTTAAAGAATTCATCAAAAGTCTTAGGTGGAGTTAAATTATTCTCTGCAAAAATCTTTTTGTTATACCAGAGCACATTAGCTCTATGAATATTTACTGGTACAGACCAATACTGTCCATTGTAAGATACAATGTCAAGTATACCTTTTGGCATTACCTTCTCCCAACCTTCTTGTTTATAGAGGAAGGTTATAGGTTCCATAAATCCTGTTTTTACCCATGTATCTATCAACTCATGACCTGCATGTACCTGGAATGTATCTGGTGGATCCCCACCTAACATTCTTGTTTTAAGAACTGCCTTTGCATTTGCACCAGCCCCTCCAGCCACCGTGGCATTGATAACCTCTACCCCAGGATATTTTTTCTGGAAAATTTCAATTAAAGCCTGAAGCCCCTCTGCTTCTCCTCCTGCAGTCCACCAACTAAAAATCTCTAATTTACCTTTTGATTGAGCAATGGATGTAAAGGTTAATAGTACTAAGAAGANTAACAAAAGACTTAAAATTTTACGATACATAATAAAACCCCCCTTTTTAATAGAATTTTAGAATCAAAGGATAAAGGATATTAGGATAGACACCNCCTTTTTTAGAGTTTAAATATACATTATCTTACACAGTTGAAAGAACCGGCCCTTCAAATATATCCCAGAAAGCCCAAATACCAGCCCCAATAAGCTCTGCAGGATATTCAAGGAAAGAGGTAAGCTCTATCTTAACCTTGCCAGCCTCTTCAGTTATACTTTTCCTTCCTACTATATCAATAAGTTTCTGCTTTATATTTTCCCAAATCTCTCTTGTATCATTCTTTATAAGGGGACCCCCGAGGATAATTATATCAGGATTGAGTCCATTTATTATATTTATTATTCCAATACTTAGATCCTCGATATAAGAATCTAAAGCTTTCTCATCTTTAATTTCTACAAATTCTTTCTCAAGATCAAATCCAGCTTTTTTCGCATTATCACTACCCAANGATGCATATCTTTCCCAGCATCCTAAATTTCCACATTTACACTTNATTCCATCTCTACTTATTGTCATATGTCCAAATTCACCTGCTGTATTTGCCTTACCACGATAGAGTTTTCCTTCTAATATTAGTCCTGTTCCTACACCTTCTCCTATAAATATGTATACAATATTTGAATCCGAAAATTCTATTCTTTCTCCCAACATTCCTTCTGCAACTACTGCCATATTTGCCTCATTATCCATTTTTACAGGAATATCAACAGAAAATTCCTTTCTGAATCTTTCCGTTAACATATCTCCAAGAGGTAAATTCCTCCAATTAATATTAGGAGCTACCACCACATTCTTAAAAGTATTATCTACTATTCCAGGGATACCTATACCCATTGCGTGAGTCTTACCAAGACCATCAGGATAAAGTTCCCTTGTATATTGAACTACTTTATCTATAAACTCATTAGGGTTTTTGGGAGTTACAAAACTTTTTACAGACCTTATTTTCATNGAGAAGTCAACCCTTGCAATAGTAGAATAAGTAACACCTACTTTTATCGCTATAACATTACGATAATCAGGATTTAATCCCAACATNATAGCTCTTCTACCAATCCTCTTTGTTACATAGGGTTGGATCTCTACGATCATTCCTTCAGAGATAAGACTGTTTATAAGCCTTGTAACTGTACTTTTACTAAGGTTAAACCTTCTGGCAAGTTCCGTACGAGAGATATTTCTACATCTCAAAAATGCGTTTAAAACTATAGTTTTATTAACTTCTCTTTGTTGATTTGCTCTTCCACCTCTTCCTGTCCTTATAAATACCATAATTCTTAATTTCCTTTCTATTAGTTCCTCATTGAAAATAATTCTACTATAATTTAACAACAATCTTTTTATTTTGTCAATAATATCTTTATTAATGCTAAAATAGAAATATAAAAACTGAATAAAGATGGAGGTCTTTTAAAATGTTTAATTGGCTTAAAAAAATTTTCTCTTCAACAACTTCTACCCCATCTCAAAGTTTTATTGTATCTGTAAAATGTAAAAGATGTGGAGAAATTATAGAGGTGAGAATAAGACCCAAGGAAGAAGCAAATCCTGAATTTGGGGAAATGGATCAAATTATAAAATATGATTTATACAAAGATGTATTAGGAACAAAATGTCCAAACTTAATGAGACTACATATTGAGTTTTCACCAAACTGGAGTATACTTTCAAAAGAAATTGAAAATGGAGAAATTTTAGAAATAAAAAATTCATAAAGGAGGTTATCAAAAAATGCAATATAGAAAATTAGGTAAAGCAGGAATAAAGTTAAGCGTAATTGGACTTGGAGCATGGCTTACCTTTGGAGAAAAGGTTGATTATGATCGCACAAAAGAATGTATATATACAGCAATAGATAANGGTGTAAATTTTATAGATCTTGCAGATGTATACGCAAGAGGAGAAGCAGAAAGGGTAGTTGGTAAAATAATAAAGGACTTNAGAAGACAAGATCTTGTTATCTCCAGTAAAGTATACTGGCCTATGAGTGATAACATTAATGATCGGGGACTTTCAAGAAAACACATTATGGAATCCATAGATGGATCTCTAAAAAGACTTGGAGTAGAATATTTAGACCTATATTTCTGCCACCGATTTGATCCTGAAACTCCCATTGATGAAGTTGTAAGAGCTATGGATGATCTTGTTCATCAAGGTAAAATATTATATTGGGGAACCAGCGTATGGACAGCTGCCCAAATTGAGAGTGCAGTAGGTACAGCCATTAAATACAATGCTTACTTACCTCAAGTAGAACAACCCCGTTACAATATGCTGGATAGACATATAGAGCCAGAAATCATACCTACATGTGCAAAACATGGAATAGGTATTACAGTATTTTCTCCTCTTGCCCAAGGAATATTAACTGGAAAATATAATAATGGAATCCCTGCAGGAAGTAGAGCAGAATGGAGTGATTGGCTTAAGAATGAACTAAATGAAGAAAATATAGAAAAAGTTAGAAAATTAACAAAATTAGCTCAAGAAATAGGAATAACTATGTCCCAGCTTGCTTTAGCTTGGATATTAAGAAAACCCGAGATAACTTCCGCCATAGTAGGAGCCACAAANCCTGAACAACTCAAAGAAACATTAAAAGCAGGTGANATTACCTTATCTCTTGATATCTTAGATGAGATAGAAAAGATTCTTGCTAATGCACCTAAATAAAAAATGAATTTAAAAGTAAGCTTTGACCTACTAACATTAGAAGTTTTTTATGCGGAAACAAAAGATATAATAATTAATTCTATCATTGAAAAAATATATCAGATAGGAAGTACTGATATATTTTGGGAGATTTATTCTCCTCATAATGGGAGATATAATTTAATTCTCTCTGTTCATCCCCAATTATATAGAATACAGTTAACAAGAAAAAANTTCCNATATCCCTCAAANCCCCCCTCCTTTTCTATGCTTTTAAGAAAACATTTGGAGGGGGGAAGAATTATAGAGTATCAACTAATACCACAGGAAAGAATTATAGAATTTAAGATTAAAACCTTTCCTGAAGAAAGTAAAAAGGTAATATTAGAGCTTATGGGAAAATATAGTAATCTCATACTGGTAAATGAAAATAATATAATAATAGATGCCATAAAACATGTTCCAAGCGAGATAAACAGATTTAGAGAAGTTATACCCGGAGTAAGCTATATTTATCCCCCTAAAAGCATAAAGATACCTATCTTAGAATTAACGGAAGAAAAACTTGAAAATCTTTTAAATAAAGACATTCCAATAAGAGATCTTATACTGAAAGAAATATCCCATATGAATCCTCATTTAGTAAATGAAATTATAGAAGGTATAGGAAATAAGATAGCCAATACACTTACTCTAACAGAAAAGAATATATTAAAAGAAAGACTTTTAAACATTAAAGAAAAAATATTAAAAAGAGAATTCAAACCTACCGCCTATCTAATAAATGGTGAACCTATTACTTTTTCTCTTTTCCCTCTCAAAGACTATGAAGATTTTGAAAAAAAAGAGTTTGATAAGGTCTATAAATTGGTAGATTATATATATTCTTATGCCTTTGAAAATGCATTATTTACCCAGAAAAAAAATAGATTATTGGAAATTATTAAAACCAATATGGAAAAGGTTGAGGAAAAAATAAAAGAGTTAGATTCTCAAATAAAGGAAGGAGAAGAAGCAGAAACCTTTAGAATAAAAGGAGAAATTCTTATTCTTAATCAAAACTCAATAAGAAAAGGGCTTGAAAAAGTAACCTTTCTTAATCCCTATAATCCTAATGAATATATAGAAATAGAATTGAATCCAAGTCTATCCGCCATTGAAAATGCCCAAAAATACTTTAAAAAATATAAAAAACTTAAAAGAGGAATCTCTATTTTGAAAGAATATAAAAGTAAATTAGAGGAGGAATTGTTCTATCTAAATTCTCTGGAATTTTCTATCGAAAATGCAAATTCCCTCTCAGAACTAATGGAAATAGAAGAGGAACTTGAAAAAGAAGGATATATAAAGGAGAAGAAAGAAAAAATCCAAAAGAAAGTTAAAAAATCAGAACCTTACAAATTCATAAGTTCTGATGGTTTTGAAATTTATGTAGGTAAGAACAATAAACAAAATGACTATATAACTTTTAATTTAGCAAAGCCTGAAGATATATGGTTACATACCAGAGGAATTCCTGGCGCCCATGTGATAATCAAAACTCAAGATAAGGAAGTTCCAGAAAGCACTCTATATGAAGCAGGAGCTTTAGCTGGCTACTTTAGTAAAGGAAGAAATTCTACCTATGTACCCGTTGATTATACTTTAAGAAAATATGTACAAAAAACTAAAGGAGCTAAGCCAGGTTTTGTAATATATAAAAATGAAAAAACCATCTTTGCCAAACCTGAAGAAGCCTTAAGATTTTTGTCTCAAGAGACTAAGGACTCTTTCAAAATCAGAGGGTAAAGGCGCAGAAAAACTCATTCTTTCAGACGTTCGAGGGTGGATAAAAGAAATTTCCTTTGCATGAAGAAGCTGACCTTTTATACCAAATCTTTTATCAATCCTACCATAAATCTCATCACCTACTATTGGAAAACCTAAATGAGATAAATGTAATCTAACTTGATGAGTTCTTCCTGTCTCTAAACTTGCAGATACCAAAGTATATCCCTTAAACCTTTCTAAAACCTTAAAATTAGTAATAGATATTTTACCACCATACACAATAGCCATCTTCTTTCTATAAACAGGATGCCTTGCCATTGGAAGCTCCACCCTTTTTTCATCCCAAGGAATCTCTCCCTCACATAAAGCCCAATATACCCTTTTAAGAGTTCTATTTTTTAATTGCTCAGATAATTTCTGATGAGAAAAATCATTCTTAGCTACCACTAAAAGTCCTGTGGTATCTTTATCTAACCTATGCACTATTCCAGGTCTAAGTTCTCCTCCTATTCCTGAAAGATCTTTCACCTTATACAAAAGGGCATTTACAAGGGTATCTTGATAATGACCATGGGCAGGATGCACAACCATTCCTCTTGGTTTATTTACAACCAAAAGATCATTATCCTCATAAATTATCTGAATGGGTATATCCTTAGGTATAATATCGGTATCTTCAGGAGGAGGAATTATCACATTAATGATATCTCCGGGCTTAACCTTATAACTGCTTTTAACGGTAACACCATTAACCTTTATATAACCTTTATCTATAAGATCTTGTATTTGAGAACGAGAAAGATGAACTTTTTTAACTAAATACTTATCTATTCTATCAATTTCATCGTTATTTTCTACTATTAACTGATACTCTTCCATTCCTGATCAATATATTTTTTCTCTAAGCTTAGAGAGATCTCTTATAAGAATATGATTTTTCTTTATATCAATTATACCCTCATCTTCAAAAGTTTTAAGCACGCGAATTGCTGTTTCTCGAGAAATACCCACAATATTTCCAAGTTCTTGTCTTGTAAAATCTAAATCAATAAGTATTCCATCCTCTATGCTATGACCTCTCTCCATAGCTATATCAATTATCACTCTGGCAATTCTGCCTGGAGCATCAAGAAACATTAAAGTTTCAATCTGCCTATTAGCCTTTCTTAATCTTAAAGAAAGAGTTCTCAATATCTTAAGGGCTATTTGAGGATGATTATAAAGTAGATTTAAGAAATCTTCTCGATTTATTATCAAAACCGATGTATCTTCCAAAGCCACTACAGTAGCAGATCTTGGTTCACCATCAAGAAGAGACATCTCTCCAAAGAACTCAGTGGGATAAAGAATAGAAAGAATCCCTTCTTTACCTTCTTCTGTTTCTAATATAACTTTTATCTTTCCAGAACATATCAAAAAGAAGAAATTACCTGTTTCATCCTTTTGGAAGATGACAGTATCTTTTTTAAAATCCTTCTTCTTAGCAATCTCTAATAGCTTATTTAATTCTTCTTCAGAAAAATCTGAAAATATAGGGACTTTTTTAAGAAAATCTTTCAAATCCATAATTCAATTATATAATACTAAAGGATTAAAAACCACATCATTTTCAAATCTTATTCTTTAAATTGTCACCTTTAATATTAAGGTAAAAACTAATCTTTAGATATTAAAGAAAAATTTTTTCAATTTGTATACTAAGGGTATATTTGCTAAAATTACATTTGTATCTTAAAAAGAATTACAAGGAGAAACTCTCTTATGAAAGATATTAATAATATCTGGGAAGAGGCATTATCATATTTGTCTTTGGAGATAAGTAGACCTGGTTTTGAAACTTGGATTAAAACCTTAAAACCTCTTTATATAGAGGGAGAAAAAGTCATACTCCAAACCCCTAATAAATTTTCAAAGGAATGGTTAGAAGAATATTACTTACCTCTTATTGAAGAGGTCATTAGGAAAGTAACCCAGAAAGATCTAAAAGTTGAAATATTAGCGGATGAAAAGGAAGAAACCATACCTGAAGAAAAAAGAAACGAGTATTTTTCTACTTCATATAATAACTTAAATCCTAAGTATACTTTTGACACCTTTGTAGTAGGTGATAGCAATCGCTTTGCCCATGCAGCTGCCTTAGCTGTAAGTCAAAATCCAGGTAAAGCTTATAATCCTCTTCTTATATATGGAGGTGTAGGATTAGGAAAAACTCATCTAATCCATGCTATTGGTCATTTTATCCAAGAGAAATTTCCTAAAACTCGAGTAGTTTATGCATCNATGGAAAAATTTACNGTAGAGTTAATTGATGCCATCAAGGAAGACGGAATGACAAAATTTAGAAGTAGATATAGAAATATAGATGTCTTACTCATTGATGATATCCAATTCTTGGCTGGTAAAGAAAGAACTCAAGAAGAATTCTTCTATACTTTTAACGCATTGTATGAGGCTGGAAAACAAATTGTACTAACCAGTGATAGAGTACCCAAAGAAATTCCTACATTAGAGGATAGATTAAGATCAAGATTTGAATGGGGACTTATAGCAGATATCCAACCTCCTGATTTAGAGACTCGTATTGCTATATTGAAAAAGAAGGCAGAAGCTGAAAAAGCTAAAGTACCTGATGAGGTAATAGAATTTATTGCTTCTCAAATACAATCCAACATACGTGAACTGGAAGGAGCCTTAATAAGAACTATAGCTTTTGCCTCTTTAAATAATATGCCTATAAATTTAGAATTAGCTAAAACAGTACTAAGAGATATTATTCAACCACAAATAAAGAATATTACTATAGATAATATATTGCAAGCNGTAGCAGAATATTTTCACATCAGTATAGAACAATTAAAAGGGAAGGGAAGATCTCAAGAGATTGCCATACCAAGACAAATTGCCATGTATTTAGCAAGAACATTAACCGATCTCTCCCTACCCAAAATTGGAGAAGAATTAGGAGGAAGAGATCATACTACAGTATTACATGCCTATGAAAAAATACAAGAGCTCTATCAGTCAGATCTCTCTATAAAAAAGGCCATACAAGATATTCAAAATAAACTTAGAAATTCCAATTCATAAATCATTTACTTCTTAAATATTTGAATATCTCAGAATCTGGTGTGATAATTAACACATTACCAGGAAGAGTCTTTTTATATATCTCAAGACTCTTTAAAAATTGATAAAATTCAGGATTAGAAGATAATGCTGATTGTAAAATTCTACTTGCCTCAGCCTCTCCACTACCTTTTAACTCTTGAGCCTTTCTATAAGCTTCAGAGAGTATAACTACCTTTTTCTTTTCAGCCTCTGATTTTATTCTTTGTGCTTCTCTTTGACCTTCCGCTCTATAAAGAGCAGCCTGTCTTTCCCTTTCAGCAATCATAGAATCATATATCTTTCTTAAATTTTCTTCTGGCACAGACACCCTTTTCATCCTAACAGTACTTATTTCGATCCCCAGCTCCTTTGCCTTTTCCTGAGATGACTTTGTAACTTCCTCAAACACTTCTTCCCTCTTTATAGAAACAATGTCATCAAAATCATATTGTCCAACTATTCTTCTCATTTCACTGTAGATAATATCGTCAAGTCTGGCTTGAGCCCCAATCTCATTTCTTACAGTTTTTAAGAATAACACAGGATCAGCTATTCTAAATAAAGCAAAAGAATCAAGAATCATAGATTTTTTATCTTTAGTTACCACTAAGGTAGGCTCTGAATCATATTCAAGAATTCTTTTCTCAAAAAAGATTACCTGTTGTATAAATGGTTTTCTGAAATATAAACCTGGCTCTTTTATAACTCTTATTGGCTTACCAAATTCTAATATTACTGCTTGTTTAGTTATATCTACAGTAAAAGCAGAAAATAAAAAAATAACAAACAATATTATTATTATAAAAATAGTAATTCCCCACTTCATTTATTCTCACCTTCCTGTCTAATAGTGGTGGTTTGAGTAAATAAATCTCCAGGAAGATTAAATATCTTCATTCCACCCTTAGGATCATCTATAACTATAATCTTAACTTGAGGAAGTATCATCTCCATTGCTTCCATAAAAAGTTTTGTCTTTATAAGAGAAGGTGTTTTATTATATCTTTCAAGCAAAGCTTTAAATCTTTGAGCATCTCCTTTAGCTTTTTCTATTTGTTCCGTCCTATAAGCCTCTGCTTCTGCAATAATCTTTGCTGCTTGTCCTTCAGCCTCTGGAACAATCTTATTATAATAAGCTTGAGCCTCTAAGATTAATTTATCTTTCTCTGATTTAGCATTTATAACATCTTGAAAGGCAGGTTGCACTGGATCTGGAGGGATCACATCTTGTAATTGTACATTAAGAATCTTAATTCCAAAATTATTACTATTAAGGATATTTTGTAATGAGATCTTTACATCATTTTGGATTTCATCTTTAGAAACAGTCAATATTTCGTCAAAAAGATAACCNCCCACAACTTGTCTCATTGATGCTTGTGCCAAATCCCTCAAAAGTCTTTCCCCTTCTTTCACATAACTAATATATTTCACAGGCTCAGATATTTGATATTGAACTACGAAATCTAAATCCACAATTTTTCCATCTTTTGTTAGCAAGAGGGATTCCTCCTGGACATTTCTATATTGAGGAGGATTTAGAGTTATGGTCCTAAACCCTATTTCTAATCTTCTAATAGCCATTACATCCACTTTTATTGCCTGATCTATAAAGGGTAATTTCCAGTGTAAACCAGGATCATGAACCGCTACAATCTTTCCAAACCTTTTGACTATTCCCACCTCCGCTGGTCCCACAAAGTAAAAACTTAAGGAAAAAGATACCAATATTAAAATAAATAAAATGATCCCTACGATACTTTTTAAAGGCACTTTTTTCTTAAAAAAAGGAGGATATTCTTTAAAATTTTCCATATTTTTTAATACCTCCCTTTTACTTCCTTATAAAAAGGAGAGAATTCTCAAAATCAAAATTACTATTGAAATAAATTTAGATACATCCTTTGGTAAATTTGATATTCTTTATATCTCTTCAAAGATTATAAAGGTGCCCACATTTCAAAACACTTATCACAGTAATATATTAAGACATCATCAGGCTTCATAGATACCAATTTATATTTATCACACCATATTCCCCCACAATGTTCACATTGATCTATCTCTAAATAAACACCATAGCAACTTGGATAAATTTTCATCAAATTTTCATCATGAGGGGGGAGATTAGTTCTCCCCCCCATAATTTTATCTTAACTCTACCACAATTTCTTTTATTTTAATATTAACCTCTGAATTATCACTTAATTGTAATGATATTATATTCTCTTGATTTACATTAAACAAATCTTTTACATTGTACTTTAAGACGATAAAATCTTTATCTTCAATAGATAATGGTAAAGATACCGCCTTTCCGTTAATATAAATAACTAAGGATGGATCAATTTCTTCTTTTTTCTTATTCTTTTCATCAAACATGAAATTTATTTTTAAAATTACATCTCTAAAAATTGATAATGGGGGCACTTTAACCTCAAATTTTCCTGTAGGACGAATAGCCAGAACATAATCTTTACCTTCCTTATCTATAAATACATTTTCTGCTTTTACTACTATAAGATTTCCATCATATCCACCCTTAGTAAAATTAATATAATATCTATTTACAGTCACAATTGGTGTAAGGGTGAAAAGATAATTACTTTTTTCATCCCTTTTTACTAATATATCAGTATTCAAGTCTACATAGCCATCAAGGGATAACGTAAGTTTATATCTACCTTCTATAAGGGTTAAATTAAGAGGAGTTGTTCCCTTATATACACCATCAATAAATACTTTTGCCCCCTTAGGATTTGAATCTATATATACTTCTCCTAAATTAATTGGTTTTAATGTAACATTTATCTGTTTAAGATCTCCTGGAGCAAGATAGACAGTCTCATTATATTCTTCATATCCACTTAAAGAAATCTTTACATTATATGTACCTGAAGAAAGGTCAGTAAGGGATAAGGGTGTCTTTCCTTTATATACACCATTAATATAAACATCTGCAGAGGAAGGATTAGAGAATATATTTAATGTAGCAGGTAGAGGAACAAGGGTAAAGTTGTAAGTAGATACCTGACCTGCATATACATCTACAAAACTCACATAGTCCTTATAACCACTTAGTCTCAATTGTACTTGATACCTTCCAGGAGATACATTATTGATAACAATTGGAGTTTTTCCTTTATAAACTCCATTAAGATAAAGATCTGCCCCTTGTGGATAGGAATTGATATTTAGTGATCCATAAAGAGGTACAAGGCTATAAAATACATAGTTTGTTTGATTAGGTAATACATTCACATCCACAACTTTTTCCTGATAGCCAGGATAGGTTACCTTTAATTGATAAGTCTTATTAGCAGGTAAATTATATAAGGTCAATGGAGTATATCCTTTAAAGGAACCATCTAAATAAATACTTGCTCCCTTAGGCTCTGTATCTACCCTTAGATTTCCATACACAGGTTTAAGATTAAAGGTATAATCTCTATCTCTACCCTCTTGAACCACTATATTGGTTAAATAATCTTCGTAACCTTCCTTTTTTAGAGTTATTCTATAGTTTCCAGGATATAGCATTAGAGTAATAGGAGTATTTCCTTGTAATTGATCATTGAGATAAACCTGAGCTCCCGAAGGATTAGAGTAGATGTTTATCTTAGATTTAGATTGTACTTCTTGTTGTACATAAAAATATGTGACCTTTTGAGCCCATGTTTTTCCTTCTTCCTTCCTTAGGGACTTTTGAAGAGTTTCTAATGCTTTCTCTATACTTTTTTCTATAACACTTCCAGGAGCCATAGATTCAAACTTCTTTCCAGGGAAGATCTCAATAGGTTTTTTAGTTATAACTCCTACAATATATTCCTTCCCATATGGAGGAGTTACCTTAAAGCTATAAGTCGGCTTATCAGGAAAAGTATATGTTCTATCTTTTTTTATGAAATTATCTTTTGAATAGGAATTAGGAAATATTAAAGTAAATTGACCATCTGGTGTTATATCAAAGATATAAAGATAAACATCATCATTAGCTTTTGCATATATTATTAAATTTTCTCCAACTTTATATACGCTTCCTTCTGGTTTATTTAACCACAAGTCAAGACTTAATGATGTTTCAGGATTTGGTACTATTATAATTTTCTCCCAGTCCTTTTCAGGTTGAATTTGTATTTTTTCCTGAGAATAAGAAATACCTATAAATAGGATTAACAATAAAAGGAAAACAAACACACTTTTCCTCATACCTTTAACCTCCCTTTGAAGTTCTTCTCAGATGAGTATACAATAACTTTGAAGTCTATTTAAGTGATATAAGTCACTCTTATCAACCGTTAGTTAATGCCTTTTTCTTCTTTTTGTTTTCATACATTAACTTATCAGCCTTATCAAGAAGCTCTTCAATAGATTTTTGCTCTTCTGGGCCAAAGATGATAGTGCCATAACTTAAAGAAAGTCTATATATTCTATTTTCCATACTATTTTTCTCCTCAATCTTCTTGTTTAATCTTACAATAAGTTCATCCTTATCCTCATCTTTTTCTACAATTCCTAATACTACAAATTCGTCTCCTCCAACTCGTGCCAAAATATCATTTTCTCTAAATGTACTTCTTAAAATTTCTGCAGTTTCTTTAAGAGCCATATCTCCCACATTATGCCCTAAATTATCATTTATTACCTTCATATTATCAAGATCAATAAATATAAGCACAAGTTTTTTCTTCAGTCTCTTTGTTAAACTTATGGTATGTTCAGCTAATGTAATAAACCCCCTACGATTATATAAGCCTGTTAAGGGATCAGTATTAGATATCTGTTTTAACTCTTCTTCTAAGGCTTTTCTGTAAGAGATATCTAAAAACGTATATAATACAGCGGATTTACCCTTGTATATAGTATTTACAGCACAAACCTCAATGTAAACAGGCTTTCTATCTATACTTCTTATGCACTTGAATTCATCGATAATATAACCAAGTTTTCTTTCAGTCAATTCCTTATATCTCAATAAGAATCTCTGCCTATTCTCAGAAACTACTAATTTTGCTAAATCATTAATATTGTTAAATTCTAAAGGATAGCCCAAAATTTCTATAAGTTGAGGATTGACATATACAATTTTCTCATCTTGTACAATACAGACCCCAATTAGAGATTGCTCCGAAAGAAGTCTAAACCTATCTTCTAACTCTTTATAATTTTCCCATAAAAGATTTTCAAAAATCATATCTGCAAGTAAATTCGACCATATTAATAGATAGGACATAAGTTTATCATCTAATGGATCTATCTTTCTAAATTCTAAAATGAGTATTCCAAAAATAGAATTATTCTTCCTTAAAGGAATTCCAATAGTGGATAAGGATTTTAATGTCATTGTCTTTATCTGGCTTTTTCTCACATCTGGAAAATACATTACTTTATCCTTGTTTATCACATGATAATATACATACTTATCATCTTCTTTCTTAAATTCTCCTTCTAAAGGCTCAGTAAAAAATCTAAATTTTAAATCTCCATTATCTACAAGTATTACACAACCAAATTTTGCTTCAAACACGTGAATAATTTTATCGAAAATGATTTTCTCATTATCCAAGTTGTTTTTTCTTCCTAATCCTTGAAAAACCTCTACCAAACTATTAAAGTTTATCTCATCAATCTTATCCTCTATAGTTGTAACCGTACCTAATACTTTACCTTCATTGATCAATGGATAAATAGAAAATTCTTTATAATTCTCGAATAAATCAATTTTCTCACCATTAATAGCTCTCATATAATAAAGAGATTTATCCTTTAGCTGAGGGGTTACATCAAAAAGATTTTTTCCTATAACCTTTTCATTATTCTTTAGAAAAGCTTGTTCAAAAGCCTTATTGTAAAAGACTAATTTTAGATTTTCATCTGTAAAAAATACAGGATAATTTATATGATCATGTATAAAAGTAGGTAAGAGATCCTTTAATTTCAGCCATTGCATTATAATCATTTTTTATATCTTCCCCCCTATTTAGTCATTCTGATAATCTCTTTTAATTTACCACAAATTTTAAAAAAATTACAATACCATTCACATAATCTTCATGATAAAATCTTACTATGTTAAATCAAATCTTTAGAAAGGAGGAGAAACATGAAAAAAATACTCTACATTGTTTTAGATGGACTAGGAGGCACTCCTGATCCAAAATTAAATGGAAAGACCGAGTTAGAAGTAGCAAAAACTCCCAATATGGATGCATTAGCTAAAAANGCAAAACTGGGGCTTATGGATCCTATTGGGCCTGGTATAGCTCCNGAATCAGATGCAGCAGTTCTTAGTATCTTGGGTTATGATGTAGATAAATATTATACTGGAAGAGGTCCATTAGAGGCTCATGGTGCTGATATTGAAGTAAGAGATGGAGATTTGGCCTGGAGAGCCAATTTTGCAACAGTAAACGAAGAAACTCTTGAAATCTTAGACAGAAGGGCTGGAAGAAATTTATCAACAGAAGAAGCAAAAGCCTTAGCAGAAGAAGTAAACCAAAAGGTTAAATTAGATGGAGCTGATTTTGTATTTAAAGCAACAGTAGGACACAGAGGAGTTTTAGTTATAAGAAAGAAGGATGGCAAACTTTCAGCTAATGTAGAGAACATAGATCCAGGATATAAGAGACATGGACCTTATAGTATTGCTATTGCAAATCCTCCTAAGGAAGTTCAAAAATGTGTTCCTCTTGATGATTCAGAAGAAGCAAGAGAATCTGCAAGACTTACTAATGAGTTTGTAATGAAAGCTTTTGAGGTACTAAAAAATTCAGAGATAAACAAAAAGAGAAAAGCAGAAGGCAAAAAACCTGCCAATATAATCCTTTTAAGAGATGCAGGGGACTCCTTACCTAAGGTTCCTACTCTACAAAGTTTATATGGACTTACCTTTGGAAGTATTGTAGAAATGCCTGTAGAAAGAGGAATAGCTCTTCTTACAGGTATGAAAGAAGTACCCATAGAAGATTCCACTGATTATAAACTTTGGGCAGAGAAGGTATTATATGCATTAGAACATTATGATGGAGTTTATGCTCATCTAAAAGGACCAGATGTACCAGGACACGATGGATTATATGATAAAAAAATTGAAAGTATAGAGAAAATAGATTCTATCTTCTTTGAAAATTTAATTCCTAAATTGAATCTATCCAAGGTGGTAATTGCTGTAACTGCTGACCATGCAACACCTTGCTCCTTAAAATCCCATTCTGAAGATCCTGTACCATTAATGGTCATAACTTCAGGAATAACACCCGATGGTTTAGATTATTTTGGAGAAAGTGCTTGTGCAAAAGGAAGCCTTGGAAGAATTAAAGGAACCGAATTAATGCCATTACTTGTAAAAATTGCAAAGGAATAGGGACTTGCTTTNAAAAAGAAGTAAAATTATAATGAATATAAAAATATTTACAANGGGGAGGTGGANGAAATGGCATCCAAAGAACTATTAGATCTTTTAAATGATGCTATAGCAAGAGAGATCCAAGTATCCATTCAATACATATGGCAACATGTACAATGGAAAGGTCCTGAACATTTTGCTGTAAAAGATGAACTAAAAAAAATCGCAATACAGGAAATGAAACATGCAGAAATTATAGCAGAAAGATTATTTTACCTTGGGGGAATCCCTACTACTAAACCATCCCCTATATTCGTAGGAGAAAACTTGAAAGAGATGTTAGAGCAGGATGTTAAAGATGAAGAAAATGCTATAAATCTTTATAAAAAGATTATTGAAAAAGCAAGATCTGAAGGAGACATTACTACAGCAAAGATCTTTGAAGAAATATTAAANGACGAGGAAGAACATCACGATACCTTTACTTCTCTATTAGAAAAATAACCTCTTGGGGAGGGAGATATTAAATCTCCCTCCTTCCTTTAGTATCCTTTCTTTAATTCTATAATGAGCCCAAAATTCCTCTTCATCATTCAATTTAGAAAGNTCAATCTCCATATTATATTTTCTCTCTAATGCCCTTTTTATAATAAAATCCGCAAGATGAGGATTTTTTGAAAGAAGAGGTCCATGGAGATAAGTACCTATAAGATTTTTATAGATAATACCTTCAGTAAAATCTTTTCCATTATTTCCATATCCTTTAATAACTTTACCTAAGGATTTATAATTGTGATATGTCCTTCCACCATGGTTTTCAAATCCAACAAGAGTCTTTGGATATATAGGAAGATCCACCTCTATAAGTATATTTCCTATAAGTCTTCCCTTTTCAGCCCGCGTATAAAAATTTAATATAGATAATCCCTCAATCTTATTTCCATAAGCATCTAAGTAATATTCGCCAAGAAGCTGATAACCTCCACATATGGCAAGAAATACTATATTTTCTTCAATCAAATCTTTTAGTATATCTTTAAACTTAATTATATGAGAAAACAGAAGTTCTTGTTCCCTATCAGAGCCTCCACCTAAAAAAATAATATCTGCCTTCTCTATATCTTCCTCTTTATCTCTTGTAAAATTTAAAACCTCTACTTTTATNCCTCTCCACCTTGCCCTTCTCTCAAGAACTATAATATTTCCTCTATCCCCATAAAGATTTAAAAGATCAGNGTACATATGAAGAATTTTAAGTTCCATTTCTCAACCTCTTCATTATCAATTTTCTACTCTTAAAGAGAGCAGTATAAGTAGGAAGAATATATGTTTTAGCCTTAAAACTTAATATTTTAAGAATAGCATTATTAAGATTATTCTCTAAAACAATCTTATTAAGGGGTACTTCTGCATATTTCAATCTAACTAAAAGATCTTCCGCCCTTGTTCCTGAACATATTATGGCGGAAATATTATCTTCTCTTATCTTCTCAAAATCCACATCCCATATCCAGGATACATCTCTACCATCTGCAATATTATCGTTTAATATTAAAAGAAGTACTTTCTCATTAGGATCATCTTTAATAGTATCCAACACTTGATTATAACCAGCAGGATTTTTTACAAGTACAAGAATCCTCTCATATCCCTCATAGTTAAATTTTTCCAGTCTTCCTAATCTAAAAGAAAAATTAGAAATTATATCTTTTAAACTTTCTTTATCTATACCCAAAACCCTACCCACAGAATAGGCAGAGACCACGTTATACAAATTATAAACACCAGGATATATAAAGGTTAAAAAAAGGTCTTCATCCCCATCTTTTATATGGATAAACCACTTATTTTCTTTATATTCTGCTGATATTATATAGTAATCATAATNNGGATTTCTAAAGCCACATTCACAAAAGTATCTACCAAGCTGAGCATAATTAAAAAATTCATAATGAAGTCTTTTTCCACACTTAGGACAATATATACTCTCTTTTATTTCCTCTGTATCCTTTTCTCTTATCTTCTTTCCTATACCGTAATAAATTTTTCTGTTAGAAAGGTCAGAAAATCTGGAAACAAAAGGATCATCAGCATTGAGTATTAATATCTGTTTCCTACTATCTTTTATACTCCCTTTAATTTTCTCAACGGTAGTATCGATCTCTCCATATCTATCCAATTGATCTCTAAAAAAATTAGTAATAACAACATAATCGGGTTTAAGATCTTTAAAAACAAAAGGAAATATACCCTCATCTACTTCAAAAACCCCAAAATCGTAATAAGATGGATCTCTTATAAAAGCAGTAGCAATACCAGTTCTTAAATTTGCACCCTCCAGATTTCCTAAAGCCTTAAAACCTGATTTTGTAACTATCTGAAAAATAAGATTATTAGTAGTAGTCTTACCATTTGTACCTGTAACAAGAATAATCCTATTAAATCTATCTTTTATCTTTGTTAAAAATTTGGGATCTATCTTTAAAGCTACTTTACCAGGAAAGGTTGTAGCATCCAATCCTAAGGTTTTCATAAAAAAATACACAAGTCTTCCTAAAAATAATGCTAAATAAAATCTAATTTTTTCTAAGTTCATTTCTCAAACTTTTTAGTATCTCTTGATAATCTGCTTCTCCATTTTCTACTTTATCCATTAAACCTTCTAACTCACGTGTAAAATCTTCCTTAACAAATCTAAAACGATCTTCATTAGAATTAAGATAGTTATAAACCTTCTCACCCAGTGATGTAGGTATCAAATATCCGTTCTTCTCTATGACATATCCTCTCTCAAGAAGTCTACTCACAATGGTAGCATAAGTAGATGGCCTACCAAGACCTCTCCTTTTCATTTCTTCTACTAAGGATCCTTGGGTAAATAGAGGTACCTTAGGTACAGTATAGAAGAATTTATTATTTATCACATCTACTTCACCTTCTGGAACTCTCACAATTTTTATAGGAAAAACCTTATTAAAACCATCTTGTATTATCTCTTCAAATACTTCCATACTTTGTACCTTATCAAGAGCCTTTATTGTGACATCATAACCTTTAAGTACAATATTTCTCATCTGAGATGCTATAAATCTCTTAAAGATAAGATCATAAACAACTAAATGATCCTTANTAAACCCCTCNAGCTCTCCNGAATATATCATAGATTTAATATCNTCCACATCAAGAACTCTTGTAGGTCTTATACATTCATGGGCTCCACCCTCTCCCCACGTTCTTCCTCTAAAATACTCTTCCCCAAATTGTTCCGTTATATATTCTTTAGCTATATTTATTCCTGTATCAGATACTCTGGTAGAATCAGTTCTATGATAGGTAATAAATCCCCTCTCAAAAAGGTCCTGAAGAACTTCCATAGTTCTTGAAACTGATAATTTATATCTATCAGATGCATCTTTCAAGATTACATCCGTTGTATATGGAGGTAAAGGAATCTTTTCTTCAACCTTTTCCTTTTCCTTTAATACCTCTATTTTAGTTAAAGAATTAAAGAATTTTTGAGCTTCTTCTTTATTTTCAAATTCAAATCTTAATTCCAATCCCTCTCTCCTAATAATTACCAAATATATCCTTTTACTATGTTCCTTAGCTCTTTCTATCACCCAACCAAGAACTGGAGTCTGTACTCTTCCAGCAGATAAATAGTTTCGAGAAAATACCCTTTGAATAAGCTGAGAAAGCTCAAATCCTACCCATCTATCAGATATTCTTCTCACCACTTGAGCCTTAACTAAATTTTCATTTACATCTCTAAACTCTTTTAAAGAATTTAATATTGCTCTCTTTGTGACCTCATGAAATTCCATTCTCTTAATATCCTTAGCAAAAACAGCACAAAGATTCTTAAGATCCCATGAAATTTTTTCTCCTTCAGTATCAGGATCGGTAGCTACAAGAATCTGATCAAACTCTTTACTGGCTTCCCTTAATGCATTTACAATATTTTCTTTTCCTTCTATCGTTTCATAAACTGGAATAAACTCTCCATTTTCTAATACTCCAAAATATCCCATCTCTTTATTTAAATCAAAAATATGTCCAAAGGATGATGTAATAACCAAGTATTTATCTTCTGTTATAACCTCATAGAGTTCCTGACCATCTATATTTCTGGAAATAGGTTTTCCAAAGAAATTTGCTATAGTTCTTGCCTTATGAGGAGATTCCACAATCACCATTACAGGTCTTAGGAAGTCATCTCTTCTTCCCTCTCTTCTTCTAATCCTTATCCGATCCTCATCTATCTCTTGTAGGATCTTATCTATATCTACTGTATTTGCATTCTTAAAAACTATATCTGAACTAAACCACCAGCGTGCTTTTCTTATCAGGTTATTAAATACCTTCCTATCATCCACAAGTATATAACTTAATCCTTTTGATATTCCTCCTACATACAACCTTGAGGTTCTACCTGATGCTTGCAAATAGCCCGTAATATCAGCTACTACAAGATACCATTTTCCATCTTCCTCTCTAATTGAGATATCATCAGATGTATTTATCTTTTGATATATTTCTTCTGAAAGAATAAATCTTTTTATATTATCTCTTAATTCATCTACTTTATCCTTTGGAGGATTTATCATGTTGGAATACCTATTTAAAGTTTTTAACCATCTATCAACAGTAGCTATGTGTTTTTCAAGATTTTTATCCCTTGCTATAAGTGGTCTTAAAGAGGATAAGGCTAAAAGCAAATGCTTTACATTGCCTTCCAGATCAAGATTTACTGAAATTTTAGGTACACCGTAAAAAATTGCATATCTAATAATTTCAGGAAGATCAAGTCCTCTTGCTAAAGGATTTCTATAAGANGATATACCAATAAGAACTTGTATTTTACCTTGTNTATAATCCTCTAAGACCTCTTCTGTAAGATTATCATAAGATTCACAAGAAATATTATTTTGACTTAAAAGATTCTTTATTCTATCAATATGCTCCCTTCCAAAATCCGATGACAAGAATACTAATCCACCCTTTCCAAATCTCTTAACCCTTTCAATAAGAATCTTATCCAAATCATCTACCTCTTCATAAACATCTTCCACATTTCTCAAATAAAACACAGGCCTACCCACATCAAAAGATAAAAGCTCTTTAAACAACCTTATCCTTTCCGATCTTGGATTACTGGTAGCAGAAGACACTACCATTACACCTTTTGTTTTTTTGGCTATCTTTCGTATCTCTTCTTGAAGAGTTTTTATCTCTTCTTGATTTTCTTCACTATAATTCCTTCTAAGTTTAATATACTTTAAAGTTTTCTCTATATCTTCTTCAGTAAAACCTAAAAGATACAATGCCTTATCAATATTTTTCGCAGTTTTCAGAAAAGAGTCTACATCATCNACAAATATAAAAGAAAAATCTCGAGGAATTATATCCACATTTTTATAAAGAAACATAGAGGTCGTAATAAGGATTTTAAAATCACCATTAATAAGCCTTTCCCTTTTTTCTTCCTTTTCCTTCTTAGTTTCATCAAGACCAAAAACCAAAAGGTCTTTTTCACTTACCTTACCCTTCAACTTTTCATAACTTTGAAGTATTAAAAGCCTTGTAGGAAGAATAATATAGGACTTTTTACCCTTCTTAGCAAAGTATATGGAAGATGCAAGCCCTAAGGATGTTTTACCTATACCTGTTGGAGCAAGAAGAGCAAAAGATCTACCAAGAAGGAGTTTCCTTGCCCAGAATTTCTGTAATTCCCATGGATAAAATCCAACAAAATTCCTAAATATTTCTTCCCATTTTTCGTACTCATCCTTTAGCTTACAATAATCCTTTAGACCTCTAAGAGATGTCAAATTACAAAGGGCTTCCCTGTCTCCTTTCTCAGGCATACAATTTTCGCAGGGAAGCCCTTCAAGAAGTCTTTCTGAAGATATATCTCCACCACAGTTTGGACAAAGATTCCTAAATACTGCTTCCATCATNACTCCTCTAAGGTTAGGNCTATATTATGAGCTCCAAGAAGTGGNGATAATGTAGCAATAATAACTTGTCCTGTAAGATTGGAAATAAATCTTTCCAATAAATGGGCATCTAAAACATTTACAGGTTCATCAAAAAGGAATACAGGCTCGTAATGTTTTGTCTTTTCTATTAAACTCTTAAAAGCAAGAACAATAGAAAGATAAAATAATCTTTTCTGCCCCTCTGAAGCATAATATTTGGCTGGATTTCCCTTATAATAGAGAATATAATCATCCTGAGTGTGAGGTCCCACAGTAGTAACACCTCTTGCTATATCTTCTTCGATATAATCTGCAATATTTTTACCTTTGAACTCACTCTTATATTCTATCTTAAATATAGGATCAAGATATTGAGACAATTCCTCTATCATCTTTTCCCTCTTCTCCACAATCTTTTCTGCNANNGGTTGCATCTCTTTTGCTAAGTATAACACATAATTTTTATCTATTTCATCCATTTTAAGATTTTCATTTCTTTCTTCTAAAAGTTTTTCATAACTTCTTAATGTCTCATAATAATCCAAATCAATCAAAGAGAATATATCATCAAAGAAATCTCTCCTTTGGGTTGCAGATCCATCAATCATAGAATAGTTTCTAAAGCTAAAAGGTATGGCAATAAAAATCTCTTGGATATCTCTAAACCTTTTAACTTTAAATCCATCAAGATAAGCTATCTTTTCCCTTTTACTTTCATCTTGCCAATAGGTTATCTTTATCACATGTTTCTCATCTCCACTTAATACTTTACCTTCTACCTCAAAATAATTCTCACCGATTTTTAAAATTTGAAAATCCTTTGCTCCTCTAAAAGATCTGGGATTTGAAAGGTAAGAAATAGCCTCTAATATAGATGTCTTACCAGAACCATTTGGACCATAAATTACATTTACCCCATCCTTAAAATTTACAGAAAAATCAGTGAAATTTCTAAAATTTTTTAACTTCAATTCTTCAATAAGCATTCTCTTCTTATTCATGATATCCCCCTCCCTTCATATATATTAATTTTTACTATATATATTTTAGCTACTTATGAAATTGAAATCAAGCCATTTTATATTCTCTTGACATTATTAATATAAATTATAAACTTATATATGGTTTAGCAGTCCCATTTAAAGAGTGCTAAAATTAAAAAATAGAGGTGAAAGACATGGAGGAAAAAATTATGGAAGTAAAAAAGGATGAAGTAGTCTCAGAATCACCCAAAGAAGAAGATTGGGAAATTAAGTATATAAGACTTCAAGCAGAATTTGAAAATTTTCGTCAAAGACTTAGAAGAGAAAAAGAAGAATGGCAAGAAATTGCCAATGCAAGACTTTTAAAAGAAATTGTAGATATAATGGATAATTTCTCCTTAGCCTTAGAAACCATAAAACATACAAGGAAGAAAGATGCTATTATAGAAGGGATAAATATGATTTATAGACAATTTGAAAACCTGCTTCAAAATGAAGGAGTTATAAAAATGGAGGTTATTGGTAAGCCATTTAATCCATCCTTCCATGAGGCAGTGGGAATTGAAGAAGTAGAGGATGGTGAGGATAATTTAATTGTTAAAGAGATTTCTCCAGGATATCTTTTTAAAAATAAATTATTAAGACCTGCAAAGGTTATCGTATCTAAAAAAATAGAAAAAAAGGAGGTAGAGAATAATGGCTAAAATTGTAGGAATTGACTTAGGAACTACCAACTCACTTATAGCCTATTTAGAGGGTGGTAGACCAGTTATAATTCCCAATGCGGAGGGAAGTAGGTTAACTCCATCTATTGTTGCCTTTACAAAAGATGGACAACTTTTAGTAGGAGAACCTGCAAAAAGGCAAGCTATAGTAAATGCAGAAAGAACCATAAAATCTATTAAGAGACATATGGGAACCAATTATAAAGTAAAGATAGATGATAAAGAATATACTCCTCAAGAAATTTCTGCCATGATACTTAGGAAACTCAAAAAAGATGCAGAAGCCTACTTGGGTGAGCCTATAGAAAAGGCGGTAATAACATGTCCTGCCTATTTCTCCGATGCCCAAAGACAAGCCACAAAGGATGCAGGAGCTATTGCGGGATTAGAAGTAGTAAGAATTATAAATGAGCCAACAGCAGCTGCCCTCGCTTATGGACTTGATAAAGAAGGACACCAAAAGATTCTTGTATTTGATCTTGGTGGTGGTACCTTTGATGTGTCTATATTAGAGATTGGTGATGGAGTATTTGAAGTAATTGCAACAGCTGGAAACAATAGACTGGGAGGAGACGATTTTGACGAAAGAATTGTAAATTGGCTTATTGATAACTTCATGGAGGAACATGGAATTAATTTAAGAGAAGATAGAACCGCCCTTCAGAGACTATATGAAGCTGCAGAAAAAGCCAAAATAGAACTTTCTTCAAAATTATCTACAGAGATTAAT
>JGI24721J26819_10000870_pt1 | contig 33641 bp, 33 predicted proteins | sample YelNatPaOPGAMG01_FD_26819 | JGI IMG/M metagenome (IMG submission 26819) | reverse complement strand
GGTATAAGAAAGAATGGTAAAGGAAGAAAATTCAACAGAAAACTGAACAATGGATTCCCATACTATAGATTAAGCCAGTTCATAGAATATAAAGCCAAATGGGTTGGAATAAAAGTCATCGAAATAAGCGAAAGAAACACATCTAAAGCATGTCACAAATGTGGAAGCATAGGGCTTCGAGTCGGAAGCCTCTTCAAATGCCCAAAATGTGGCTACTCATGCGACGCAGACTACAACGGAGCTATGAACATACTCAAGCGGGGATACGGCTATATGCCGTATCCAGGGGCTGGTTTGACACAGCCCGGAACTCGGTAGGATGAAGCCATGAGGCTAACAAACCGAGAATCTCCCGACTTAAGTCGCGGAGAGTGTCAAATTAGGAGGGAATTCTCCTCAGAGGTTAAGCGGAAAATAACCCCCATACATGTAAAACCCATGCAGTATCCCACGAAAATATTTAAACCAACCGCCCAATTTTTTAGAGATTCTTGAAACAGCCTTCTCAAGCTCTATAACAGTCCATCCACCCTTTCCGCCAACAACTTTAAGAATATCTTCCATGCCGAAGCGCACTGCGAGCACTTTAACTGCTTCTTCAGCAACCTTATACAGCTTTCCACTAGCCTGTATAGGGTCTTTATCGGCTAATTTCATCCCCTCTTCAAGATATTTCGATGCAAGGTCTATACGCTGTTTAACATCTACTTCTTCACCCATCCCATGCACTAAATCCACATACATTAAGCGTAAATACGCTTATTAAGCTGTCTCCGGCATTTTGCAAAGAGAAAAGGGGAGATCAAGTTAACATTAGACTAGAACGGCTTCATACCATGCAGCGAGCTATACGCAGACTTCAATATTTAAGCTTTTAAGAGTAGCTGAAAAGCATTTATGTTTGTATTACAAATAATATTGCAAGTGGTATTATGTCGGTTATCACTATTAGAATCCCGCGAGAACTGAGGGAAGAGATGAAGAAGCTTAATATTAATTGGAGCGATGAGATAAGGAAGTTCATAGCTCGCCGTATAGATGAAGAGGTTAGGAAGAGGCGGATTAAAGAGGCAATCTCCATGCTGAAGGAAACCGGTAGCGTTGAAAAAGGCTTCGCTGAAAAAGCTGTGAGGGAAGATCGTGATAGTCGTTGACGCCCCCTCGCTCGCTAAGATCGTGTTATTGGAGGAGGGATGGGATAGTATACCGCTGACGATCGACACGGCGACGTTAAACTACTCTATAATCGAAGTGTTGAATTCGATATGGAAGGCTCTACTTCAAAAGCGCATAAGCGAGGGGGATGCTAAGAGGAAGATTAACGTCTTAAAGATGATGGCCAATGCCATTATAATATTTAAAGCTGAAGATTACTTAGAGCGTGGATTTGATATAGCCTTAAAAGAGAATATCACAGTCTATGACTCTATCTACATAGCTTTAGCTGAAGATAAGAATGCAACACTCTACACAAGCGATAGGAGACAGTACGAGGTTGCCAAAAAGTATGTGAAAACAACATTCGTAGATTAACCTAGTGAACGCTCAGGTTATGAGGAAGAATGTTTAAGCGTCCAAAGTGTGGAATGGAATACTGTGGAGATTTAAACGCATACATAAACATAGCCCATAGAATAATGAGCTCTATGTGATTGGACTGTAAGCCCCCGACTTTAACCGTGAAGTAGCTCACCCACAGATGATTTTCTGAGCTTCTAAAACTATTCTCTCTATAGCCGGCAATCTCCTCCTCACATCTTCAGAGTCGAATTTAGCCTCATGGAATCCCCAAACGTGTAAGGCCCACGCTTTATCCCATGAATCGAAGAACCACTCCCCCAATTTCTCAGATATCCTTAAAACGGCTTTCTCAAGTTCAGTAGCCGTCCATCTACCCCTTTCATCAACCCTCTTAATGATATCGCTTAAGTTGAAGTGTACTGTAAGGGCTTTCACAACCTCTTCGGCAACCTTATACAGCTTCTCACTGGCTTGAGCAGGGTCTTTATCGGTGAGAGATTTACCTTCCATTAAGTATTTTAGAGCGAATTCAAGATGCCGCTTGGCGTCAAGCTCCATATTCACACAAATCAATAACTCTACCTGATTAACTGAAAATAAGCTTTGCCACTGTAAACTCTAGGATAAGCCATATTGGACAGTGGAGATAGCTTACAAAATTATTAAGGAGGAGGCCTATAATAACATAGGTCTTGCAATCCCCACAGCCATCAAGTTTAAATAAGCCCTCCATACTTTAAGACTTGGAATTATAATGAGTCATGTTTGGGTTGACGTGAAACTGATAAACCCCATTACGGGTCAAGATGTTAAGCTTAGGGCTTTAGTTGGCACGGGTGCAACGTTCACTGTTGTGCCTTGGGAGATCCATGAAAAACTAAACTTTAAAATAGTCGGCAAGAAGAGGGTTGAAACCACTAAGGGCTATTTAGACCTCGATGAGAGTTTTGCGCTGTTAGAGGTTTGTGGAAAGAAGGGTGTAACACCCATCCTGATTTCGAAGGAGTTGAAAGACGTCTTAATAGGGGTTTTAACCCTGGAAGCTTTAGGCTTAACAGTTGATCCGACAACTGGAGAACTCAAAGAAGCGAGAATACTGCTACTATAGTTAAGCCACTCTAATTTTTCCTGAAGCGTGGAAAACAAAGCTTCAACGTAACCCTCAAGACTTTAACCTTCAATCCATCTAAAATCCTTAATACAAACATATTTAGAGGCCCCTGACAATCCATGTGAACCGTCGGCTGAAGGCTTTACGGTGGAAGGGGCATCGATCCTACAGGAGGCTCTCGACATCCCCTATGAGCTTCTCCACCTTCTTAAGCTCTTCTTCAACCTCCTCAGGCGTTAATACTCCACCGTAAAAGCCATCGTTATGGAGAATACTCTTCCTAGCTTCAACTCTATCGTAGATTCCCAGCTTTGAAACCTCCATGAGCTTGCTGGCCAGCTCCCTAAGCTTCCTCCTCCTATCCATGTGCGTTAAGGCCTCCCCATAACCATACCTAATGAGCAAAGCATCGACAACCTTAACCGTAGCCAACCAACCCTTCTCACAGGAACCTCTAACCTTCAACAAATCGCCACTCTTCACACCCTCCGTCAGCTCCTGAAAGGCTCTCGCGAAGACCTCTCTTGCTTCACGAAGCTTACTCGACGCATCCAACACCTTCACCACCTACATGACTCTCACACGCTCTTTTAAGCTTTAAAAGCAGGACGCTACAGCCAAGCGTCTGAAAAAGCCTGGGAGGATGCAGTTTAAATGGTTGAGGCATCAGCCGCTGGAGGTTTGAAAATATAAACTTTTATTCTAAAGCCTTTAACTATTAATTTAACCTTGTCTCCGAAGATTTTGAAGGTTTTAGAGGTTTTAGCCGTAGCGGTTGTAGTAGCGTTTTTAACGTACGCGTATGTTAATTTCTCAGGCGGTTTACCCTACAGTCTTTTGGAGGATTTACATCGGGTTTTTAACCGCAATTTTGAGGTTTTAAGGTACGTCTGGGTTTCAGATGGACTTGGCAAGCCGAACGATAAGTTTGCCTTTACGACTATATATGTGCTTCCAGTTTTCATGAGGCTTTTAGGGGCTGATTTAAACGCAGCCGGCTTCACGCTTCTACTGACCCTATGGGTTTTAGGCGGATGCAGCGTCTACGTAGTGGCTGAGAGGTTTTCCGGGAGCCGTTTAACAGGTTTAACGGCTATGGTCATATACTTGGGTTCCCCGGTGGCTTTGAGAAGCCTATGGTCTAGTTTAGAATATTCAACCCTATACGTTTTAACACCCCTAGTCCTCTTAACGGTGGATGAAGCGTATAAGAGGAGGAGCATATCCTACGGATTCTACACGGCTTTAGCATCCACAATACTCTCAGGTGCTTTAACAAAACTCGGCAATCTAACGGTTTTAACGCTGACTGTTCTAGCGTACTTCACCGTTAGAACGCGCGGGAGAACTGTAGAATTGAAGTGGACGGCTATGTTTTTAACGTTAACGGGGTTTTCATGGCTTATCATGAACGCTTGGTGGATAGCTCCAGCTTCAAGTTTAAACGTAGAAGACTTCAACATTATATGTTTAACAGCCCTCCCCATAGCAGCTTCAACACTCCTAATAATATTTGAAGCGGGTAAGCTCAGCCTAATACAGGCCTTAGCCGTTTTAACGCCGGCGATAGTTTTAATGGACCCGCAGACCATAGTCACATCAAACGTAACTTCAGACGTCTTAGCCGTAACTTCAACGTGTATATCCCTCTTAACGGCTTTAGGCGCTAAAAGGCTATCTGAGAAGATTAGCGACTACATATCTATATCCCTCGTCGTAGATGGAGACGGTGGTAGAGAGTACGACCTAGTGAAGCCCATCATACTTTTAATCGTTTTAAGCATAATCGTATATCAGGGTTTAACGATACCACTCTCATGGGTGAACAGCTTAAACATACCGGAGCAGTATGGGGAATTGAATAGAATCCTTCAACCCGGAGACTGTAGAGTTTTAACAATGCCTGTTACAAGCGGAGAACTATACTACAGTTGGAGCGGTAGAAGATATGGGAAGCCTATTGAAAACCTAATCTTAGAAAACCCGGTCGTATACGGCTATGAGTTCAAAACGTTAAACAATTTAACCGGTAGGATGGAGTTCTGGAAAATCCTATCCGCTTTAAACGTAGGATTCGTAGTGCTCCACTACGATATAGACTATGGTAGAGTGCAAGCTGTAAACCCGCGGCTTATAGAAGCTAGGCTCAACTACAGCTTCATAGTAAATCCAAACCTGGCGGATGGAATCGTCAACTTATCATCTGAAGACGTTAAACCGATTATGGGGGATTTAGGGTTCATTCAAATCGTAAACTTCAACCCTGAGAAACGCTACGAGGTTGAGGCTAGATGCGTGGAATCGGGGGAAGCTCAATCGAAAATACACCTATACGCGTGTGGAGAGTCTTGGACTAGTGAACAGCCGGTCTTCAATGGAACGTTCAGCTTCGCATACACTCTACCAGCTGTATCAAACTGGCTGGAGTACAACTACTTAGAGTTCTGGATTAAAGTAAACGGTTCAAGAGAGGCGAGTATTCAAATTCAAGACGTCTTCGGCGGATGGGCCTTATGGAGGTTGGATTTAAAAGGGGAAGATTGGAACCTCGAAGTAGTACGTTTAAACGATGCGGCTTTAGACGTAGGCTTGGATAGGTCGAAGGTTGTTGCAATAGTCTTCTCGATACACGCTCCACCCGGTAGAATGGTGGAAGCGGAGGTTGGCGGTATTTTCCTAGATAAAGGCGTTAAAGCAGAGGTTAAACCTTTAGAATTATCCGTAAAATTCGAGCGGCAATTCACAGTATACAGGCTTAGAGATGAATTTAAAACATCGAAGATACACCTGGTGGAGGAGGCTTTAAACTACGAGGGAGATATCTTTGAAAACCTTTTAAAGAGCGAATCCGACCCTAGGAGGAAGGCTTACGTAGACGGTGAAGCCATGGAAATCTCCCACACGAAGCTAGACTACGTAGAGGAAAACCCAACATGCTACAAGGTAACGGTCGACAGCTTTCAAGGTAGAATCCTAATAGTCTTAAACGAGGCGTTCAACCCAGATTGGAGACTATACGTCGGAGAGCCAAACCTGTTAAACATTCTAACCGGAGCGGAGCAGCAGAACGTAAAACACGTAAAAGTCAACGGCTTCTTAAACGGATGGTACGTTGAAAACAGAGGGGGAAAACCTCTAAAAATAACCATAGTATATAGACCACAGCTCCTAATGGAAACGCTTAGAATAACCTCCATAATCTTCACAATATTAAGCTTCACCGCAACCTCCAAATCCAAATTTAGAAAACATCTCCATTTTAAACCAAGCCCTTTCATTAAGAAGGCATAGTTCATATAAACCATTTAAAGCCCCAATCAAGTTGATCTTTAAATACCATCGGATTTATAGGTTCAGTTTTAAATCATTTTAGTGATTATTGTGGAGAAAGTGGTTATTAAAAGGATTGATCCACAAGGGAGGATAGTGCTTCCCATATCGTTTAGGAGATTGGCGAAAAGCGGTGAAGTAGTCTTAGTGAATCTAGGGGATAGGGTTTTAATCTATAGGGAATCCTCACTTTAAAGTACGCGGATTCTCTGGAGATTGATGTTAAGTCTTTTGAGGACTATCATAAGTTGAGGAGAGAAGGCGAGGAAATTTGAGATTTCTTGACTCTACATCTTCATCTATGCTTTACTTGAACCTAAAAGGGAGCTTTCAGAGGATGGAAAGAGGATTAAAGAAGTATCGAAAAAGATTGTTGAGAGGATAGATTGTGGTGAAGATGTGATAACAACTATTGTCCATTTAAGCGAGGCGGCAAATGTTCTCGAAGATGTCGCTGGAATCTACTTTGCAGCCAAGTTTATAAGGGATGCGCTATTGAAGAAGAACATTACCGTTGAAGACCACATCGAGAGCACTGTATTCGCTGAGGAGTGAGGGATAAGCGTAAACGATGCTCTAGCTTACTTAACAATGAAGAGGAAAGGTGTGAATGAAATCTACACCTTTGATAGACACTTCGAGAAGCTTGTGAAGATAATTAGAGAATAAAACTGAAATTGCTCAACTGTCCCCTGGCTTAAACCTTTTGCGTTAAAGCTAATAGAGGTAGGGGAGCTGAACGGGTACATTCTTGAGTACATACGCATATTATCTACACGGATTTCTCAAAATGAGACTTCTAAAAACAGGATATTTAAAAGGTGATAAAAAATGGGGGGTTTAGCCCTATTTAGCCCTCTTCTAACCTGCGACCTTCTTACGTAGCGTTAGCATCGCGTATATTGCGACTATCAAGGCGATTATCGATAATACTATCGCTCCGTAGGCTGCTCCGCTTATACCGCCCACCGTAGCCTTCAGGTCGTTGACCGATCTAGTCAGCGAGTCTACGCTGTCTCTTAAAGCGTTTACTGAAGTTGTTAAACTGTTGACGTCATTTCTTAGACTGTTTACGTCGCTTGTGAGGTTGCTTATGGCTGTTTCAGCTTTGAGAAGCCTAGTCTGTATGGTTGTTATGGCGTCTTTAAGCGTTGAAACGTCCGTCTTCAGAGCNCTCACGTCCTTCTTAACGGCTTCTATATCTGATTCAAGCTTAGATATCCGNTCTTCAAGCTCCGTTACNGCTGGAGGTGCATCTACAACTATGACCGTTAAGTTTTTGCTGATAATAGTACCGTCTTCACCAGTAGCCGTGATGGCTGCCGTATAAGTGCCCTTCACAGCCTCCGTTGAAGCAGCTATTACCGCTATAGACTTGAAGTCTGGAGTAGCAGTCGCCTTTGTAAATGCTACGGTAAGCTCCTTAACCTCAGCAGCTGATAACGTAACCTTGTATATGTATGCGCCGACTGCTTTAACCTGAACTTCAACAGTCCCGTAGAATCCTACGGGCACAACCAACGTATCAGGCGTTATGGTTAACGTGTATGTTGGAGCTGATGAAACAGTGAAGCTCGCCGTCTTAGATACCCCTGCGTAGACTGCTTTAACCGTGTATGTTCCAGTCGGCAGTGTTTCAGCAAGCCTAAAGCCAGTACTATATTTTCCATCAGCACCNGTCATGACTACGTCTGCAAACCTAAGCGTTCCAGAGGGGTCTCTAACTTCAACATTCACGTAGACGTATGCCTTAGCAACATTATCCTCCTTAACGGTGCCATTTATAGTCACCATTTCACCCAAGAGGTATGCGGTCTTATCGGTTCCAACAGTTAATGTTACAACAGTTGCAGACGCCGGATTCGCTAGGAGTATTAGAGCCGCTAGGAGCGGTGCCAGGGTTTTCAAGTAGATGCTGGACTTCATTGTTCACTCCTCCTCTAGACTACTGTCACTTTTATCGTTATGGGTTCTGCTACGGCTTCACCTGTAACCGCGTCTACGACCATTATCTTAGCAGTCCAAACACCCTTAACAGCACCTGNNAGGTATGTTGCCGTAGGCGTTATAGACTGACCAGCTGCAAGCGTCAACTTAAGCTCGACTATCGGATACTGCGGTACACCATTCGGGTCTATAAACGTTACACGTATTATAACGGTCTTAGCGACCGTTGCATTGTTCGTAACAGTACCAGTTATCTTAACCTCCTCGCCAGACTTGTAGCTAGGCTTATCAGTCGAAGCATTAGATACCGTTACAGGCATTACAGGAGGCGCAGGAGCATAAGCAACCGTTATCGTCCTAGTGGCTTTACTCTCATAGCCAGCGGAATCTATAGCATAAACCGTCACAGTGTAGGTCTTGCCCACCTCAAGCGTTAGTGAGAAGTTGAAGAATGCCTTACTATCCTCAATGCTTACTATGGGCACTGAAACGTTAGCACCAGTACCCAATCTATACTTGAACAGCGATATAACCGTGCCTGAGGCTGCTGCAGGTGAAGGCTTAGCCCAACCAGCTATGTAAACGGTTGTGACATTGGCAGTGGTTTTGATGGTCGTATCTGTTGCAGGCTGTGTAATGTTCACTATAGGCTCCAAAGTTGTAACCATAATCTTGACAGACGCTGAGGCCAATCCATACTGGGTCGTTGAAGCAGTTATAGTGTACGTGCCTAAGACCTTTGGAGCAGTCCATTCAACTGTAGTGTTGGTCTTATCCGCAGGTATATCTACGACTGTCTCTTCAAGCTCTCCACCCGTAGCGGATAGAGTCACCCTTATGACTGCACCAAATAGATTGCTCTCAGCTTCATTATCGTATTTATCAGCCAAATAGATTGTTAGAGTAGCAGTACCCTCAGGCTCAACAGCCTCAGGAGCATCTATACCAAGCTTATAGATTGNACCTGGTACGGTCTTTATCTCCAAGGATTCCACTTCAAAGGTAGCTGTTGGATCTTCTGTAGTAGGTGCAGATATTATGGCTTTAACAGTCGTGGTTTTACCCGCCTTGGTATCTACGTAGAACCTCGTTGTTGCCTTGCCATATTCATCTGTCGTCGTAGAGACTGTTGAGAATTTACCAGTATAGTCTTCAGCCGTAACATTAAATTTAACTGGAACACCCTCCTGAGTCACATTCAGCTTTACGGTTATCGTCGCATATCTTCCAGCTTCAACCTCTATTTCAGGGGTTGAGGAATTATCGTAAGCACTTTCAATTGTTATAGTCGCAGCCGTTGCAAAGGTCGAAGTTCTAAGCGACTTAGAAGTACCNCTGTAGGTTCCAGTGTAGTTTCCTGATGGGACTGAAACCTTAGCAGATATCATTGCNTAAGTACCCCACAACGGATCAGGCTTATATACTACGGGTAATGACTCCTTAGAGCCCTTAGGTATTGTAGTAGTGGTGTTTACAAGCGTACCCTTAGTAGCCGTNAATGTNGCAGTAGCAGNCACTTCCATTTCAACGGGGTTNTCATACTTGTCTGTAACTGAAACAGTTATATTGAATGCGTCTTTAGTGAGATATGATATCGTGTATCCTTCTTCATCAAACGGAGTTTTAACAACAACCTTCGTAGGAGCACCAGGCTTAACGGTTAAAGACCCTTCACCAGGCTTTAGCTGCGCACCAATATTAGTTGGGGCATCCATAACAGCGTCTGCTTTAAACGTCCATTCAACTGCTTTGGTAGGCGTATAGGTGGCCGAAGCCTTGCCATCAGCATCTGTAACGACTTCAGCTATTTTAACCTGCTTGGTTTCCGTATCTTCTTTATATTCACCCCAGATGACTAATGGCAGGCCTTTATCAGCCTTCGTGTAACCCGTCTTCGTTGAATACGTTGAAACCTTTATCGTGACTTGATCTCCAGCCTTTACAGCAGTATACTCAAGTGTTAATACTATCTTGTCGGCGGCACCCTCGTAGAGGTATAGCTTCTTAGTCACAGTAGTACCATCTACAAACTTAATCGTAACGGTCAGCTCATACTTGTCCACGACACCATCAGTAGTCTCAGCATCCTCAGAATCTATGTTAACCTTTATTTTACCTGTCCCACCATCTGGGAGGATGAAATCGAAGCCTTCCGGCAATCTGCTTACCATTGTCCATGGACCAGCACCTACCACAGTAAAGTTAGTACCAGGTACGAAGCCTGAGCAACCTGCATACTTTACATTGTCAGCCGCTTCAGCCGGAACATATACTCTAATCTCTTTTATGTCTGGGTTGCCGAGTGGGTTTTCAACAGTGATCGTTCTAGTGCCCGTATCATTTATAACNATATACGGGTAGTCTATGGATACTGTGGGCTCTTTAACGGCGGCTAATACAGGCTTAGTCGGTATTGCTATTAACAGCGGTGTTAGGGCTAGTAGGGCTATTAGGGCNTATATGGCTAAACTCTTCTTATACATGTTCACACCTTAGGGTTTTTCCTCTATGCGGAGTTTCTCCCCTCCGCACAGGAAAGGTTGTTCTAACGGCTTAATAAGTTTAGGCTATAGCAATGTATACAACTCTATATGCAGTGTGAGTGTAAACCTTCAAAATATATCTTTATATACAAATGTTTACAATATCACGGAGGCTTAAACGGCGCAACAGCCCTTCAAAACACCAATATAGAAAAACAACAACACAATAAACTTAAAAACAAAAACCAGCACCTCAAACAACCCCTAAACCCTAAAGAAAAACCGGTGAACAACCGAAGGGGAAATCTAAACCCCCAATAAACACTTGTAAACAAAAATATATTCCCGCACAGGTTTCAAACCAAGAAGAGGTACGTTGCAATCCATACTTCACTACCCGATCCAACACTCTCGATTAATTCATAGAGGGCTTGGTTTAAGCGTAGATTTGACCCCCCTTAATTTAGTTACAATATTCTTCAATTTTTTCAATGAATTTCTTAACGTCCTCTATGGTATATGCGACTTCTCTCGACGGCGTCCAGTTTTCGTAGAAGTTCTTGTAAGGAAAGCTTCACAAATTCTTTCCAATAGTTTTCTGTGCTTCTAAAGTCATTCTCTCTATACCTGGCAACCTCAGTTTAACTGCTTTTGAATCGAGCTTTGCCTCATGGAAACCCCATACATGTAAAACCCATGCGGCATCCCATGAATATCTAAACCACTCCCCAACTTTCTCAGTAATGGCTTCAACAGCTTTCTCAAGCTCCGTGGCTGTCCATCTACCTCTTTCCCCAACTCTTTTGATAATATCGCTTAAGTCAAAGTGTATGGTGAGAGACNTCACAACTTCTTCAGCAGCTTTGTAGAGTTTCTCGGAAGCTTGAATGGGATCTCTATCGACGAGAGATCTACCCTCCTCAAAATACTTCAAGGCAAGCTCAAGATGATCTTTAGCATCAACTCCACCACTCATAACTTCCACTAAATTCAGCACCGTTAAACCAATAAATAAGTTTTGTTACATTTACAGGCTTAATTAGTATGTTTCACGTTTATAGGGATAGGGAAAGGGAAAAAGCACTTGAGCTAATTGAGAGGGAGGGGTTAAGTAGAGGTAACGATTCACTGATTATCTCTACTCAACTCAGAACCCTTAGAAAACTATAATTAGAAGTTTAGCGATTGATATGTTGCAACATGCGTTCTCTTAAGCGTGAGTTCCTAGAGCTGCTTGAGAAGGATAGGGAGTTCCGCTATGCTGTAGCCGGATACCTGGGGCTAGATGAGATACTTAAACGTCTAGATAAGCATGATGAGAAGTTCAACGAAATACTATCCAGACTCGATGAGCACGATAGAAAATTCAACGAAATACTAGCATCCCTCAAAGAACATACCGCCATACTTAAAGAGCACACNGCTAGACTCGACGAACATGATAGAAAGTTTAATGAAATACTCGCCGTTTTAAAGGAGCATACGGCTATTCTTAAAGAACACACTGCTATTCTCANAGAGCACACGGCTAGGCTCAATGAACATGATAGAAAATTCAACGAAATAATTGCTGAGATAAGGGATCTCAAAGTTTACATTGAGAGAATATCTCTAACACTTGAAGAAGAAGCTTGGGAGGTTATAACCGGTAGACTCAGAAAAATGGGCATACAAGTTAAGCTTGAAAGGCTGATACTACCAGACCTAGAAGTGAACATCTACGGAGCAGCCGACAACCTATGCATAGTAGGGGAAGCCTCCACCAGAGCCGGGGCTAGAGTAGTCAAGTCTATAGATGAAAAGCTCGACCTGATTAAGAGAAAATACCCAGAATACCTGAGAGATAGGGTTTTAAAAGTCGTCTATACGATGTGGGCTACAGAAGACGCCATCGAGGAAGCTAAAAAGAGAGGAATTTGGCTTCTAAAAGCACTAGAAGAACTGACACCACCAAACCTTTAAGTATTCATTCTTAGCATATGCTTCAACACTTTAAGACCAGTTTACACATCATTTCTATATTATCATTAGCAATCCTATCGGCTTCAATTTTCTTCAATACTGGATCTACTAAATAGCCTAGAGATTCTAAGGCCGTGGCTGCGAAAACCAGTAAATCTTCGGACTCGCCAAAACTATTGAAACAAATGGCCCGCTACTCCCCATATTCCAACGTTTAGAAGAGGCTTTACATCTATCTCCTAATATGCTGGCTCGGAGAGTCCACAGCCCCTCCATTCCATGCATATCTTTAATATATGAGTTATGTTCACCTGTTCCACATCCCAAACAGGCTTTAGACCTCGTAGGTCATTAAGATAATCGCGGGATGAATACCCAGTTAAACTAGCAAAAAGCATTGGAGATAACAGTGTGCATATGCTAGATGAGGGGCTCAGGAAAATCAAGGACATAGTAGTTGTAAACTTCTCTCCCTAAAGCATCTAATCAAATATGATTAGGCTGCTTCTCGAAATGGTCTCTCCGTAAATTTTGTAATACTTTCTTAATCTTTCGTAATACTTATATAACCATTTTAGTTTAGTTGTCTCGTTTGAAATGAATACCGGATATGTTGCCTTACTCGTAACGCTTGCCGCAGTTGTATCCGTTTCCAGCATTTTCGCTCATACAATTGCTTGGATAGTTCATCCGATAATAGGTGCGATGGCGGTTACTTCCATCTACTTAACAGCTTATGACGCAACGAGCATCGTAACTACGCGGGGTGGTGTATGATGCATAAGATTGTTATGGTCGGCTACCAGTTTAGACCATGCCTTTTAGACGCCGTGAAAAAGGTTAATGAGGCTTTGGGGAGTGTTCTCGACTTCAAATTTTACAACACCTACGATGTTGATAACGGACTTGCCGATACTCAAAAATTTGTGGAGGATTTAAGAAGCTCTCAAGTGGTTTTAATTGACGCTAGAGGCGGCGATAATGCCAGCAAGATTATTTGCGAAGAGCTCAATGCTCTAAAAAACACCGTTGTCGTTTTCGTCGGAGGATCCCCGGAGATAATTAATCTCACAAGGCTTGGAAGCTTCTCTTTCAAGAGCCTTGCAAGCCTAAGGGAGAAACCGCTACTTGGAAGGTTCTTTAGGAGAGGTGGAATGGACTATGGAGCCATTTTGAGAATGCGCGACAGGTTTGAAAAACTTGGCGGTAAAATGCCAATTGGGATGCTTAAACATGCTAGAAACTACTCCCTACTACTGAAATACTACGATACACCGAGCGTTGATAACTACTACGCCATGCTCCTCCTCCTGCTGAAGGAGTACTGTAAAGTTAAAGTAGACGTCGATATACCAGAACCGATTATTCTACCAAGCATTGGAATCAAAAGCTTCAAAACAGATGAAAACTTCACAGACGTTAAGCAATACCTGCAAAATTACACTTTTAAAGACCTCCCGAAAATAGGCATACTATTCTACGGAGGCTACCATTACGACCAATCCTACCCAGCGGCTAAGCTTTTAACGGAGAAGATTGAAAAATACGGATTTGGCGTGATACCCGTTTTCTGCTCAGACTTAAGATACTATCTAGCCATTGAAAAGTGCTTCCTCCCCGATGGAAAACCCATCATTGAAGCGTTAATCGACCTCCTTTGGTTTAGACTGGCAGGTGGACCCATCGGCGGAGACCATAATATTACAAAAAACGTCCTATTGAAGCTTGACGTGCCAATTTTACATGGAGTACACCTATCATCTAGAACAGTTGAGGAGTGGCTTAACTCGAAACACGGCATACCTCCCGTAGAAATGGTTACAACGGTCATACTGCCTGAACTCGACGGGAGAAACGAGCCGATCGTCACCCACGCTGTTAAGAAGAAGACTGTTGATGACGTTAAGCTTGAAGAATACGTTGCCATAGAAGACCGCGTAGAACGGATGGCTCAAAGAGCTGTTAAATGGGTCAATTTGAGAATGAAAAGTAGAGACTTGAAGAAGATCGCAATAATCCTTTACAACTATCCACCTGGGGAGGAAAATATCGGAAAAGCCGCATACTTAAACGTTTTTGAAAGCCTGTCGAGGTTGCTTAAAGCTTTAAAAGACAACGGATACGCCGTTACGAACACACCATCAGGTAGGGAGCTGAGAGACCTTTTCATCTCTAGAGGTGTTGTGAACTCTGGAGAGTGGATTCAAACACATTCAAAATTGGAGGATATGATTAAAGTCCCCGTTGAAAGATATGCTGAATGGCTTGGAAAATTGCCGGAGAAACCTATAAGACGAACTCTAGAGGAGTGGGGGCCACCTCCAGGTAAAATAAACGTTTACGGCGATTCAATATTGATTCCAGGTTTAATCTTTGGAAACGTTTTCGTTGGGCTTCAACCACCCCGCGGTGTGCATGAAGACCCATCGAAAATATACCACGATAAGGATTTGCCGCCGCACCATCAATACATAGCCTTCTACAAGTGGATTGTGGAAGAGTTTGGTGCAGACGCCATCATACACCTTGGAACGCATGGAACCTTAGAATTCCTACCTGGGAAAGAGGCTGGCCTATCATCTGAATGTTTCCCAGACATACTTATAGCGGACATTCCAAACATATACGTGTACCACGCCGTCAACTCTTCAGAGTCTTCAATAGCAAAAAGGAGAAGCTACGCAGTCATAGTAAACCATGCAAGCCCACCTGTGACGACCAGCGATCTACACGGCGACCTTCAAGAGATTGAAAGGTTGATTATCGAATACTTCGACGCAAGACAATATGGCCGAGAAGAAGCCGATAAAATCGCCGAAAAAATACTCAGTAAAGCCAGTAAGTATGGGTTAGGTTCAAGCGTGGAGGAGGTCTACGATAAAATACAGGAGTATAAGCGTTCAATAATACCTAAGGGGTTGCATGTGCTTGGAGATAAACCATCGCTAGAAGATTCCATCCAATACCTAACCCTTCTAACCCGCTATGATAGAGGTGGAATACCCAGCCTCCACCGCCTCATCATTGAATCCGAAGGCCTCAACTATGATGATGTGCTGGAAAAACCACACTTAAGAGACCCAAGCGGAAGAACGTACGCTGAAATACTAAATAAAGCTGAGGAAACCGTGAAGGAAATCATAAGAGAGTACATAGTTAAAGGCTCAACGCCAAAACTTAAGGCTTCTGAAGACGATGTCTTAAAATCGCTGACCTTTATTAAAAACGTCTATGAAAAGATGATGATGTCGGACGAGATTGGGGCAATACTTAAAGCACTTGACGGAAAATTCATCGAACCGGGGCCGGGTGGAGATTTCGTAAGAACACCTGAGGTTTATCCAACCGGGAGAAACACGTACCAGCTTGACCCTACAAACATACCGACTGAAACGGCAATAGAGCGTGGTAAGAGGATAGCCGACGAATACCTAGCAAGCTTCTACAAGAAATATGGAAGATATCCAAAAACAGTCAGCGTAGTACTATGGGCGTTTGAAACTATGAAGACTGGAGGTGAAACTCTAGCAGCAATTTTCCACCTTCTAGGCGTAAAACCCATTTGGAAAAGCATCTACATAAGAGAGCTTGAAGTAATTCCACTTTCAGAGCTTAAAAGACCGAGGATAGACGTTGTCGTAACGATATGCGGGATTTTCCGCGACACCTTCTACAACATCGTTGAACTCTTAGATAGAGCCTTTAGGGTTGTGGCTGAGCTTGAAGAACCTGAGGATATGAACTTTGTTAAAGCCAACGTTAAGAAAATGTCCACCGATTACGGGGAAAACGCGAAGTTTAGAATTTTCGGACCGCCGGAAGGCCAGTACGCTACAAGCCTCACGTCGCTCATAGAATCCTCACAATGGAGAAGTGAAGCAGAGCTTGTGAACGCATACCTGGAGAGCATGAAATTCGCCTATGGGGAGAAAGCGAGGTGTGTAGAGTCTAAGGAGCTTATGAGCTCTTTAATTTCCAACGTTGAATTGGTCACTCAAATAAGAGATACCGTAGACTATGAGATTACCGATTTAGACCACTACTACGAGTTTCTCGGAGGACTTACGAAAGCCGTTGAGAGTGGAAGTGGGCGACGGCCAATGGTTTTAGTAGCGGATACAACGAGGGAGGCCGTAAAAGTGGAAGATGCGAGGGAAGCCCTTAAAAGAGGCGTTGTAACGAGGACAATTAATCCGAAATGGCTAGACTCTATGATTGAGCACGGCTATAACGGCGTAGCGAAAATCGCCGATAGAGTCGAGTATATGATTGGATTATCAGCCACGCTCGGAGGTGTTGAAGACTGGATGTGGAGAAGCGTTGCCGAAAACACTGTATTTAACGCTGAAAGAGCGGAAAAAATGAGAAACGTTAACATTTGGGCGTTCCGTAAGATAATTAAAAAACTTCTTGAAGCTTCAAAACGGGGATACTGGAAGGCCGACAGAGAAACTATTGAGAAGCTTGAAGAGGAATATTTAAAAACTGAGGAAATACTCGAAGAGGAAATCGTTGGGTGATACTATGCCGCATCACATAAGATTTGTATTCCCATTCACCGCCATCGTCGGCCAAGAGAAAATGAAGAAGGCCCTCCTTTTAAACGCCGTAAACCCCCGTATAGGTGGAGTTTTAATAAGGGGGCAGAAGGGTACGGGAAAATCTACGGCTGTTAGAGCATTGGCGGATCTTCTCCCCGAAATAAAAGTTGTGAAAGACTGCCCATTCAACTGCAACCCAGACGACCCAAGGGAAATGTGCGACTCATGCTATGAGAGATACGTTAGAGGAGAACAACTTCCATGGATTAAACGGAAAGTTAGAATAGTAAACCTTCCGCTGAACGCAACAATCGATAGGGTTGCGGGAACACTCAACATTGAAAAGGCTTTAAAGGAAGGGTTAAAAGCAGTCGATCCGGGTTTACTTGCCGAGGCAAACCGTGGCATACTCTACGTAGACGAGGTTAATCTGCTTGACGATTACGTTGCGGATGTACTACTTGACGCAGCTGCAAGCGGTGTAAACATTGTTGAAAGAGAGAACATTTCAGTTGTACACCCGAGCCGTTTCATCCTTATCGGCACTATGAATCCGGAGGAGGGTGAACTTAGACCACAACTATTAGATAGATTTGGACTTCAGGTGGAAGTTGAGCCTATAACAGACCCGGCATTGCAAATTGAAATTGTAAAAAGAGTTGAAGATTTTGAAAAAGACCCTCTAGGTTTTATAGTGAAATATGAGGGAAAACAGAGAGAATTGAGGCTTAAAATTGAAAAAGCGCGTGAGCTGCTTCCTAGAGTTCAAATATCTGATGAGTTGCTTCATGAGATAGCAAATGTGTGTTCAAAACTTTCAGTAAGCAATAGAGCCCCAATAGTAATAACGCGAACAGCCAAAGCCATCGCTGCACTTTCGGAAAGAGTTGATGTAACTAAAGATGACGTTTTAGAGGCAATGGAGCTGGCGTTGCCACACCGTATGAGGAAAAAACCTTTTGAACAACCTTATATTTCACGTGAAAAACTCGAAGAGATTATTTCAAAAAACAGTTACGATGACAATGTAAAAAGAGAGCATAAGGGCGATGAAAAAAGTGGAAGTACACAGTTAAAAGAAAAAATTTTTAACATTGGTCCTCCATTTTCGGTAAACTTGGAAACAAAGGAAGACCAAAATAGTCGCGTAGGGAAAAGTGGTAAGACTGTCAAATCAATTGGCATCAATAGGGGATCTTACATTTACAGCACAATACCGAAAGGTAAACCACGCGATATAGCCATTGACGCAACAATAAGAGCCGCAGCCTCACGCTTAGCAGGTTCACGTGAGACGCCATTGAAAATCGGCGATGAAGATATTCGAGAAAAAGTTAGAAGAGCTAAAACCTCATCGCTTATAACGTTGGTTGTCGACGCAAGTGGTTCTATGGCTGCTCAAAAGAGAATGGAAGCTGCAAAAGGAGCCGCTCTTGGGCTACTTTACGACGCCTATAAACGCAGAGATAAAATAGCGTTCATAGCATTTCGAGGAGAATCTTCCGAAATACTGCTACCGCCTACAAACAATATAGATCTTGCGGAAAAAGCCTTAGCAAAACTTCCAACTGGAGGGAAAACACCTCTACCGCACGCTTTACTCACAGCTTTAAACCTAGTTAAATCGGAGAGAGAAAAGTGCTCTAAAGCTATTAAGCCGATCATTGTTCTGATTACAGATGGCAAAGCAAACGTTTCATTGGGTGGGGAAATTCGAGAGGAAATAGTAGACATATGTAGGAAGATAAGGGAAAATAACATCCACCTAGCCGTTATAGATGTTTCCGAAGACCCATATACACCAAACTACATAAACGACATAGTCGAAGCCGCAAACGCCAAACACATTAAAATAGAAGCCCTAACAAGCATAGAAATCCAGAAAACAATAACACAACTACTTTGAATTTACCGTTTTTAACGGCTTATACTAAAAGAGCTTCTTCAACCTTTCAATAAACTTCTTAACATCCTCTAACGCCAGAGCGACTTCATCTGACGGCATCCAGTTTTCATAGAAGTTTTGGTGTAAACAGTTAGCAGTACGCCATAGGTACCTAAGCTCACTATCCTGAAGTTTCTTAGCAAGATCATTTACATACTGCCACAGACTAGCATGACTTCTAAGCTCTTCACCTTCCTTAGCCGCTAAAGCTTTCACTATTTGAACTGTAGCACCCCAACTTAACAGCCTCTTCCTTCAACTTCTCAATAAGCCTCTTACTAAGCAAATCAAACATTCTTCAGCATCACACCTCTAATAGAAGTTTAAAAAGGGATATAAGTCTTGGTGAAAGAAGCCCGGTTCAATGTAAGCAAAAACCGTTATAAGTTTGATAATAGGTTTCTTTTTGACGGCGGTTATCAGTTGGAGGGCCAACAGTCTTAATAGTCCCCTCCTCCGCCACTCCCAAAGGGTTTTGACGGAGACCTTAACCCCTAAGATACGGTGGTGTGACAGTTTAACAGAGGGTTTAAATATTGTTATGGGAGAAAGTTTAGGTAGGGTTTACTTTGGCTGAAAGGAGGCCTAGAATAGGGCGTATAAAGCCTATGGTAAGACCTAGGATCGGCCGTATAAAACCTAGGGATCTAGCCGGACATTTGAAGGTGTAGAGTTGTGGGAGTTAGAGTTCGTGTGAAAATCAAGTATAAGGGAGAATTACTTGAGACTGTAGCCCTCGTAAACACCGGCTTTGAAACCCCAAACCCGCAGATCCTACTACCAGTTAAGGCGGCTGAAAAGCTTGGTCTTTGGCCCGACCTACCGGGGGATGCATTAGTTGAAATTTACGATACGGCTGGAGGACCTACAAGAGTGTATAGGGTTAGAGGCGCCGTCACGGTTGAGGTTGCTGGGAGGGAGGGGAGAGGCGTCGTTGCAGACGCCGTAATATCCCATATGGAGGTTGAGGTTTTAATGAGCGATAGGCTTACCGAAGAGCTCATGATAGCTATTGAAAAACCGAGTGAGGGTGTATGGAGGTTTAGAGACGAGGGAGTTGAGAGGAGGAGTGAGAGGCCGGAAATATGGCTTTAACTAACACCTCTATGCGTTTAAGAGGATGTTGAGAAGTATTCGATTCAAAACGTCGACGGGTAGACGGGGAAAACGTTAATATTATTCTAAGCCGATTAANGTATAGTTTGAGNGNGNAAATTTCCATTAGGAAGCGTAGAGTGTGGACGAGTATTCTAATAAGCTCTATACTATTCACGGCATCCATGATTATAGGCTTTATTTCAGATACAGCAGTCATATCAATAATAGAGGGTTTAGTAGAGCTATCGAAGTTTTTAACGGGCTTTCCACCTCCAATACTTGCAATCCTGATATTTCTAAACAATTTCATTAAAAGCCTCCTAGTCATCCTTTTAGGCTTCCTCATAGGGATTCCACCCGTAGTCTTCCTAGCCTTCAACGGTTTAATCCTCGGCGTAGTCGTTAGATATGGCGTCTCTTCAATAGGGCTTGCGGGTACCTTAGCGTCTCTACTCCCCCACGGCGTCATAGAAATACCTTCGACGTTGGTAGCATCGGCATTGGGTTTAAACGTCGGATGGGAGGCTTTAATAGGCGTCTTCGGTATGGAAAGCCGCGTTAAAGCCACCGTCGCACACTGTTTGAAAATATTCCTGAAAGTAGTTGCACCTCTACTCGCCNTAGCAGCCTTCATAGANGTCTACGTAACGCCTCTAATATACAACCTTGTAGCATACGGTTGATAGTACTATTTAATAGCTCCTACGGATACAAGATTTAATGTATGTGGCGTCGCATTCTCGAAAGATTCTCCTCATACCCAGCTAGAGTTAAAGTAGCAAAGACCATAATAGAGCTCGGCTTTAGAATATCCAAAGATGGGAAAATATACTGCGGTCCAGTAGAGCAGAGCTTTCAGAAAATAGCAAGAGCATTAAACGTCGATAGGAGGGTTGTAAAGGAGACCGTCATATCCATCCTCAGAGACCCCGATCTTAGAGAAATATTTACGTCTCTCAAACCATCTGGACCATTACTNTCCGAAGTCGCTAAACAGCTGGGTTTTTCAGTTATAGAGATCTACGCCGACTCTGAGAAACCGGGTATACTGGCCAAGGCAGCCTCCATCATAGCGTCTGAAAATATAAGCATAAGGCAGGCCGTAGCTGAAGACCCGGATTTATCACCAGAACCGAAGCTTATCCTAGTCTTGGAAAAACCCACGTCTGGAGAAGCGTTGAAGAAGATTCTTGAAATAGAAGGCGTGAANAAGATATCTGTTTACTGACGCATTGAGAGAAACGCGTTGAGGAAAAAGAAGAGGTTGTTTAGAGGCAGGCCTTAGCCATATCNAGCAGGACCTTATATGGATCCTTAGCCTTAACCACACCGCTGGCTAAGAGAACCCCCTTAGTACCCAACTCTAAAGCTTTCTTAACGTCCCCGCCAGTCGATATTCCAGCTCCACATAAAACCGGAAGTTTTGGATTTATCCTCTCTACAAGCCGTAGTGCTTCTGTAACGGCTTCAGGTCTAGCTTTACTCACAGGTATACCTGTTCCTATAAGCTCAGGAGGCTCGTACGCTATGATGTCTGGATTTAGAGCAGCCGTCGCATACGTGACTTCAGGAGTATTCGTGCAAACTAAACTTATCAAGCCCACCTGTCTAACCCTTTTAACGCACGCATCTATATCGGCTAGGGTAAGCCTCTTCTCACTGTGATTTATCAATGTCCCTATGGCACCGGCTTCTTTAACGGCCTCAGCTAAAATCGCCCCTGTCCCCGCACCCGGAGCCGCCGGGTCAACGTGTTGAGCGAACACCGGTATGTCCGTATTTTCAGCGATCAACCTTATATCCGTCGCCTGAGGTGCTACGGCTATGCAGATACCCGTCTCCTTTGAAACCTTCTCAGCCATTTTAGCTAATTCAAGCCCCCTCCTACCCGTCGACTCAATATATATCTTAAAGTTTACGATTATAACTGGATATTTTAAAGCCGGCATACACGACCATCTCCACTTTAAATCCTCATAGATGATAATTTTATTAAGTTCTTTCTAGAGAAAAGTCTTTTGTTTAAGAAAGGCGGTTTCTATTGGTTAAATTCATATTCATAACTGGAGGGGTTTTATCCAGCGTAGGTAAAGGCGTAGTCACAGCTTCAATAGGTAAGATTCTCCAAGTCCGCGGCTATAAGGTTTCAGTGATAAAGATCGACCCTTATTTGAACGTTGACTGTGGAACTATGAACCCATACCAGCATGGGGAGATATTCGTTACGGAGGATGGCGGTGAAATAGACCTCGATATTGGGCACTATGAGAGGTTTCTAGACATAAACTTGACTAAAGACCACAATATAACGACCGGTCAAGTATACTGGACTGTTATAGAGAGGGAGAGGAGGGGGGACTACTTAGGTAAATGCGTCCAAATAGTGCCGCATATAACGGATGAGATTAAACGCCGAATATACATGATAGCGGAGAGGGAGCCGATAGACGTACTCTTAACTGAAGTTGGAGGCACCGTGGGAGATATAGAGGGTTTACCATACTTAGAAGCGATAAGGCAGATAAGGCTTGAAAAAGGGTATGAGAACACCATGTTCGTTCACGTAGCCCTCGTCCCAGTTCTAGATACAACCGGTGAAGAGAAGACTAAGCCTTTACAGCATAGCGTTAACGAGCTTAGAAGAATAGGTATTCAACCAGATATAATAGTAGCCAGATGTGTGAGAAATATCGGAGAGGAGACTAAGGCTAAAATAGCGTTATTCGGCACCATACCTAAAGAAGCGGTTTTCTGCTCTTACACCCTCCAATGCGTATATCAAGCCCCCCTCATACTGGATGAGCAGGGCATGGGCGAATACATCATTAAAAGACTGGCCTTAAACCCGGTTAAACCAGACTGGTCTGAGTGGAAGCGGATAGTAGACTCCTTCCTCACAGCAAAGTACGAGGTTAAAATAGCAATGGTNGGCAAATACGCTACTTTAGCAGATTCATACGTCAGTATTAATGAAGCCGTTAAACACGCAGCCGCCTACTGNAATGCAAAAGCTAAAATAGACTGGATAGAAGCTGAAGAATTTGAAGGCGGGGGAAACCTTGAGAGGCTTTTAAACTACGACGGAATTATAGTGCCGCCAGGCTTCGGCGCGAGGGGAACGGAGGGGAAGATTCTAGCCGCAGATTACGCTAGGAGAATGGATATACCGCTACTGGGCATATGCTTCGGCTTTCAAATGGCTATAGTAGCCTTCGCGAGATACGTATGCGGTCTTAAAGATGCAAATAGCACTGAAAATAACCCTGAGAGCAGCCACCCGGTCATAGACCTCATGGCCGAACAGAAGGGTGTGAAACAACTCGGAGGAACGATGAGGCTTGGAGCTCAACCAGTAAAACTCATACCTGGAACAATGGTTTACAAGCTGTATGGGTGTAAAGACGTAATCATGGAGAGGCATAGACACCGCTGGGAGGTGAATGCAAAATATTGGGACATTCTACAAAAGCATGGAATGGTCTTCTCAGGCTTCTCCATAGATGGTACACGTGTTGAAGTTTTTGAGCTTCCAGATAGATACTTCTACATGGGTACGCAATTCCATCCAGAATTCAAGAGTAGACCTGGAAAACCATCACCACCATACTATGGGTTTGTAAAAGCATGTTTAAGTAGAAAACTTGGACTATCCAAATCGGAATTCATCAGAAGCCTTTAACTTCAACGTTTCCCACCCATATTCTCTTTACTCTTAAACACCACTTTAGAAAAAACTTTTAAACAATTTCACATAGAGTAAATTTCAGTGGGAAATTGTCTAGTGAATATAAGCCTATTAGCACCAGTCTATGGATCTTTACAGTGATAATACTATTCATCTTCGGCTTCTTCGGACCTGTTTGGACAACGATGATCCCCGGAGGCTTTACAAACTGGTATACTGCTGGAACAGTAGGCTGTAAGCTTTGGGTTCCAGTCCTACCAACCGTCTTNATATTCTTCCTAGGCATTTTAAGGGANATCGGACTCTTCAAATCGGCTGATAAGACAACTTTCGCTTTTCTATACGTGGCTACAATAGGCCTTGTAGTCTTCCTGACTTCTGATGGATGGCCCATTCAAGACACATATACTGGCTTCCTCGCCAGTAGAGTTGTAGAGCCAGATATATCGGATAACTGGCCCTCCATNTTTGCCCCTCCAGCCGACGTAGTTAGACCAATCGTCAGCGGCGGCGCCCCCGTCCCATGGGGTGCTTTAATNCCCTTTATAGTCTTCTGGTGGCTTATGATGGCTGCTTACGCAGTCTTCTACTTAGCGATAGCATCCCTACTCCGCCACCACTATATAGATGTTGAAAAGGTTCCATTTCCACAAACCATTGTCAGCGTCACACTGGCCAACAGGTTCTTGGAACAGGGAAATCTAAGGAAGAAGCTCGGTACTCCACTCATAGTAGGCATCATTCTAGGATTAGCATATCAGATCCCGTTGTTTTTAACCGCCTTATATCCATGGTTCCCAGACGTTTACGGGTGGAGGACGAATACGTGCAACCATGGAACCGTTTGGCTCACAGCCGGTTCAGCTTTAGCTCAACTTCCAGGTATGGCTATGCTGAATAAAAGCGCCGTACACGCAGCCATATTCTTCCTAGCTCCACTATCCGTCCTCACAAGCGCGGTGATCACAAATATAATCTTCCAAATACTAATGCAGGTGGCATATTTCTCAGGCTACTACTCTGGAATCCTAGGTTTAGATGGCTGCGGTAGAGTCTGGTGCGGTACGATAAGCTATAGAGTCGGTGANCCATTTAAATGGGATGCTTTTTCAACAGCNGGAGTGAGTACTGGAATAGTCTTATTCTACTTCATCTTAAACTGGCGCGTTATATCTTCGATATTCAAGCAGGCTATTAAAGGAGAGGAGGTAAAAGGTGAACCTATCAAGTATAGGACAGCTTTCCTCATGATAATTTTAGCCGTGATAGTTATAGCNGCTCTCTGGGGCTCTGTTGGTTTAACGCTAGCACCGATAGTTGTTCTAATTGTAAGCAACTTCATATGCACATTTGCATCTACAAGGGTCTACTCACTAGTGGGTTATAACGCTCCAGCTGGAAGCTGGTTCTACTATGGACCTATGAAACTAGTCATGGGAAATATGCCGACGGAGGCAAATTACAAGGAGTGGGTGTTAGCGATGTGTATGATGCATCCTACGGGCCAAGCCTTCACAGAGGGATGGGGAACCCCACTCATAACATCCCTATCATCCTACAAGATGGGTTCTATGATGGGGATGGATAATAAAACAATATTTAAAGTCTCACTGGTCGTGGGCATTTTAGCACCGCTACTAGCACAGTTGGGCTACATATGGGGGCTTTACACATTCGGAGCTACAAAACTCCCGTCGAGCTTATGGGGCGGTGTATGGTATAGGGCGGATCCTCAAGGCATTGTGAATAGACCTGTTAGGGGAGAGTGGATACCACACTTCTTAGGCGGTATCCTATTCGCTGGTGCACTAAGCTATCTTCACGCTAAATTCCTATGGTTCCCATTAGACCCCATAGGATTCCTAATAATCACGGATGGACATGCTTTGATAGAGGGATTGTGGACGACTGTAACGGCGGCTTGGGCTGTAAAGCTCATAGTGCTTAGATTGGGTGGAAGTAAGTTCTACGAAGAAGTCGGTGTACCTGTTGCAATAGGCTTCATAGTTGGAGCGGTATTGGTGTCTTTCATAGGCGGACTACTAATGGTCATAAGATTCTTCGTACCATTTTAAACTCCCATTTTATTTTTCCGAAAAACTCCACGTCAAGCTCCATACATATTCAACTGTTTTTTCCCTAGGCTTTTAATTGTAGGTTTCATAGAACCTCAATTTTGGTTTAAATGAGAAAAATGAGGGGGATTTAAAACGGCTCCTTAGAGCGTTTACGCAAGCCTCTTTGCTTCTCTGAACCTAGTCTTACAGTTTGGACACTCGTATAGGGTTATGTGAACTTTGGGTCCCTTCTTCTGCTTAGGCTGAATATCCCACTCTTTCACTGGCCTAGCTACTTCAGTACCGCACTTTGGACACTTAGCCATTTTCCATCACTCCGTGAGAAAATGGATACCTATGGTATATATAAGGTTTTCCATATCAAATCATGAATTTCATGGATTTTGAANGCGCCCAAGAAGTCTTCTTAGAAACACCAAACTTAACTAAACTTATAAAAATGCATAGTTTAAACCGACCAATTTGACTTGAAATTGTAAAAATTGATGGTCAAAGGAACTCTTCCATCACCGATATTATCCTCTCACATCCATCATACTTTCTCAGCTCTTTCGAAGCCTCTATACTCCTCTCCACAAACCCACTGTTCATTATAGACTCAATAGCGTTTAAAAGCACTTCTTTGGTGAGCTTCTCTTGCTCTAAAGTTAACCCTAAACCCATTTCCTCAATCCTAGACGCATTGCCCATCTGTTCGGTGTGGTTTGGAGTAGGTATGAGAATCATCGGTTTGCCGTAGAACATACTCTGCGTAATCGTCCCATGACCAGCTCTTGAAACAACCAAATCGCAGGCTTTAAGATACTCAAACCTATTATCCAACCACTCGTAAACCGTTAGAGAGCCGAGCCTAACGGGGTTTTGAGGCTCAGTGGGGTTTGCCTTAGACATGACGATGTTATATCCATCGATTTCAGCAAATATTGACGTTAAAAGTTCAATCAAGTACTTACGTTCTTTAAAAGAGCCGCTTATAGGCGCGAATATCAAAGGTTTATCTGGATCAAAGCCTAACTTTTCTTTAAGCCTTCTTTGAGGAGGCAATTCCTCAGGCTTCACCGGAATTATGGGACCCACTAGGAAAACTTTCTTAGAGTAAACCGGCGGGATTTCAAGATTCCCCAGTGAAACCGTGTAGGGCATAGGATAATCNGGTATGAGCACATAATCGCTTATGGTCCATATTCTACCGATTAAAGCCAACGCCCCGGCGTCTACAAGCCGACATAATCTTAGGAAACGCTTCCTCCTAGGTATGATTATTTTGAACTGATTGAGAATCGTTATACATGGGATTCTCAAAATCTTAGAAGCCAGTATGGTTGAAACCCTACTATCTGAAATTACAACCTTCGGTTGAAAGTATCCAATAGCCATCAATTCAAAAGCTATTTGCCTAAGAACCTTTATTGAAGCTATGAACGGCCCAGGGTTTACAGTACTCTGTCTAAAATCCACCCCTCCATCCGTCTTAACGGCGAATCCTATGGAGGGCGCCTTCCTATAACTAAACTGTTTTTGCTTAATATAGTTTAAGCCATTGCCATAGGATGAGAAAACCACNTCTACACCTTTCTCTCTGAGTTTTTCAGCTATGGGTATGCATCTCCCAGCATGACCTAAACCTATCCCGCAAACTCCAAAGTATACGCTCATAACTACTACCTTAAAACTCTACGTTTAACCCGACCCCTAGGCTCCTCCTCTTCAAAGATTTCAGCTTGAAACCTGTAAACCTTAGTATCCTTTAAAAGCCAGCTATCCGGGGTTAAACCAGCCTTCATACACGCATTGCTTAAAAACTCCTCCTCATCCCAACCCCATTCAACCGGTACTTGNGGAAGCAAAAGTCCCTTGTAGAACCCCCTTTCAACGATCAAACCGTCTACACCTATCCGAATAACCTTAGGCAACTCCCTAGGACTACTGACTACTATANGCTCAGGCTTTGTTAAAACGCTAACCTCAACAACCACATTATCCATCTCCTTCAAGGTTACAGGTGGAAACCTCGGGTCTCCCACAGCCGCCTCTATAGCGCTTTCAATAGTCGCNTCAACTAAAGGATTTGTCGGATATGGAAAACCTATACAACCCCTAAGCTCTTTAACACCTCCAACCAAGCTATTTAACGTCACAAAAACCCCACGTTTAACCTTCAAGCTTTCAGGAGTTTCCGCAGGCGGCTTTATCCTAANACGCTTCGCAAGATACTCTTCAATACTCCTCCTTGCAAGTCTAACCAGAAAAGCCCCCTCATCATCCGTTAAGTTAACGCCCATACCGATCTCCAGCATTATAATTTAAACTGTGAAACTCTTATAGGAATTTCTATCGTTTACAGATAACCCACAGTTCAAATGACCTACCAGTCTGGGAAAATGCAAACTCAAATTTAGTTCCTCTAAAAACGTTTTTATAATTCAACAAAGCTTGGAATGTGAAATTTTCAAACGCATACTATGGCATATGGTATAACGTTGACGGGTGTTTTGAAGAAATACTTAAAAAATAGTTGGTGATAAATCCTTGAGGGCATTAATTGGTTAATGAGAGAAAGATACCTGCGACTATGTCAACTCAGCATCCGGACAATGCAAATCTTCCAGAATGGTGTAAAGGTGGCATAATTGAAGGAGAAGCGGAAATTTATGAGGCTTATTTTGCTTACAGTCAGCTTGGTTGCCATGAGGTTATGTGGGATTCTGAGGGGAAGGATGTCGATACGCGTGTTGTAAGAAAACTTTTAGATAAGTATCCGGAATTTTTTATGGAACATCAACTTGGAAAAGATGTCTTCCTAACCTATAGAATCCCTAATCCAAAAATTGAAGGAGCCGAGAGGAAGATTTTCGTAGAAACTTTGTACAACATTGCAGTGGCGTGTGATGTTGCATCTACCTTCTATAAGAGACATGTTGTGCCAATCTTTGAAGTTATACTTCCCTTCACGACGGACGCTAAAGAACCGATTTGGCTTTACAACTATTACAGAAAAGCGATAGCCGCAGTTGAAGAGGCATACTTAAACGATAGCTTGAAAGCTAGAGATTGGATTGGATGTTTCCAGCCTAAAAGCATTGAGGTAATCCCGCTGATAGAAGACTTTGACAGCATATTAGCAGCTGACAAAATTGTGGAACCATATGTAAAGGCAGTTAAACCAAAGTACCTAAGAGTTTTTATTGCACGATCAGACCCTGCTCTCAACTATGGCCTTTTATCCGCTGTTCTACTCTCCAAACTGGCCTTTTCAAAATTGAAGACTCTTGAAAAGAAGCTAGAGGTAAGCATACATCTAATTTTGGGAGTTGGGTCGATGCCCTTTAGAGGACATCTTTCACCCGAAAACGTTGAGAAGTTTCTATGTGAATATAGAGGGTTATCCACTGTTACGATTCAATCCGCCCTAAAATATGATTACCCCATCATGCAAGTAAAAGATTGCATAAACACTTTAAACAAAAGGCTTCCAAATGGAGAACCCCCAACCATAGACCCTGCGGAAGAAGAAAAACTCGTTGAAATAATTCGTAAAAGTAGACGATTTTATGAAAGAGTTGTTGAGGAGTTAGCCCCCCTCATTAACAGCATATCCTCCTATGTCCCTACACGAAGAGCTAGAAAACTTCACATAGGGCTTTTTGGCTACAGCCGCAGAGTTGGAGGGGCTCTTCTTCCAAGAGCAATACCCTTCGCCGCTGCACTTTACTCTCTTGGTATACCTCCAGAATTTTTAGGTGGTAGGTTCTTCGAGGAAGTGAAAGAAGACGAATGGAAGCTAATCCAAAAATTCTACGTTAACCTAAAACACGACCTAGACGTAGCAGGCGGCTATCTCTCTTGGCGAAACATAGAAATGTTAAAGGATAATTGCAAATTGGTGGCTGAAAAAGCAGGCATGCGCACAGAGCAGCTAATGAATGCCCTAGGTGAGATTTTAGCCGACGTCGAAGCAATAGAAAGAACCTTCAGTATAAAACTTGGACCTAGAAGCTCTCCCGAAAAGAAACATGAAAACTTTGCAAATAACTTCCTTATATCCTATATGGAAGGCGACAAAGATGGTGCTTCCACTTCACTTATCGAGGCGGCCAAAATAAGAAGATGTCTCGGATAAACGTGAACTCAAATTTAGCTTTAATAATTTCTTAATTTTCTCTAACTCTAAGAGAGTATGTTTCAGTAGCTAGAAAAATGGAGAGTTTCAATCCTTAAGAGTGTTAGTACACTATCGGAGAAAGTGAACATTTTTATAAGATACCATCATAAATGAACATGTAGTGTTCATTTATGACTATGGAATTAGATAAAGAGAGGATTACTAGAGCACTTACACCAATAATTGGCATGCTTAAAATGTTTAGTAATCTTCTCAGTGAAATAGCCGATATCGAAAAATCTGAGGGTAAGAAAATAGATGAGATCTTAAAGGAGTTACTCACTCCAACTATGCTGGTAGAGTTGTCGAAGAAAATGACCCCAGACCTTTACGGTGAGTTTATCGCGTCTCTCTTAAGACTAGCATCAGTAACGTCCACTGTAACAAACCCCATGCTACTTCCAGCTGAGGAGAAGAAGAAATTAGCTTCTGAAATAGAGGAAATTGTTAATGACTTAGAGAAGGTTTTTAACAAGCTAAAGGAGGCGCCAAAATGATGTGTGATAGCTTCTTCACGCAATGTGAACTGTTTGTAAGTAGTGCTATTAAGACTCTTAGAGAGAGTTTGACCGAATTGGATTTAGCAGAGCGTATCATACCTTTTGTTCTTTCACCTACGCTACTTCCTATTAATAGATATTTACCCACAAGGTTTTTTGGTATGGAGATTAGGAATGTAAGGGTTCTAAGATCGCCATACATCGGCAGGTACATAGAGGTGTCTGTTGATGGCGATGTAAGTAAGGCTGTGGAGGTTTGGGGGAAGATTGTGGATGAAGTCTATCCAAAGATTAAAATACCTATATTCGTCATCTGGAGTGGCAGATTGGATTTAAAACCTGAAGATTTAGGTAGAAAAATGGGGGAGATACTGGCTAAAATGAACATTTCAATGTTCACGTTTAAACATCCGGTAAATATAGTTGAGGAGCTCAAGGAAGAATGAAAACATATTATGTTGATACAAGTGTTTTATTTTCTGCGTTATCTTGCTCAGATACTAAACATGAACTATGCAGTAAAGTTCTTAAAGAAATACGAGAAGAAGGTGGAAGATTGATAATTTCAACTTATACACTAGCGGAATTTGTTAGCGTTATCTGTAGGAGAATTCTTCACGATAAATGGAAACTTATAGAGCCTCTCGATACGACCGTAAAGTGGATTGTAGAGAACCTTAAGGAGCCTAGAGAAATTTGTAAATATTTAGCCTCGATAACAATATCGTTGCTTGAGAGGGAAATTAGCGCAGTAATAGTTGAAGATTTAGACCTCTATACTCTTGAAAAACTGAACAATCTCCCTAACATTGTAAAAATTTTTAAAGAAGCTATAGAACTCTCATGGATCAACATTAGGTTTAAAGACCTCACCCACATAGTAATAGCTTTACTGTTATCAGAGAAGTATAGTATAGATGGCATTGTGACAGCGGACAGGGAAAATTTCAACCCTATAAAGGATGTTGTAGGAAAGATGAACTTAAAAATTATAGTAGTTGAGTGAAGAATTGAAGCCTCGGAAAGCACTATAGTTCATATGAATGTAGAGAAGGGGAGAAGTAAATGCTCGCCCGTGGAAATCAACGGAAAGTTGGGAAAGTAAACTCTAATAGGGTTTTCTATTAAACTATGCTTGTTGAGAAGTCTTAAACTGCGAAACTGTAAAATCTTCTATAGAGGGTCCGTAATAGATGATGTTGAAGTCCTCATTGAAGATGGTAAAATCTCACGTTTAACCAAGTTGAGGATAGATAGACCGGTTGATAGCGTAATAGACCTTAAAGGTTTACTGGTCATACCCGGTCTCATAGATGTGCACGTGCATTTAAGGGGGCTTAACCTCGCATACAAGGAAGACTATGATACTGGAACGCTGGCGGCAGCGTTTGGAGGAGTTTCAACGGTTTTAGACATGCCTAATACGGAGCCTGCCACTGAAAATGTTGAAACCTTCAAGCTTAAGGTTGAAGCAGCTAAGCCTAAAGTGTACGTGAACGTAGGGTTTTACAGCTTCATACCGGAGGAGTTAAGTGAAATCCGTAAACTCGCCGCTGAAGGGGTCTTCGGTTTTAAAGTATTCATGCACAGAGTCATGCCAGGGTATAAATTCACCAATTTAGAAGACTTGAGGGAGCCGTTTAAGCTCATCGGTGAAACAGGCTTACCCATACTNATCCACGCTGAGAAAAGAGAAGTATACGAGGCTGTGAAGCGTGAACATCCCGATGGCGGCTTAGAAGCGTTTGAAGAAGCCNTCTCAGAGTACTCTGAAAACGAGTCTGTAAACGAGCTTACAACCATGCTTAGGAAAGTTAGACAGGTGAAAATGCACTTTTGCCATATAAGCTCTCACGTCTCCCTCAGACGTATAGCTGAAGCTAAAGCCGAGGGGTTATCTGTTTCATGCGAAGTTACACCCCACCATCTACTACTTTCAAAAAGAAGCTATGAAAACCTTGGAATATACGGCCTCGTCGACCCACCTTTAAGGTCTGAAGCCTGTGTTGAAGGACTATGGGCTGGCATTAGACAGAGCACGGTCGATTGCATAGCATCAGACCACGCTCCACATACCCTCGAAGAAAAAACTACCGGAGGCGTTTGGAACGTTAAAACGGGTTTTCCGGGCTTGGAGACGCTTCTACCGCTTATGCTCGACTGTGTCAACAGAGGCTGGTTAAGCCTATCCAAACTGATCCAACTCACCTCTCAAAATCCAGCTAAAATATTTAGAATAGCTGGTAGAGGATCTATTGAAGTCGGTTATTGGGCCGATTTAACAGTAGTCGATCTAAATGAAGAGTTCATATTAGACCCTTCAACGTTTAAGTCTAAGGCTAAACACAGCCCATTTAAAGGGTGGAGGGGGAGGGGGACTGTTAAAGGCGTCTTCGTTAATGGTGAGCCTGTTGTTTTAAACGGTGAAGTTTTAAGTAGACCGGGAGTTGGCAAAATACTTAAACCGGGGGCTTAGGATTGAATGAGGTTTTCATAGTAGACCTAATGCTTGGGCGAACCGCTAGGTGGCTTAGAATACTTGGCTTAAACGTCTTATACAATCCATCCTGGACAGACGAAGACCTTATCAAAACGGCTTTAGAGATGAATGCCGTAATACTTACGAAAGATAAAGCCCTCGTTTCCAGGGCTTTAAGCATTGGGTTAAACGCAATAGAAGTTGTCGGTANAACAGAAGCAGAGAGAATAAGCTTCCTACTGAAGACGCTCAGATTAAAACCAGTTATAGACCCATCTAGAAGTAGATGCCCGATTTGCAATAGCCCTATAAGAGAAGCATCTAGAGAAGAAGTTGCAGACTTAGTACCGGAGGGCGTTCTACGTAGATATTCAAAGTTTTGGGTATGCGTAAATTGTGGGAAAGTTTACTGGCTCGGCTCCCACTTTAGAAATATGCGTAAATTCCTAGACTCCATAGCACATTCCAATAATTCCAACCTCAAGTGAGAGAACGTATAGTTGAAGACTTCTCCGCAACTATTTTTCAGTATATGGGGGTTTACATGGCTAATACCTCTCATACTCAAATAAGTGGAGGCATCATATACGTTTAAATANTGCTTTTTTTGTTTTCTATTACCGTCTATGGGTTCTCTTAAACGTGAGTTTNTAGAGCTTCTTGAGAAGGATTTGGAGTTCCGCTACGCCGTGGCGGGATATCTGGGGTTATCTGAGGTTTTAAAGAGGCTTGATGCTATAGCCGAAGAGCAGAAGAATCTTAGAATGGAGCAGGTGAGTCTTAGAGAAGAGCAGACGAA
>JGI24721J26819_10000867_pt1 | contig 33681 bp, 29 predicted proteins | sample YelNatPaOPGAMG01_FD_26819 | JGI IMG/M metagenome (IMG submission 26819) | reverse complement strand
TTATATCCTTGTGCATTAGAAGACCAATCCAGTAAGAGAACATCATTGCACCAATGAAAAACTCTATAACAAAAAGTATTACAACCTTCATAAACATCTCCTTTCAATTTAATTTGAAAGCATTTCTTTAGCATGCTTAAGTGCTATTTCAGTTTCTCCTCCTAACATTCTCGCAATTTCACCAGCTCTTTCTTCCTTTGTTAAAAGCCTTGCTTTTGCAAATGTTTTATTCCCTTCCACACTCTTGGATATAAAATAATGAAAATCTGCCTTAGAGGCAATTTGAGGCAGGTGAGTTATTACAAAAAGTTGCTTTTCCTTAGAAATTTCCTTCATCTTAAGCCCTACATTGTTTGCAGTTATACCACCAATTCCTACATCAATTTCGTCAAATATCAATGTTTCTACAGGATCACTTTTTGCAAATATTGATTTTAACGCAAGCATAACCCTCGAAATTTCGCCACCTGAAGCAACTTTTTTGAGTGGTTTTGGTTCTTCTCCNGGGTTTGTGCTGATTAAAAATTCTACCCTATCAATTCCAGTTTCATTTACTCTTACAGGAATGCCATTTAGAATTATAGGACTTGATTCNTCTTTAACGTACTTTATATCCACTATAAAATCAGCCTTTTCCATACCGAGAAATTTTAATTCTTCCTTTATTTTCTTTGCAAGTTCTGTAGAAACAAGTTGCCTCTTCCTTGATAAATCAATGGATTTTGAGGTCAATTCTTTCTTAAGGTTTTCTATTTCTTCATTTAGCTTTTGAATTTCTCCAGACTTGTTATCTAAAAAACTAAGCTTTCTTTTACATTCTTCGGCATACTGAATAAGTTCAGCTATTGTATTCTTCTTATATTTTCTCTTAAGATCCTTTATTAGCTCAAGCCTTTCTATTGTTTTTTCAAGCGTATCCTCATCAAAATCAAGCTCTTTTAAATAATCAGAAAGCAATCTCCCGCTCTCCTCTACCTTTGTCAGGGCATCATCAAGAATCTGTCTTAACTCTGTATACTTTGGGTCAAAACTTTCTATTGAAGATATTGAATTTATTGCTCTGGATAAAGAAATGGTTGCACTTTTCTCATTATTATAAATTAAGTCCCTTGCATTAGTTAAAGAGAGAGAAATATTTTGTGCATTTTCCATTTTTTTTAGACTTTCGGTCAATTCTTCTTCCTCTTCTTCATAAAAATTAGCATCCTGTATTTCCTTTACGGCAAGTTCCATAAAAACTCTATCAGCTTCAAGTCTATTTTGATCCTGCTCGAGTTCTTTAAGTAAGTTAAGAGACTCCATCAGTCTTTTGTAAAGGTTTTCAACAATCTTAATATCACCGTGTAAATTGCCATAGCTATCAAGTATATCCTGATGAACTTTTTGTTGTAAAAGAAGCTGGTGGTCATGCTGGCCATGTATATCAATCAACCACTGTCCTATCTCTTCAAGCTTGCTTATTGGCTCCTGAAAACCATTTATGAAAACCCTGTTCTTGCCCTGGTGTATGGAAATTTCTCTACGAATAATCAAAGAAGATTCTACATCAACAGAATAAGACTTTATTTTTTCCTTTATGTCCCTGTCTTTGATTAAAAATTCACCTTCTATTATTGCCTTCTCTTCCCCACTTCTAACAATGCTGCTATCTCCCTTTTCTCCAAGAAGTAAGTTTATAGCTCCCACAAGGATTGATTTTCCAGCTCCAGTTTCACCTGTAAATACGGAAAAACCCTCTTCAAATTCAAGCTCAAGTTTGTCAATTATTGCATAGTTTTGAATGAATAACCTCGTAATCATATATGCCACCCGAGTTTTTCTCTTAAAATGTGGAAAAATTCTTTTTCTCCATAGTCATATATTTTAACAGATTTTTTTCCTTTTTTCACAATAATTATATCATTCAAGTTCAGTAAAAAATTTTCCTGCCCATCAATGGTAAGGTTTGTATCAAAACCTCCACTTAAAAAAGAAATTTGAAGCTGCTTTTCAATACTTGTAACTATCGGCCTTACACCAAGTGAATGGGGGCATATAGGCGTAAGTATCATGGCATTTACATCCTGTGTGAGAATAGGCCCGCCAGCGGAAAGATTATACGCAGTTGAACCTGTTGGTGTTGATACTATAAGTCCATCAGCTCTGTACTCCGCAAGAGGTTCTCTGTCAATACTGACACTTATTTCAACCATTCTCGATAAGATTCCTTTCGAAATTACAACATCATTGAGAAAATGAGAATGAAAAACTGCTCTATTGTTTCTTATTACCGTTACCTGCAAAAGGATTCTCTCTTTTACTTTCATTTTACCCTTTTCAATCTTTTCTAATGCAGAAGAAAATTGATCTGCAAACACTTCCATGAGAAAACCAAGTCTTCCTGCATTTACACCTAATACAGGGATATCAAACTCAAAAAATGTTCTTGCCGTAAAAAGGAATGTTCCATCTCCTCCAACAGGAATGATAAGATCAAAATTTTTCCATCTGAAGGGATGTTCTAAATCCGTCAGCCATAATCCTGTCTCAAGATTGTAGTAAACGGGTCTTGTAATTACATATTCAATATTTTTTTCATCAAGAATTTTTTTTATCTGTGAAATTGCAATAGAAACATTGTCTTTTTTTAAATCTCCAACAATAAGAACAAGATTAATTTTTCTCATCTTTTTTCCTGAAAAATCTCTTTATTCTTTCTAACAAAGATAAATTGCCAAATTTGTTTGAATAATCTTCAATGGCTTCTTCAATATCTATGTTATTGAACTTTTGCTTTAAATAATGCCAGTGATCCATAATCCATATAAAAAGGTCTCCGGCCTCTCTGCCGGGAAAATATCTTAAAACTCTCTTTTTTTTAATTAGCGAAGTAATTGGCAAATACAGCTCAGTATACCAGCTTTTTACAGCTTCTTCCCAGCTTACTTCTCTTTTTAATTTCTCACCAAGAAAATACCTGTAAGTATTTATATGTTCTACAAGTCTGTAATATCCCCAGGGATTTGTAAGCTTTATGTATACCCTTGGAAAGTATTCATTGAAATGAGTTTTCTGAAGAAAATAGTTGTAACTTTCCGCAAGTAAAAGACCCTTCTGAGAAAATTCTTCTATTTTTACATCTGTAAGTAGTTCCGTAACTTCAGCATCTATGAATTCTTGACCGAGTTCTTTAGCTACAGAAACCCTGTGATTTCCATCCCTTACTATATAGTAATCTCCAATTTTGTAAACTGATATGGGCGGAAGGGATATATTCTGTTCCTTTGCAACCTCAATGTTGACCCATCTATCTCTTATTTCATCCTGTTTCGGTAAAAAGTCTTTATCAAAATCCCTGTATCTTCCTTCACTACCTACAATATTTTTAATGGGGATGGTCTTTATTCCCCTGTAAACCATAGCTTTAGGTGGTACAAGGTATTTTACTTCATCTAACTGGAACAATTCATTATCTTTATTAAAAAATCTTGATTTCAATTCATTTAAAAAAGCTTTTTTTCTTGCAATATCAAATCTCTTCTTAGCAAAAAATCTTGCATCAAAATTATTCATATAAAATATCCTTAATCCACTGGAAAATTAAAGGAGTAGTATAAGAACTTAAATCTCAATATCAATTAATACATAATCGTAGCAATTTACAACCATAGTATTTCCTACTTTTGTAATTCTTTCTTCCCTGTTATCATATATATGTGAGTGTCCATGAAGCAGATAAGCCGGGGAATACTTCTTTATGAAATTCAAAAAACTTAAAAAACCCTTATGTGGTAAATCACTTCTATCATGTACACCAAAAGGTGGAGCATGGGTTACAATCACATCTATGTATCGCCCATAAAATAACTTGTTCAACCATAAGCGTGGTTTTAGTTTTAGAATCTTCCTTTTAATCTCCATTTCAGAATACTGGTGTTCCCCCCTGTTGTAAAGCATTGAACCTTCGATACCGGCAAATATAACTCCGGAAAAAACTTCGACTTTCCCGTCTAAATTTATCCCNCCCATTTTTACATTTTTTTCTTCATAATTCATTTTTAATATTTTATCCTGAATAAATACCATATTTTTTGTTTTTAAATCATAATGATCATGATTACCGCAAACAAAAAAAAGAGGCTTACCCAAACTGGTAGCAATAAAATCCAGGTAATATATAGGAAGATCCCCGCACGAGATAATTAGATCAACTTTATCCTTATATTCTTCTATGTAAGGACTGTAAAGCTTCGGATTTACGACATCACTTAAAGCAAGGACTTTCAACTTCACATTATTACTCTATACTTCCTCAATATGGGATTGTATAAATTTTTCAAACTCTTCTCTTGACATTTGATCTTTGAAAAATTCCCACATAGTTTCTATAGCTTCTTCCTTAGTAGGAAACTTAGCTCCTTTCATCGCACCATCCAGAGTTACTCTAAATGCCATAATTTCCTCCAACTCAAATTAATTAAAAATTTAGCCCACAGTAAGCATTTTTTCAATGGGGATACGAGCTTTTTCAATAGTCTCTCGGTCAATTTTCACTTCAAAATATTCATTTTCAAGAGAATTTAAAATCTTCTTTAAGGTAATTTTTTTCATATTCTGACATTCCATCCTTCTTTTTGGTTCAATAAATTCTTTTTCTAGAAATCTCCTTTTTAAAGCATAATTGATTCCCCACTCTGTTACAACTATAAATCTTTTCACATCCTTATGATGCTCAACAAAATCAAACATCTGTCCAGTGCTGCAAATACTATCTGCAAGTGCCCTTACCTCTTCCCTGCATTCAGGATGAACCATTACCAGCGCATCAGGATAGATCTTTTTAACTTCAAGCACATCTTCTACTTCAACATTCTCATGAACTATGCAGAAGCCGGGCCAGAGAATAATCTCTTTATCCTTTATTTTGCTCTTTACATACGAGCCCAAGTTTTTATCTGGTAGAAACACAACCTGTTTTTGAGGCAAAGAGGCTACCACCTGCAATGCATTAGAAGAAGTACAGCAGATATCAACAACAGCCTTCACATCAGCAGTAGAGTTAACATAAGCCACAAATGCAGCTTCTGGATACCTTTTTCTCCACTCTAACACAGTCTTTTTGTCCGCAAAAGCTGCAAGTGGACAACCAGCTCCTGGATCAGGAATCAAAACCTTTTTATCAGGATTAATTATTTTTGCAGTTTCAGCCATAAAGTAAACACCGCAGAGCACAATAATAGAAGCATCAACTTTTGATGCTTTCTGAGCCAAACCAAGTGAATCACCAATAAAATCGGCTACATCCTGAACTTCAGGTAGCTGGTAATTATGTGCCAGAATTATAGCATTTTTTTCTTTCTTGAGTCTATTTATTTCATTTATAATTTGCTGCACTGAAACCCTTTTTTTAAAAATTTTACTACTATTTAATTATATTCATATTTTTTTAAAAGTCAAGGTTTTTTTAATAAAACTGAAAACGCACCCACACAACTTTAGTGAACTAAAAAATGTTTCTAATCTAAGGTTTTCCTTTATATTTACTCGAATTTTTCCGATTTTATTATAAAAAATGTGAAATCTGGAGATGATATGAAAAAATTTTTAATATTATTTGCATTTATTTTTTCTACAATATTTGCTATTTCACCTGATGAAGCCTTGAGTATACTGAAAAAATCCATAAAGCAATATATTTCCAGAGAAGAAATTTCAAAAATAAAACCCAAAAAAGTCATTGCAACGATACTTTCCTGTTCAGATCAATCAGTTAAAGTAGAAAATATTTTTAACATAAAGGGGAATAGCCTTTATAATGTAACTGTGCTTGGCAATATAGCACTTGAGCCTGAAATTGCATCAATTGAATACTCTGTAACCCAGCTTGAATCCCCGCTGATACTTGTAATGGGACACCATAACTGTGCAATAATAAGAGATACTTTAAAGGGAGAGGTAAGGAATGTCAAAAATTCAACCATTCTAAATGCTTTAGAAAATTCACTTAGTAAAGCAAAGATAGCTTACGGCAGTAATTTTTCTGAAATGCTTTACAAACAATCTGTAATAATAAATATATACAACTCAATGGAAAATATTATAAAAGGCAGTGAAATAATAAGACAGTTGATAGAACTGAACAAGTTGAAAGTAGTAGGAGTATTACTTAACGAAAACTCAAAAACACTTGAATGGCTTGGAGAACACCCAATGCAGAAAGAAATAATGGCCGGAAATTACGATTCAAATGAGCTTATTTCTTTTTTAAAAACAAGCGACAACAGGCAGGATGTAACATCAGAAAAGGCTGATATTACTTCTACTAATGAGACAAAAAATCTAAAGCAAAATAACTTGAATTTAAAAACAGTATCCGAAAAAAAATCAATTAAAAGTATTGAAAAGCCTCTTTCTACAGAATTAAAATTCTTTATGGATAAAACTATTGCTTCGCCTAGAAATCCATCATACATCACAATAAGAATTGAAAGCCCGGAAAATGTTTTTAGGGTTTCAATTAAGTTTTTTGCTCAATCTCTAAAATCTAAAAGAAAAGAATTAATCTTTGCCCTTCCGGAATTAAAGGTAATAAATGGTGTAGCACAAACTCAGTTTTACTTTTCTGGAAGAAAATTCAAAAAAAACTTGTTTTTACCTAAAGGAAATTATAAAATTATAGGGGAAGTTCAGTGTTATAATTCTTCTGGTAAAATGGTGGAAAGAAGAATTTTTGCAAGTAGTAATATAATTCTTTTAAACTAAAATCTTAATTTTATCTTTAAAGAAGGGGACAATGAATAAAAACATAGTAATATTTATATGTTTAATTTTTGTTTTATCCTGCTCAAGCGCAAAAAAACCAGAAACAGCAGATATCAATCAAGTTTCCAAAACTCCTCTGACTGAAACTATAGAAAATACAAACTCTTTAGAAACCCAATCAACCAGTATAGAAGCTATAAGTGAAACAATTTCAGCTGATAATATAAGTAATATAGAAGCAACTAAAACTGGAAATGATACCGGTATGGAAAAGCCTGCTGTAAGCGAAGAGAATGTGAAAAAAGATTATGAAGTTGTCTTTGAAGATGATAATAAAGATTTAGTGCATTATTCCAGAACTAATTATAGATCCACAACTTATCTTAAAAGAAGAAACTCTCTTTTTAAAATACAAATAGGTGCTTTTATAAATAAACGGTTTGCCTATGATATTTCGAAAAAGGTTAAAAAACATAATATAAAAACTAAAATAAAGTATGAAGCACCATACTGGAAGGTATATATTGACGATAAAATAACAAAGAAAAATTTATCCCATTATATAAAAAAACTTAAAAGTATAAAAGTAGCTTATTACATAAAGAATTAATATTTAAAAATTTTTGCTATTATTACTATAATAATTGCATCCTGTTAAATATGACCTCTCTGTTAATCAGGAAGAATTAATACTGTGACAAATTAAGTTTTTATTTTTGTTTTGCTGACTTATGGCGATGGGATTTATATAAAAATATGAAATATAGAGTTATTTTTACATCAACCTTTCTTTTCTTTTTTAGGATTTATTTTATTTTCTCTTCAGATCTAGAAACAACCTTAAAAACCATGACTCTTGAAGAAAAAATAGGCCAGATTATGGCTGTTGAAGAAGAAAGCATAAGAACAAACAGAAATGATGTAATAAAATATAACATCGGAGCATTATTTACAGAGGAATCTGATTATCCTGTCCCGAATACACCTGATAACTGGAAGAAGATGATAGATGAATATCAAAATTTAGCTTTAAAAACAAGATTAAAAATCCCGCTGCTCTTTGGTGCTCACATTTTTCATGGAAATAACAAGATTAAAAACAGTGTAATCTTCCCTCACAATATTGGATTGGGAGCCACGCAGGATCCAGAACTTATAAGAAAAATTGGAGAAATTACAGCAAGAGAAACAATTTCTACAGGAATAAACTGGGCTTTTCTACCCACACTTTCAATACCAGAGGATGAAAGATGGGGACATTTTTATGAGTGTTATTCTGAAAATTCCGAAATTGTAAAGATGCTTTTTAATTCTTTTTTATCAGGGTTGCAGGGTGAACACCTTTCAAACAGAAATAGTGTGCTTGCCTGTGTACGTGGATACTTAGGAGAGGGTGCAATAAAAGGGGGAAAAGAAAATGGAAACATAGAAATTTCTGAAGAAGAAATGAGAAAGAACCATTTACCACTGTTCAAAGAGGCTATAAGGAATAACGCAAGGTGTATAATGGTTTCTTATGCCAGCTATAATGGAGAAAAATTACACAAAAGCTATTACTGGATAACAAAGGTTCTGAAAGGGGAACTTGGCTTTGATGGATTTGTGATAAGTGAACAAAATGGTTTTAATTCTCTCGAAGGTGATTATGAAAAACAGATTGCCCTGGCAATGAATGCTGGAATTGATATGTTTATGATTTCAGGAGATTATAGAAAATTTTTTGAGAGTGTAAAAAGGCTTATAAAGGAAAAAAAAGTTTCCGTAGAAAGGCTAAATGATGCTGTAAGAAGAATTCTTAAGGTAAAGCAAGAAATGAAGTTAATGGAAAAAGTAAAATATAACTATGTGAATGAAAGAAAAAATATAGGTAGGATTGAACATAGAAATGTTGCAAGGGAAGCTGTTAGAAAATCAGTTGTTGTCCTTAAAAACAATGGAATCCTTCCACTGACAAACAATTACAGAAGAATACTTGTGGCTGGCAAAAATGCAAACGATGTGGGTAATCAATGCGGGGGATATACGATTTATTTCCACGGTAGCTGGCAAAAATGGCTTCATCAAACAAATGGTATAATAACAAAAGGAACTACGATCCTTCGAGCTGTTTCAAACTATTTTACAAACTCCATTATCATATATGAAAGAGAACCAAAAGAGCTTAAAAAAAACGAATACGACCTTGCGATAGCAGTAATAGGTGAAAGACCTTATGGTGGAAAATTAGGGTATAGAAAATTGTTAACCCTCGATTATGAAGACTGGTTGAATCCAGATCTTTTTGTCCTTGATTACAGGGACACACGTGTCATCAGGAAAATAAAAAAAGCAAAAATACCTCTAATTACTATTTTGATTACCGGTAGACCATTAATAATTAATAATATTTTAAAGAAAAGTGATGCATTTTTAGTCGCCTGGTTTTTTGGAACTGAAGCAGATGGCGTAATTGACATTATTACTGGAAAATATAAACCAGCCGGAAAACTTCCAGTAAGCTGGCCAAGAAGTATGAATGATGTGCCAAAAAGTTATCTGGATAAAAACTACAAACCACTTTTCCCTATCGGATTTTTTCAGGAATATCATTAAGTTAGCATTCATCGAGAGGGATTTTTTGGCGTTCATTCTAGGAGGTAACTCCCCATGATGAACAACTATAATTACAACAAGAAGATAGATTGGGAATGTGTTTGAAGCCATTCATTTACTAAAATTTGATTATTTTTTATTTTTATTGTAAGATAATTAAATTTCTGATAATTATACGGAGGGAAAATTATGAAGAAGATTTTATTGATAATGTTTTCTCTTATTGCGCTTTTGTCGTGTTCGCTTTCAGATGAAAAAATTGTAGCAACCTGTAACCTGGGAAAGACAAAGTATCAACTGAAGCTAAAAGAGATAAAAAAGGATTTTTTGAATTATGCAATTTCCGATCCTTCTATTGTTGAAAAGGATGTGAGTTTTTACAAGAGCCTGATTGAAAACAGATATTTAAAACCAGAGATTCTTTATTATGAACAGTTAAAATCAGGAATTACAAATACACAGGAATTTCAGCAAAATCTTGAAAGAGTTAAGAGAAATGTGGAGGACTCCACTTACATAAAAAAAGGACAGGAAATTATTCAAAAAGAAGGTAAAGATGCAACATATGAAGTTGCAAGGGCTTCACATATTTTACTCACTGTACCAAGATATACAAATATTGGAGATAAAACAGTAGAATTGAGTGAAAGTGAATACAACACAAAACTTGAAGAGACAAAAATGGTTGCACAAAACATAATTGACTCTATAAAAACATCAAAAAATCCTTTAAATGAATTTAAGAAAGTCGCTATGGAAAAATCCCAGGATAGAAGCAGTGCCGCAAATGGGGGTGATACTGGTTATTTTACAAGAGGTGAAATGGTAAAAGAATTTGAAGATGCAGTATTTACTGCAAAAAAAACTGGAATTATTGAAAATCCAGTAAAAACTCCTTTTGGATTTCACATTATTTATGTTACTGACCTTCCCAAAAAGAGGTCGCTTAAAGAACTAAAATCAAAAGTAAATAAGGAGATGTATAAAAGAATTGAGAGAAATTTAGTCTCTAAATATCAGGATTTTGACATTAAAGATAAAATCGTAGAAAATTTTCAGCTTGACCAGGCAAACAAGAGGGTTATTATAAATGGTAATTCTTTTGATCCAAAAGATATTCCAGAAGACTCAACTATTCTTATCAGTTATAAAAAACCATATTCCTGGAAGGATTCAAAAGAAATAATAAGTTTCTATGTTCCTAATTTTACAAACAACCTTGATTTTAACTCATTTCTAATCCAGATGGGAAATCTGAAAAGATTTTTGTATATAAGAGATGCCTCAAAAAGTAAGGGTTATGGGAATACTGCAGAGTTCAAAAAGGATTACAGCGATACTTTACAAAAATATATTACAAACATTGTGGTTCGAACATTTGAAAGTGGCCTTTATGAAAAGGCAAAAACAATGGTAACAGAAAAAGAAGTAAAGGATTTTTATGAGAAAAATAAAAACTTATTTGTAAAAGAAGAAAAAGGGAAGAAAGTTACAATCCCATTCAAAGATGCGATTCCAAGAATTAGGTCAGACCTTGAGTATGCAAAACTTAGAGAACTTGAAAATGCATGGTTTGATGAAACTTTAAAAAAGTATAAAATTAACTTTAACGAAAATGTAATAAAAACACTGATAGCTATGGAAAAATCTTACATCGAAAAGTTTAGAAAAGAGCAGGAAAAACAGTTAAAAAAACAAAAGCAACAGCAAAAACAAAAAAGTTAGTAATGTAATTAGACCTTAAGTTTAAAGGAGTGTCTAAAAGTATGTGTATTTTAGACACTCCTTTTGAAATAAATTAAAATTCTTTTAAACTTATCTTACCAGCTTATACACTCTTACATAATCAATTTCCATTCTCTGGGGGAATATAGAATTATCAACACCTTTTAATCCACCCCAGTTACCACCAATAGCAATGTTAAGAATTAAGTAAAATTTCTGATCAAATGGCCATACTCTAAAATCATTGGCTTCCTTTTTAAAGGTAAAGTAGTTTTTATCATCAACAAAGAAGTCAATTCTATCAGGATACCATTCTACTGCATAGACATGAAAATTATCACTGCTACCCTGAATATATGTTGAAGCTGTCTTGTGAGTACCTTTTTTATGATTATAACTATCAGTATGAATACTCATATGAACTACATCCTGATCAAAACCTACCATTTCCATGATATCAATTTCTCCACTCGAAGGCCATTCCCCGTATTTTTTCTCTGTAGGTAACATCCATATAGCTGGCCAGACCCCTCTACCNTTTGGTAATTTTGCACAAACCTCTATTNTACCATAGAGAAAATCTCCCTTGCCTCTGGTCACAACCCTTGCAGACTTATAAGGCATGCCTAAATGCTGTTTTTTATGNGCCTCTATAATTAAAACCCCATTTGATACCCTTGCAGTTTCAGGATCATAAGCAGTATAAAATTGTTGCTCATTATTTCCCCAGCCACTTCCTCCTGCATCATAATCCCATTTTGACTCATCCGGAAGTCCTTCATAATTAAACTCATCACTCCATATAAGCTCCCATTTTTTCTGTGCATTATTCTCCTTTTCTAACACCTGTTTCGAAGAACAGCTAACCAGTAAAAAAATCGTAATAAAGATAAAAATATTTGCCTTCATAAGTACTCCTTTATCTAAAACTTACAAAAATTTTAGATCAACTTTCGAAAAATTACAACTTTCCACTATATAGCACATAGAAAAAATAATAAAGCTACCCCCTTTTGTCAGGACAAAAGAGGGTAGCTTCACTTATAAAGGTAATCTATTCCTCAGTAATCCAGAATGTTATACCACCACCAATACCATGGTAAATTTTTTGAAAATTCTCCTTAAAACCAAGCTCATAATACAATCTTAAACCAAACCAGCCAAACTTAATATCAAATCCAAAATTAGCCACAGAATTGTTCAATATATCAAGTTTAACAAAGTCCGACATCAATAAAAAGTACTCTCCAAAGAGAGAAAATTGTGGTATAACAGGAATACCGATCATTGCTCCAGCCATTACTCCATAAGGAACATAATTGTAATCTTTTACATCCACAAAATTATAGGTTCCACCTATCCTTAAACCAAAGAATGGGATAAAATTAAGCCCTATAACTCCATAGCCCATAATATTCATTTTTTCAGATTCAAATGAAGGTTCACCAAGGGAGAGAGTAGCTGCACCAAAGTGGACGTTAAAGCCACTCCAGGATTTTTGAATATTTGGCCACCATGCACTTTTTTCTTTCTGAAGCTTCTGGGTATTTTTTATCCTCTTATTTATTCTTTCCTTCAGTTCGATAACTCTTGGGTTATCAGAAAATCCCGAGCTTTCAATCTTTTTTAAGGCGACCTGATATTTTGCAAGTGCTCCATCATAATCTCCATTGTTTACAAGTTTATCCCCTTCTAAGACTAAAGAATTCAATTCTGTTACAAAATTTTTAATCTCTGTCTTTTCTTCTTTTTCTGACATAATTTTTTTAACATTTTCTATTTTGTTTGCAAGATCTAACTTTGTTTCCTCAAAATATGAAGCAAGCCCACTTTCAAACTTAGAGAGAATATCAAATGCTTCTTCATAGGCTTCTCTTGCATTTTTATAATCCTGAAGATTTTCGAGTTCAACACCTTTATTTATTAGATCCATCATATTTGTAACCTTGACAAGCCAGCCTATCCTTGACTCGAAATTTTTCTTTATTTCCTGAGATTCAGACAGATAATTATACATTGAATTTTTTATTTCATTTATATTTGTTGTGCATATTTCTATAGCTTTTTCATATTGTTTGTTTTTCCATGTATCTTCCATAATGGAAAAATTATTTGAAATGTTTTCTATGAATTCATCCTCACTTACACCCTGTTCAACCTGAAATGTATATACTAAAGAGGTTTTTTCTTTGAGTTCAACATTTGTTATTATTGTCTTAAACCCTCTTTTGTTGATCTTTATAGTGTTTTTACCAAGTTCAAAAGGAATTATTGTTTCCCCGCTTATACCACTCCATTCATTGTTAACATATACATCAAATCCTTTTTCAGGTAAAGTTGTTATAAATATCTTTACAGGTGCTTCTTTAAGCATAAATTTGAACTGATTTTCTACATTTGGAGCTATGTAAATGTTTGTATTTATAGTTTTATACCCATCCTTTTCAATTCTCACTTTTAATCTTTTAGCCTGCAATTGATAAATATTAAGTCCAGTTTCTATTATTTTTCCCCTGTAGCTACCCTCAATGAATAGATTTGCATCAGCTGGATCTGTAAAAATCTTTAAATCCCCGAAAAGTGGAGTCAAATATGTAACAACATTGTTCAACTTACCCCACATCCAGCTCAAATTTGTGAGAAGGATATTATAACCCTCATTGGTAGCCCTGAATTCTACAGTAAGAAGCTCATTTTTATCTAAATAGCAACTGAGTGGAGTAACACCAAGTTTATTGTTATTCACAAACACTGGAATATTTTTTGCCTGAGGAGTTACAAAGAAACCGATAATACTCTTGGGAGAAAGATTTAAATTAATTTCCTTAACCTTACCCATTTCAAGGGTAAAATTTGTTCTGAAAGGTGTATATCTGTCTTTAAGCAAGGTTAAAGAATGAAGCCCCACATTACCCTGGTATTCAAATTTGCCGTTCAAGATTTTTCCAGCAATTTGTCTGTCGACTACTACAGTTGCCCCTTCATTCGTAGAATTAATCACAATCTTATTACCTTTTCTTTCTAGACTGACAAATGCATAAACCATATCATTCTGAACTAAATTAACCTTTACAGTTTTTAGCTTATAGTTCATACTTTCATCAAAAAGTATAGTTTTTTCTCCGGTCTTTAAATCCTTAAGCAAGATGGGTGTTTCACCGCTAATCCCATCCTCGACAATCAAAAACTTTGCCCCCGGGAAGTCTGAATCAACGTAAAGAGAACCTAAAGAAGGCATACCTTCCTGCACTTTTGTAGCAAGCTTTGAAAGGCTTATTTTATAATTTATTTGTTTTTCAGCAACTTCAATATTCGTAATAATCGTAGAATATCCTTCCGCCCTTATAATAGCGATGTATCTTCCAACAGGTAGTCCACTGTTTACACCATTTACCAGTTTTTTATTTAACAGAGGCAAATCAATGGAGGCATTTTTAGGAACTACAGAAAATCCAACAGAACCAGTTTTCTGGGGAATATAGTAATATCTATCTTTCAAACCAAAAAGTTCAACCAGAGTTTCCTTTACTCTTCTGTTAAAATTCTCCTTATCATATATATACTGTAAAGGAAATGTAAGAACAGTTGAAACAGGTTTGGTCAAGTTAGTAGTATACCAGCTAAAAGCAACGTTAACTGTATCAGAGCCGGCTTGTTTTTGCCTCATAATTAAAAAACTTACATTCAACCCGGATGTTACATTTACAATTGAAAGATTTTTTAAAATAGCTGGTGTTATACCATTTATACTAACGGGTGGAATTTTTTTGGGTAATACTTTTTTACCCTTTACGATTTGAATGTTGGTGTTTGTAGCATTGATCTCATTGATGTTAAAATTTGCCCACTGTTCAATAACCTTTGATTCTACAAAATTCTTACCGCTAAAATCACTTAAATCCTGTAGATTTGCTATAACCTCCTGTTGCAAATAATTATAAACATCTGGTGGGAAATTTTTTGCCACAGGTGTAAAGAAAATAAGAGAAACTTCTTCTGAATAAAGCAACCCGAAAACAAATGTTGATATGCATATTACCAAAAAGAAAAGTTTTTTCATATCATCTCCTTAATATATTTTTTATAGAATTTTGTATTTCCTTATTATAAAATACCGAATAAACGTTGTTTATTTGAAATCAAGGCGTAAAAAAGTTTTAAAATTGAAGTCAAAAGATTATTTTTTATTTTTCTTTCTTTTTGGCCTTGAAATTTCAGTAATTAAAACTTTACCATTTTCAAAATCAGCAAGAACATCCCCCCCTTTAGAGAATTTTCCAAATAAAACTTCATCCACAAAAAGGTTCTTTAAATTCTCCTGAATAACCCTACTTACTTCTCTTGCACCATAAACAGTGGAAAATCCCTTTTCAGTAAGAAAATCTAAAAGTCTATCACTTACTTTCAATCTGACTTTCTTCTCAAGTAATTTTGCTGCAAATTCTTTAATTTGCTTTTCTACAATCTGACGGACTATCTTCTTATCAAGTTTATTAAAGAAAACTATAGCATCAAGCCTGTTTCTGAATTCCGGGGTAAACACATTTTTTAAAGCCTTTGATAGTTTCTTTTGCTTATCCTCAAAAATGTCAGATTTAGTAAATCCAAGAGAAGCCTTTTCAAGTTCCTCTGCACCCACATTGGATGTCATAATAATTATGACATTTTTAAAATCAGCCTTTCTTCCAGTATTATCAGTGAGGGTTGCATAATCCATTACCTGAAGTAGTGTATTAAAAATGTCGTAATGCGCCTTTTCAATTTCATCCAGAAGCAGAACACAATAAGGATTTTTGATTATGGATTCTGTAAGCAGTCCTCCCTGTTCATATCCTACATATCCAGGGGGAGCACCTATCAATCTTGCAACAGTATGCTTCTCCTGATATTCACTCATATCAAACCTTATAAGCGGAATAGAGAGAATCTGTGAAAGCTGTTTTGCAAGTTCAGTTTTACCGACACCTGTAGGACCAACAAAAAGTAAAGAAGCGATGGGCTTGGTTTCATCATTAAAGTTAACCCTTGATCTTTTTATAGCTTCAACTACTACTTTTATGGCTTCATCCTGACCAAAAATTCTTTTCTTTAACTCCTTTTCAAGATTTTTAAGCAACTCAATTTCCTTTGTCGAAACAGTTTTTTCAGGAATGCGAGCAATCTTTGCAACCACCTTTTCAATATCTTCTACATCAACAATTTTCTGATTTTTATAAAGTTTTACATAAACGCCAGCCTCATCTATCACATCTATTGCTTTATCCGGAAGGTGCCTTTCAGTAATATATTTACTGGAGAGGTCAACAGCCACTTTCAAAGCCTCATCAGTATATTTAACCCTGTGAAATCCTTCGTATTTCCCTTTTAAACCTCGCAGGATTGCATAGGTATCTTCAACAGATGGTTCGTTTACATCAATCTTCTGGAATCTTCTCAAAAAAGCCCTGTCTTTCTCGAAGTATCTACGATATTCCTCATAAGTAGTGGAACCAATACAGCGAAGTTTGCCGGAGGTAAGGACAGGTTTTAAAATATTGGAGGCATCAAGAGAACCACCTGATACTGCACCAGCTCCAATAATATTGTGTATTTCATCAATGAAAAGAATTGAATCAGAAAGGCTGAGTAGTTCATTTATAACCCTTTTGAGTCTTTCTTCAAAATCTCCTCTATATCTTGTTCCGGCAAGTAATAGACCAATATCAAGCATATAGATTTTAGAATTTTTCAAAAAATATGGAACATCACCACTGGCAATTTTTAGCGCAAGCCCTTCAACAATTGCTGTCTTTCCAACACCTGCTTCACCTACTAATACTGGATTGTTTTTAAATCTCCTACCAAGTACCTGTATTGTTCTTTCTAAAATATCTTCTCTACCAATAAGTGGATCAATCTCACCCCTTTTTGCCTTTTCCACAAGTTCAGTTGTAAAAATTTCAAGGAAGGTCTTTTCCCTGTTTTCTTTAGGCTGCCTTTCTTCCCTGATTGTTTCTCTTGTAAATTGATAAATAGCCTCATCCGGAACAACGGCAATACCATGAGCTATATAGTTAAGAAGATCAAGTTTTGTAATTCCCTGCTGTAAAAGAAAGTATGCTGCAAAAGATTCATTTTCATCGAGGAGAGAAATGTAAATATCACCAATGGTAATTTCTTTTTTATTCGGGTCATTATAGCTATAGATTGCTCTTGCCATTACAGACTGAAGTGAATAAGATTCTTGGGGCTCAATATCATTTGAAATTACTTCTAATTTTGTTTGAAAAAAGTTTTCTAAATTTTTTTTAAGATCCTCTATTCTCACTCCACAATGAGAAAGTATGTCTATTCCACTTTCAAAAAACAACGAAGCATACAGCAAATGTTCTGGAGTGACATACTCATGATGACGCATTTTTGCTTCCTGATAGGCAGCAAAAAGTATCTGGTTTAACTCAAAACTTAATTCCATAATAATTATGCCTCCTCAGCACTGCACCTAAGTGGAAAATTTCTTGTCCTTGCCATCTCGTGAACCTGTCTTATCTTCGTATAAGCAATGTCATAGGGATAGATTCCGACAATTCCTTTGCCTTTGTTATGAACTTCAAGCATTATCCTTGTGGCTTCAGAAGGAACCTTGTGAAAAACTTTCACAATTACTTCGACAACAAAATCCATTGTGGTATAGTGATCATTATGAATGATCACTTTATACATTTTTGGTTCTTCAACCCTCGGTTTCTCCTGAATCTCGGTTCTGCCTTTTAAAATAAGCTCATTTTCCATAAAATATACCCTGAAGTAAAAAATTTCTCAGTGGTTTTTCTATAAAAATTATAAGTATTTTTTCCAATACTTTCAAGTAGTTTAATTGAATTTTTGTAACTTTCAAACTTTTTTGTCTGAATTTTTAACAAAAATCCCAAGCAAAAATACAAAACTAAAAAGAAGTCTCTTTAGATTTTCGAACAAGTCTATTTTATTTCTTGAGAAAAAGCTAAATTTAGATGGTTTAAAATTCTTGAAGAAAAACAAAGTTCACCTTAAAATAATATCTTAAGCTGGCAAAAAAGGAAGAGAGGAAAAAATCTGTGAATAAAGCAATTCTTCTTTTAAAGAATGGGGAGGTATTTATTGGTAAGAATTTTGGCTACCATGGAGAAACTATGGGGGAAGTGGTTTTCAACACTTCTATGACAGGATATCAGGAAATTCTTACTGATCCATCTTATAATGGGCAGATTGTCACAATGACCTATCCTCTGATTGGAAACTATGGAGTAAATGATGAAGATGTAGAAAGTGGAAAGATACAGGCAGCTGGTTTTGTAATCAGGGAATTATCTAAAATTACTTCTAACTGGAGAAGTAAAAATGATCTTCACAGTTATCTTGAAAAAAATAAAGTTGTGGGCATTGAGGGAATTGATACTCGAAAGCTTACAAGAATTATAAGAATTAAAGGTGCGATGAATGGTATACTTTCAGCTATTGATTTTGACATAGATAGCCTCAGAAAGAAACTTGATAAACTGCCAGATATGGCAGGGCTTGACCTTGTCCCAAATGTTACAATTAATCAATCTAAAAGATACAACGATTTCAAGGAATTAAATCCACACATTGTCGTAATTGATGCTGGAGTAAAACTTAATATTCTGCGGCTTTTTGAAGAAAGAGGTGCAAATATCACTCTTGTTCCTGCAACTTACTCAGCAGAAAAAATTCTTGCCCTCAAACCCGATGGTCTTTTTATTTCAAATGGACCCGGTGATCCTGCTGCAATTCATTACCTTATAAGGACTATACAGAATTTGATAGGTAAGCTTCCAATTTTCGGAATCTGTCTGGGGCATCAGCTATTGGGGCTTGCACTTGGTGCAAAAACCTACAAGCTTAAATTCGGGCACAGGGGAGCAAATCAACCTGTTAAAAATCTTCACACTGGAAGGGTAGAAATAACCTCTCAGAATCATGGCTTTTCTATTGTTGAAGATTCTATTCCATCCGATGTAGAAGTAACACACATAAACCTTAACGATAATACAGTGGAGGGCATAAGGCATAAAAAATATCCATTAATGAGTGTGCAGTATCATCCCGAGTCTTCTCCAGGCCCCCATGATTCACTTTATTTATTTGATGATTTTATGAAAATGGTTGAAAAACACAGATCAAAATGAAAAAATACAGTAATTTTGGAGAAACAAGATGAAAGTATGTCTTGTAACTGGTGGAGCAGGTTTCATAGGAAGTCATCTTTGTGAAGCATTGCTTGCAAAGGGACATTATGTAATATGTGTTGATAACTTTTTTACAGGTAGAAAAAAGAATATTTTACACCTTCTTGACAACAAAAATTTTGAAGTTATAAGGCACGACATTGTCGATGAATTACTTGTGGAATGTGAGTGGATATTTAACTTCGCCTGTCCTGCGTCTCCTGTGCATTATCAGTATAATGCTATAAAAACTATTAAAACCAATGTCCTGGGCGCATTAAATATGCTTGGTCTGGCCAAGCGTGTTAAGGCGAGAATAATGCAAGCTTCAACAAGTGAAGTCTATGGCGATCCAACAGTACATCCTCAAAAGGAAGACTACTGGGGCTATGTAAATCCAATTGGTATAAGAAGTTGTTATGATGAAGGGAAAAGAGTAGCAGAGACACTGTTTATGGATTATCACAGACAGAATAAGGTTGACATAAAAATTATAAGAATTTTTAATACTTATGGTCCACGAATGCTTCTCAATGATGGAAGAGTGGTTTCAAATTTTATTGTTCAGGCTCTTAAAGGTGAGGATATAACAGTTTACGGGGATGGAACACAAACAAGAAGTTTCTGTTATATTGATGACCTTGTGGGGGGTGTGATTAAAATGATGGAAGTGGATAATTTTACTGGACCTGTAAATCTGGGCAATCCTGAAGAGTACAGAATAATAGACCTCGCCAGAATGATTATAGAACTAACAAATTCAAAATCAAAAATAATACATAAACCATTACCATCAGACGATCCAAAACAGAGAAGACCGGACATTACACTGGCAAAAGAGAAATTAGGCTGGGAACCAAAGGTAAAAATCAGAGAAGGGCTTTTGAAGACTATAGAATATTTCGAAAAAGAAATTAAAAACCAGTCCGCTTAAAAAGTTTTGCTAAATCATTTCTGCTAAAAGATACAATTATTGGTCTGCCGTGAGGGCAGGTTAGGTTGTTCGGGGTATTTTCTAACTCACTAAGTAATGCTTTAACTTCATTCTCATTAATTCTATTTCCCGCCTTTATGGAAGCCTTACATGCCATTTGCCTTATAGACTCATCCAGAAAATCAGAAACATTAGATTTTCTTTCTTCAAGACTTTCAATAAAGCCTAAAATTACTTCTCCCACCATTTCATAATCAACGAAAGCAGGGGCACTTCTCACAACAAAAGTATTTTGACCAAAGTGTTCAATATCAAAGCCACATCCCTTTAAAATTGACAAATTTGCCAGGAAATCATCAAGAACTACATAAGGCACATCAACTTTGACAGGCACTAAAAGATTTACAGAACTTAACACTTTCTGAGAATAAACCTTCTTAAATTTTTCATAGTTAATTCTTTCATGGGCAGCATGCTGGTCAACAAGATACAAGATATCTTCATCTTCAAGAATAATATATGTATTAAAAGCTATTCCAACATAACGAAGGGATGAAAGGCTTTTTTGCTGGTTAGTTTTTTCTGTGTTTAAAGAAAAAAGGGTTTCCTCTTTAATCCTGTAGTTATTATAAGTTGCATTAATTTTTGAAAAATCCGGCCTGGATTTATCCTGGCTGTTTACAAAATAATCCCTTATAGCTTCACTTATTTTTTTCTCGTATGGAGTAAATTCAAGTTTTTCACCTGCATTGTAAACATTGCCTATATTTAATACCTCCTGCATTGATTCTATTATGCTTTTTATAACCTTTTGTTCATCTTTAAACTTCACCTCCTTTTTCATTGGATGAACATTTACATCAACTAAAGAAGGATTGATACTTAGATAAATAAAAACTGCCGGGAAATACCCTTTCGGAAGTATTTCTCCGTAGACATTTTGAATAACATAATAAAAACTTTTCCATTCCACAGGGCGCTGGTTAACAAAAAAGTATTCATAAAGCCTGTTTGGCCTTATGAAATTCGGCTTTGAAATATACCCTGTAAAAGAAAAATCCTTTTCAATTCTTTCGATCAAAAGCAGGTCTTCAACAACATCAGGAAAAAAATCATATATTCTTTCAAGACAGGATTTCCTTTTCGGGTTAACAAACTTCCTTTTTCCATCCGAATAAAATTCAAAACCCACATTAAAAAAGGGAAGGGCTTTTTTTGTTATTTCCTTTTCTATAAGCTTTAACTCTGTGGTTGCACTCCCTAAAAATTTTTCTCTTGCAGGAAGATTGAAAAACAGATCTTCTACTATTACCTTTGTTCCAGCATCCCTGGAAGTTTCTTTAACTTCTATAATATTCCCACCCTCACTATAAAGCGAAAAGGCAGTATTGCTATCTTTTGCCTTTGAGATGATTTTAAGCTTTGAGACCTCAGCTATACTTGATAGAGCTTCTCCTCTAAAGCCAAGAGTTTTTAAATTTTCCAGATCATCGAAACTTTTTATCTTGCTTGTAGTGTGATTTTTTATACAAAGTAGTAGATCTTCCTTATCCATCCCGATTCCATTGTCAGAAACTTCTATGTAAGACTTGCCGCCGTTAGATATGTAAATTGTAATCCAGTCAGCCTGTGCATCGATAGCATTGTCAAGCAATTCTCTGACTACAGAAGCAGGTCTGTCTATGACTTCTCCTGCAGCAATTTTTACAACTGTAGAATAATCAAGTTCAATTATCCTGCCCACAGAGTATTTTTCTCCTTTTTAATTAAAGCAAAAGCAATAAAAAATACCCCAAATAATATCATAGGAAATGATAAAACCATTCCCATTGTCAGCCAGTTGCCATAAAGATAACCAATCTGTTCATCCGGCTCTCTAAAAAACTCCACTATAAATCTCGTTACTCCATAGCCCGTTAAAAATAAACCACAATAAAATCTCCTGTATCTCTGACCAGCTTTATAGAAAATATACATTAAAGCAAAAAGTAAAAAACCTTCAAGAAACATTTCATAAAGCTGAGAAGGGTGTCTTGGAAGGTTAACCATTTCAGTTCCTGGAAGAACCTCGAGTCTGGTTTTCGCCACAAATTCTTTAACCCATTCTTCAGAAAGAGAAAAGTACTTTTCCTTTGGAATTCCTGGAAATATCATTCCCCACGGCATTGTTGTAGGTTTACCCCAGAGTTCCTGATTTACAAAGTTTCCCCATCTTCCAAAACCCAATCCAACAGGTGTAGGAATGGCAATTAAGTCCATCAGGTCTATGTAATTCTTTTTATTTAATACACAATATACAAAAATTGCAATCAAAACCCCTAAAAAACCTCCATGAAAGGACATTCCACCTTCCCACACTGCAAAAATTTTTGCTGGATTTGATAAATAGTAAGGAAGATTATAAAAAATAACATATCCCAGCCTTCCTCCCAACACCACACCAAAGAAGCCATAAAAAATTATATCTGAAAGCTCATTCTGATTGAGATTTATTTTCTTTTTCTTTATAAGAAAATAAAGAAAGTAGTATAAAAATAAAAATCCAAGCAAGTACATAAGACTGTACCATCTTATACCAAACTTACCAAAGAGATGCAAAATCTCAGGATTAATATCGGGATGATGTAAATATGCAAACATAAATCTCCCCTTGAAATTTATCAAAGATAATTTTAATGCTTTATAGAAGGATAGTCAAAAAAATAAAATATTACTGTTTTAAAGGCAAAAAATTGAATTTTTTTATAGTTCTTTTCTGTCCACTTAAGGTAATTTACACTGTTTTCATTAATCCCGAATTTATCTTTAATTCCCTGATATTTTTCATATTTTTCTTAACGCTTGCATCCTGTATTATTTTTGCCAAATTATTTTTTTTAGTTTACAATAAACATAGAAGGTAAACCTATGTTTAATAAAGTTCTATTTCCTGTGGTTTTTACTGATCAGACAGAACAGATGGTAGGATGTCTTGCTGGACTTTCTAAAAGTGGGGTAAAGGAAGTTTTACTCTTTCATGTAATCAGTATCTCAGAAATAATGGAAGATAGATACGCAAACGAAAGTTATGATGAAGCAATGCTTGAAAAGTGGAAAAGTTATCTACAGGATTTTGGACTTAAAGTTGAGTACAAAATTGTCACAGGCATTCCCTGGATAGAAATAATTGATACAGCTGAGAAGGGTAATTTTTCCTTCATACTCATTGGTTCACATGGAAGTTCTTTTATTGACAGATTACTTTTAGGAAGTGTTGCTGAAAGAGTTATTCAGCATGCGAAAGTACCTGTTTTAATTTACAAATTCAAGAGAGATTCAGTTGGTGGACTTGTTTGCCAGAATATATTTGAAAGGATTCTATTCTGTACGGATTTTTCATCATCATCAGAAAAGTGCATACCCTATGTAGAAAATATGCTTACCAATCACAATCAAAGACTCATTATCTTACATGTCCAGGACTTAAGAAACTTAAGGCATGTTCAGCCAGAAAAGATTGAAGAATTTAACAGAATAGATCTTGAAAGGCTGGACGAACTGAAAAAACATTTCGAAAGAGTAGGATTTAAAAATGTCATGACACTATTAACCACAGGATATTCTATTTCAGAAATACTCAATTACGCTGCAACTGAAGATCCCACTATAATAGTGGTGGGTAAAAAAGGAAAAACTAACTTAAAAGAAATGCTTCTTGGTGGTGTCTCTCAAACACTGATTCACAAATCAAACAAACCAGTTTTTCTTGTGGAATAGGGAATTCTATGCAGATTTTTGGCTATGTTTTAGGAGAATTATTTACAAACACATATGTTGTATTAACTGATAATAATATAGGATTTATTGTCGATCCTGCAACAGATGATGAAAAATTTCTTGAAGAAATAAAAGATATGGAACTTCCTTACATAATAAACACTCATGGACATTTCGATCATATATGTGGAAACGGAATAGTAAAAAATACCAAGGCAAGTAGGATTATAATCCATAAAAATGATGCACCTATGCTTACAGATCCTGAACTTAATTATTCTATTTTTACGACTAAAAGAGTTACTTCACCTGCTGCCGACATTACTCTTGATTCTCTCGAAGGGGTTTTAAATCTTAATGGTATTAACTGGAAATATGTTAATTTAGCAGGACATTCCGAAGGCTCGATAATCCTTTTAAATGAAGTTGAAAAAATCATTTTTTCAGGGGACCTGATTTTTTCTAACTCTATCGGAAGGGTGGATTTGCCAGCAGGTAGTTCTAAAAAGATGAAAAAATCCCTTCAGTTTATTGAAAAGCTTCCCTCTGATTTTATGGTTTATCCCGGTCATGGAGAAAGTTTTTTACTTGGAGATTTTAAAAAGATCTTAAAATATTTTATTCAGGAATTAGAAGAATGAAGCCCCCGGACCTCTACTTTGAACTACCGGAAGAACTCATTGCAGAAAAGCCTCCTCTCCATAGAACAGAATCCCGTCTTCTTGTTGTGGACAGGAAGAAAAAAAACTTCATTGAAACAAAGTTTGATAGAATAATTGAATTTCTTGATGAAAACACTCTTTTAGTTTTTAATAATACAAAGGTATTTAAAGCAAGAATGTATGGCAAGACTGAAAATGGAAAAGAGATAGAGATACTTCTTGTAGAAAGAATCGATGACAGAAAATGGAAGGCTATGGTAAAAAATTCAAGAAAATTTAAAAGTGGCACTATTGTAAACTTCAGTGGTTTTCAAGCAAAAATCCTTGAAAAAATAGAAGAATTCAGGCTTTTAGAATTCAAAGAAAATCTAACATTCGAGCAGATAAACCAGATAGGTCAGATTCCTCTTCCTCCATATGTAATCTACAGGAGAAAAAAACTTGGTCTTCCACTCTATACAAAGGAAGATGAAGAAAGATACCAGAGTATTTTTGCAAAGAAAAATGGTTCTGTGGCCGCACCCACGGCTTCCTTTCATTTTAGCGAAAAACTGATAGAAGAGTTAAGATCAAAGGGGGTTTCTTTTGCTTTTGTAACACTCCATGTTGGGCCTGGAACTTTTAAACCCATTGAAGGAGAAATAGAAAATTATCAAATTCACAGAGAATGGATTGAAATTGACAACGAAAATATAGAACTGATAAAAAAATCAAAAATATCTGGCAAAAGAATTGTTGCTGTTGGTACAACAACTGTAAGAACCCTTGAAACACTTTCAATGATTTACGGAGAGATTACTAATTTTAAGCCTTATGCTGGTTACACAGACCTGTTTATAAAGGAAGATTTTAAGTTTAAAGTAGTTGATAGCCTTATTACAAACTTTCACCTGCCTTACTCCACTCTTTTGCTGCTGGTTTATGCATTTGCAGGTAAGGAACTCATAAAGCAGGCGTACTCCTATGCAATTGAGAATAAATTCAGATTTTATAGTTATGGTGATGCAATGTTTATAATTTAGTAAATCTATGGCCTTTTAAATCTTGCAGTGGTTTTTGGATTGAATAAATAATTAAGAAGATAATCAGGTTTTGGATTTCTGAATGCCGCAAATATGTTATTTTTTATGTTAGGAAACTTTTTTTCAAGTTCTTCAATTAAATTCTTTATCTCTTCTCTGCGGGAATTTCTGTTAAAAATTTTAAGAGGACAGTATTCCTCAATTACTGGAACTTCTACTTTATAGCAGAGAATATATTTTTCAATTTCCTTCTTTGTAAGGTAAGACAAAGGCCTTATAATTTCTATTGCTCCGTTAAAAATTGGAAGTCTTGGCAACATAGTCGATAATTCTCTTTTATAAAAAACATTCATAAGAGATGTCTGAATGATATCATCTTTGTGGTGAGCAAAAGCTACCTTGTTTGCATTTATCGATTTTGCAAACTTTAAAATTTCAGCCCTCCTTTTGTTCGCACATGCATAGCAATAGTTTCTTTTTGGAATTGAAGAAGTCGAAAGGAATGAAATTATTGGCAAGTGTATAACATTTAAGTCCAATCCTGTATTTTCCTTGATAAACTTAGAAAAATTTTCTACTTTTTCATTGTAAGCAGAATTTTCTCCATTAAACTTATCTACAAAAACAGGGAAAATTTCATACTTTGAAGGTATATAACTTAATCTTTTGTGAAGCAAAAGCAAAAGTGCAATACTATCAACACCTCCTGAAACCCCTACAACTACCCTGTCGCCTTCATTAAGCATATCGTAATCGTTTATTGCCTGCCCCATTATTTTAAGTAACCTGAATTCACTCAATGCTCTCTCCTGATTTTATATAGTTTAAAGCCTTCTTAATATCATTTTTAAATTCCTCAATATGGTTCATATTTCTTAAAACAGCTGCCGGATGGTATGTTGGCAGGACATTGTATCCTAAGGGTGATTTTCTTACAACCCCCCTCAACCTGGAAACACCCTCGTTAGAGTTAAGCAAAAACTTTGTGGAAAAATTGCCAAGGGTTACAACAAGCTTTGGTTTCAAAATAGATAACTGTTCAATAAGGTAAGGTGTACATACAGCAATTTCTTCAGGCAATGGATTTCTATTTCCAGGTGGTCTGTGCTTTAGCACATTACAGATATACACTCTCTCTCTTGGCATTCCAAACTCTTCAAGCACCATCGTGAGTAATTTACCAGCTCTCCCTACAAAAGGTTTACCCTGTTTATCTTCTTCCTCTCCTGGAGCCTCACCAACAAAGACGAGAGAAGCATTGTAATCTCCATCCGAAAAGACTAGATTTAAAGCATCCTTATAGAGTGTACACTTTGTGCATTTTTTGCACCTTTCCTCTAATTCTTTAAGCTTTAAAAATTTTTCACTAAAATTCTGGCTNGTTTCTTTATTATCTTTATTCTGTTCTTCNAGTATACAAAACTCTTCAGTAAGGTATGCGAAAATTTTATATTTTATTTCCTCTATATCCATTTAAAATTCCCTCTAAGGCCTTTCTTCTATGTGATATTTTGTTTTTTTCATCCTCTGAAAGTTCAGCCATAGTAAGTTTGTAGTTTGATTCTTCTGTAAGAAATACCGGGTCATATCCAAAACCATTTTTACCTTTAGGTTGAAAGGCAATCTTTCCGTTACACCTGCCAATGGATGTAATGAAACTGCTGTCAGGATAAATCAATACCATTGCACAGGTATAGTTAGCACCCCTGTTCTCAAAGGGAATATCTTTCATCTCAAAGAGTAACTTTTCTATATTCTGTTCATCAGTGGCATTCTCTCCAGCATACCTTGACGAAAAAACCCCGGGTTTTCCACCAAGAGCCTTTACCTCAAGACCGGAATCATCAGCAAGCACAAAAAAGTCCTGAAATCTATCCTTAAGCCTGTCGTGAACAAAGGATGCCTTATTCATTGCATTGCCCAAGAAAGTTTCTTTATCCTCAACAATTTCTTCATCAAAACCAATCTCTTTAAGCGAAAGAATTTCAAATTCTTTCATTATTTTTTTTACTTCTCTTACCTTTCCTTCATTGTAAGTTGCCAAAATCAGTTTCATTTATTACCCCCGAAATCTTATCAAATATTTTTTTAAGCTCTTCAAGGCTTAGTGTTTGAAGAGTCGAATAAAAAGCATTTTTAGTTCTTAACGCTTTCTCTATAGAGTAAAGTAATTTTAAATCATCCATAGAAAAATTTTTATCATAATCCATGGCCAACTGTGTTATACTCTGTCTTAAGGGTCTATTATCACGCAAAAGATAAAAGTCCTTAATAATTTGAGAAATCCCCTCTACCAGTAATCCTTTCTTCTCCTCATTTAAATTCTTTGATAGGTAATCAACCCCAAATTTTAAAGATAAGTATAAATTTTTTCTTGCTTCTAATGCGAGAAAACCTTTATCCCTTTCTAAGTATCCAAGACTTTCTAATACTACCTCCTTATCACTGAAATGAATCTTCTCTTTTCCAATGATTTGATAATTTTCATGACCCTTCCCTGCAATAATTATACAATCATTTTTCTTTGCTAAGTTGATGCCCTTGAAAATTGCTTCTTTTCTATCAGGAATTATTTCATAATTTGACATACCTTCTTCAATAATTCCGGCCTCTATTTCTTTTATAATTTTCAAAGGGTCTTCAGTTCTGGGGTTGTCCGATGTAATTATTACATAATCTGATAGTATACAAGCAATTTTGCCCATAACTGGTCTTTTTAACCTGTCTCTATCACCACCACATCCAAAGACTGTGATAATTTTTCCTTTGTTTTTTATTACATCTCTAACCGTCTTTATCAACTTTTCAAGGGCTTCAGGCTTATGTGCATAATCAATGACTATTGTTAAACCTAAATTGTTAGGTACACATTCCATCCTTCCAGCTACTTTTATGTGAGCAAGACCTCCAGAAAACTCTCTTTCAGGAAAGCCAAGCTCTTTAAGAATTGCTATTGCCATAGAAAAGTTGTAAACATTGGTGTTTCCAATCATTGAAATTTCGAAATTTCTCCCAGAAAGCTCAAAAACAGTTTTCGCTGGAAGTAATCTAACTACCCTTGAATAGTAATCTGCCCCCCTGTCCACAAGTGAAATAGTTTTTAATTTAATATCAGGATACTTTGAAGCCTTAAGTCTTATCCTGGGAAAAACTTCAATATCTTTATTTACAACAAGAGTCTTTCTGTTCTTGTTTGAAGAACTTAGAACATCAAATATTTTCAACTTGGCATCAAGATATTCTTCCATTGTTTTATGAAAGTCTAAGTGATCCTGAGAGAAGTTGGTAAAACCACAGATGTCAAAATTTATTCCATCAACCCTTCCAAGTGCAAGAGAATGGGATGAAACCTCCATTACTAAATATTCTACATTTTCATTTTTCATAAGGGAAATAATTTCGTAAAGATCGAGAATATCAGGGGTGGTATTAGTAGAATTATAGATTTTATCACCAACCCTATATTCTATCGTGCCAATGAGACCAGCCTTTTTGCCCATCCATCTCAGTGCTTTATATATGGCAAATGTCGTGGTAGTTTTGCCACTTGTTCCCGTGATACCTATAACCTTCATCTGTGATGTTGGATCCCCATAGAAATTTTTAGCAACCTGGCTTAGTGCCTTTCTTGGAGAATCTACAAGGATAAATATTGCATCTTTGAAAATTACAAAATCATCCGTCTTTTCCTTTGAAATTATAAAGTGTCGCACACCTTTTTCATAGGCAGCAGGGATAAATTCATGAACATCTTCTCTATAGCCAGAATATGCAACAAAAAGCGCCCTTGAATTAGACTTTCTTGAATCATTTATTACTGAAGTTATCTCAAAATCAGGGTTAAGTTCACCAATTATAGCTGAAATTTCAACATTCTTTATGAGATCAACAAGCCTCATTGTTCCCTCTCTTTGTCNAATATTTCAAGNATTTTTTCATTTTTCAGGATTTTCATACCAAGCTTTGTTCTGGAAACCCCATCTTTTAGTGTGTAATCATAGTTTATTTCATTTTCATTTTCCCCCGCCTCAAAACACTTAAACAATATACCTTTACAATCTTTTATACTTTCTGCTATTTCAAAAAGATGGGTTGAAAGAACAAAAATAGAATTTTTACACTTTACCATTCTCAGTATCACAGCTTTTGTGGTTTCACAGGCATCCTCAAAGTTTGTGCCTTTAAACAACTCATCCATAAGAATGAGACAACTTTTTTTCGATACAACTTTTTTAGCTATTTCTTTGACCTTTTTTACCTCAGCCATAAAAGTGCTATACCCTTTTGTAATATTCTCATATGTGTTAATTATAGTCGTAAGGCTATCAAAAACAGATAACTTAAAACTTTTTGCCGGAACACCATAACCTAAATGTGCCAGATACACACATAGACCTAAAGCCTTTAAAAATGTAGTCTTTCCCCCCATATTTGGGCCTGTAATAAATAAAAAGTTATTTTCCTTTGAAATGACTATAGAATTTTTAACAGGTTTTTTTAGGAGTGGGTGATAAAAATCAATAGCTTCAATGTAAGGCTTTTCGGAAACAAATTCAGGAAATGAAAGGCCATGTTCTATAAATCCCTTTGCAAGGCCAAGTAAACCATCAAATTTGGCAACAGTGTAAAGCAATTTTTTTACGAGGTCAATCTGTTCATTTCTCAACTGATAATCTATTTTTAAAACCTTTGAAGTATTATGCCTCAGATCCTGGAAATTTTTCAAGGATTTTGTAATTTCAAGCTTAAAAAATTTTTCAATTATATTGACTTCTTCAATGAAAAGACTTGAATCTGGCTCGGATTTTCGGAGAAGATTTAGAATCTTTTCAGCTTTTTCAACCAGATTGATTACACTAAGAATTCCGGAAATTATCTCCTCTATTATATCTTCATAAAAAATTCTGAATATAGAACTTTTATATTTCATTTTAAAAAAATTTGGAGAATAAAAACCCAGGATATTGGAAGAAAGATACCTCTCAACACCGTCAAACTCGTAATAAGAGAGCTCATCAAGTAAGGATTTCCACAGATTGAAATTATTCACGAAATAATTAAGAGATTGCTGGTTTGTGCGAATTTTATCAATTGAAGAAAATGGATTAGAAAAATAATCCTCAATATATTTTTTACCTGCTTTCGTCTGTGCAAGATTAAAAACAGACACAACTCCTTTTTCAAAAAGAAACTCTCCATCATAATAAATACCAAAAAGTTCTAAATCCCTTATAGAAGTTCTGTCAATTTCCATCCTCAACCTGCCTCTAAAAACAAGAAAAAACGAAAGATTTTAAAACTTTGAGAATTAAAAAACCCTTTAGCCCTTCAAAAATATTATAACACAAAAAACAGGAAAAATCATATAATTTTAAATTTAGTTACAACCATCAAAAATGAAATTTAATTTCCACTAAAATTTTAACAACTTTTAACAAATTTTTGTTATTAAGATAATAAAGAAAATTGTGGAGGAAGATATGCAAACAAATGTAAATGTAATTGTTGTCGAGGGTGGTGTTGTGAACGATCCTGAGCTGAAATATACTCAGGATGGACTTGCTTTTACAAGGTTTTCTCTTGCAAATTCCTGTGCAATCTACAGGAATGGTGAGAGAGAAAAAGACACAAACTATTTTGATGTGAAGGTATGGGGAAAGCTTGCTGAAATTTGTGCAACTTACCTGAGAAAGGGGAAAAGGGTTATTATTTCAGGGAAACTGAAGCAAAACAAATGGAAAACAGCCGAGGGAAAATCAAGAAGTGCTGTCAGTATCGTTGCACAGGATGTAAAGTTTTTGCCTTCACAAAGAAAGGCAAAGGAGTAACCTTATTAACAGGGAAGGTGTGGGGTTGCCTGAAAGTTCACTAACTTTCGGGGAAAACCCCACTTTTTTATAATTTTCTTATAAATCTTTTAGTTGTGCTTCTATATTTTCTACAATTTTTTCTGCCTCCTGACTTCATCGGAAAATGGGCAAAAACGCGGGGATAATAATTTGCAAGGATGGCAAGTTAAGACAAGTCATTGTTCATCATATTGGTATGGTGAAAGATGAAGAAGAATTAAAACATTTCATAAGGCTTGCTGAATTCATCAAGGCGGAACTGGAGAATGAGCATCAGATGAGTTTATTTTCACCAGAATTAGCATATTAAAGGACACGAAAACCGGGAAAAGATAGAGAGTTCCTTCAGCTGCAACAGAGAAAGCAAGAAGGATATACAGAGTAGTAAATAAAACCTTATCAAGCCTTCCTTTCGAGATAAACTAATCAAGAGATGCTAAACCAATAAGGTAAAAGTATGTGTAGTGCCTTGTAAAAAACTTAACTTTTTGCTAGGTAAAAAATTACAAAATTTTACCGATGAAGTCAGGAAAAGCGAAAAGCTAATGGCTGGACAACCCATTACTCTGCACAGCTGGGGCTTTTAGCGGTGGCGGTGGTGCTGGCTTGCCAGCAGCAACCTCTATTACTTGCAAGTCACCTCCTCATCACACAATGTTTGCAATTGACAGAGAATTTGACGAAGCAAATAGCTAGCATTTGCAAATATTGCCAGCAAGGCTTGATACTCCAAAGACAAAAGGCTTTAATTTAATAAGATTGATTGCCTCTTCTCTATTCATTTTCTTTCTCTTGATAACTCTTTGTTATTTTTTCAATAGATTCTTTCAGTGAAGGCACCTCATTTTTTGCTGTTATCCATACAATTTTTAAATCCACTCCAAAGTACTCATGAATCACTTTATCTCTCATGCCTGCAATATCTTTCCATGGAATATTTGGATATTTTTCTCTGAAAGTTTTAGGAATCTTTTTTGCTGCCTCTCCAATTATCTCAATAGCTCTTACCACAGCATAAATTTTCTCATCATTCTGAATAAAATCTTCATACTGGAGGTTATGAGTAAATTTTATCACCTTGTTTATATTATCAAGCATATCAATTAAATAATCTGAAATACTCCTCTTTTTCATAGATAAATAACCTCTTGCATTATTCTACTGCCAATATTGGGCTTTAATGCTCTTTTTAGTACCAGATCAACTTTAATACCAAGCAAATCAGTTAAATAATTTTCAAGATGGACAAATTCTATAAGGCCAATCTCTGCTTCTTCTTCAAACTCAACAAGAATGTCAATATCGCTTGTCTTTTTCTCTTTCCCTTTTACATATGAACCAAAAATCCCGATTTCCTTTACTTTATACTTCTGTTGCAAAAATGGTTTCAACTCCACCAGCATTTGTTTTATTCTTTCTAATTTTTTATCCATTTTAACCCCCTGCTAAATAGATATATAAAATCAGATTATCTTTAGCAAATTTTTTCGAAATTAATCTGTCAAAGAGTTCGTATGAGCCGAAAGGTTGTTTTATTAAATAGCACAAACTTACAGTTCAATTATAATGAAAAAAGAAAATATGTCAAAAAATGTAACAGTTCAAAGTTGAAAGTAAAAAAGAGAAGAAAATCAGACGGTGATTATACCGCCACCTGATTTATTTTTTTTTATTTTTATCAACATATAAGTCCACTGATGTATTCTTCTTCAGTAGGGTGCGAAAAACTCCCTTGCAAGAGGCATTGCTTTTACTAAGCTGACAGGAGGTCAGCGTTGAAGCAAACTGGTGCTTTTACCCTTTATTTTTTATTTTAATCTTCCACCATCTCCAGCTGTGTATACTATCTTGAAAGGGTTTTACAGCCAGTAGCTTTTCGCATTAATTCCCACTAACACTGTTAGTGGGAAACAAATTGGAGTGTAAAAAAGGCTACATTCGCGAATGTAGCCTATATGCAAAAAGCTTTTCTTTTATTCTTTAATTTTTTATATTATTTTCACACCAAAAAGTCCCTGCTGGTCTAACTACTTTAGAAGCTACGGCAATTTTTCTGTAGCTTTTACTCCCTGCTTTACTAAGGACACAGGAGGTGTCCGTTGAGGGCGGCTTGTTGCTTTTACCTATGAGCAAGCCTAAATTTTATCAGTGGGAACCCAGCACATTTAAGGATAAAAAATGGATAAAATTAAG
>JGI24721J26819_10000858_pt1 | contig 33816 bp, 25 predicted proteins | sample YelNatPaOPGAMG01_FD_26819 | JGI IMG/M metagenome (IMG submission 26819) | reverse complement strand
CTTGAAGAAAAAATAAAGAAGCTGGAGAAAGAGTGGGGAATAAGCCCTGTACCAGATGAACCAACGCCAGAAGGAAAGGGGAGAGGAGCTGAAAGGGCATTTGCACTTAGAGCATATTCAATAAACAAATGGGGGGATATATTTAATTCTCGTCAAAAATTGGCTCTAATAACAATAATGGAAAAGATTAGACAAAGTTATGAAAGAATGCTTATAGAAAATTACGAGAAAGAATACGCAAAAGCTATTTCAACTTTATTAGCAATTGCTACTGATAAAGTGGTTGATTTCTGTTCTACATTATGTATGATCAATCCAACTGGTGGAAGGGGAGTGGTTCATACATTTGGTAGACATACCCTTAATATAGTTTGGACATATGCAGAAACTAATCCATTTAATCCTTTTGGCGCAGGTTTGTCTACAGCATATGCAAAAAATGAAGAATGGGTAGATTTTGTTTCTAAAATATCAGACTATAGCAGGGTTTCTCAATGTTCGGCCACAAAATTGCCTTATGAGGATGAGTATTTTGATGCTGTATTCACCGACCCGCCTTATTATGATAATGTCCCTTACTCTTACCTTTCGGATTTCTTCTATGTTTGGCTTAAAAGGAGCATTGGTCATTTGTATCCTGAATTGTTTTTAACCCCATTAGCTCCAAAATCTGAGGAGATCGTTGCTTATACTCAAGAAAGAAGTTGGGAAGAAGCAAAAAGGTATTTTGAGGATATGCTGAAAAAATCTTTCCATGAAATTCACAGAGTCTTAAAGCCAAGGGGCATAGCAGTTATAGTTTATGCGCATAAAACAACTGCAGGCTGGGAAACTGTAATTAATGCTTTACTTGAGTCTGGCTTGACTGTATCAGCTTCATGGCCGATTTCTACTGAAATGGGCTCAAGATTGCGTGCCCAAGAATCTGCTGCTCTTGCTTCATCAATCTATATAGTTGCCAGAAAAATCCAAAAGCAAGGCATTGGCTTATATCCAAAAGTTAGAAGGGAGTTAAGAGAATATCTTGAGAAAAAGCTTGAGAAGTTGTGGCAGGAAGGAATTTCTGGAGCAGATTTCTTTATTGCTGCTATTGGTGCAGGAATAGAAGTTTTTGGTAAATATGAAAAAGTTATTGATGATGAGGGCAAAGAGGTAAAGGCAGACAAACTGCTGGAAGAGATAAGACAGATTACAGCTAATTTTGCAGTAAAACAAATTCTTCATGACGGCTTTGCAGGAGAAGTTTCACCATTAACAAGATTTTATGTTCTGTGGAGGTGGAACTTCGGAGAAGCAAAGGTTCATTTTGATGAAGCAAGAAAACTTGCACAAAGCTTTGGAATTAATTTAGAGAAAGAATGGAACAAAGGATTTATAAGAAAAGAAAAAGAATTCATAAGGGTTTTGGGTCCAAAGGAAAGAAACATTAAAGATTTAGAAGATTCTGAAGAGTTAATTGATGTATTGCATTATGTTTTATTATTGTGGGAGAAAGGAGACAAGGAAAAATTATTAAAGAAGCTTTCAGAATCTTATGGTAGTAGTGAAGCATTTTACAGAGTAGTTCAGGCAATAACTCAGTGCTTGCCAAATGAAAGCAAAGAGAAAAAGTTATTAGAAGGATGCTTCCCCTCAGGCAAGAAGGAGAAATTAATGGAAGAAATAAGAAGCTTAACTTCACAAAGTAAATTAGGAAGGTGGGTAAAATGAAGCCATTTCATACTATAGCTATTCCACATGAAGATATTTTAGAAGGCAGACTAACAATGGATATTTTTGCTGCAGATTTATGGGAAGTTTTTAATAATAGAGGACCTGATGAATATAAGGATACTGACACATTTTTCAAAAAGACCTTTGTCACAAAAGGTTTAGATAATCTGTACAAAGCAGTAGAAAAAAGAATAAAAGGTAAGGGTGGCGATTCTGTAATTCAGCTACAGACACCATTTGGAGGAGGAAAAACTCATGCGTTAATAGGACTTTACCATAAATCAAAGGAATGGAAATCAAATGTTTTTGTGTTTGTTGGTGATAAACTCTCCCCTTCTGATACAATAATCTGGGAAGAAATGGAAAGACAACTTACAGGAAAAGTAAGAGAGCTTAAAGGAAGGACGGTTCCATCTGGTGAAAAGATAAGACAAGTTCTAGAATCTAAGCAGCCGGTTATACTATTGATTGATGAACTTGTTGAATATTTAATTCCAGCGAGAGGAATAAAAGTTGGTGAGTCAACTTTTGATTCTCAAGTTTTATCATTTATAAAAAGACTAACAGAAGTTGTTAGCTCATTGGAAAAGTGCATTTTACTTGTAACATCACCTTCTAGAACACAATACAGTGAAGAGGATCAACATTTGCTTAACCTGTTATCAGAAAGACTGGGTAGAGTTGAAAAATCATACACACCAGTAGAGGAAGAGGAAATATCGAGCATTATAAGAAAAAGATTATTTTCCAGAATAGACGAGGATGAAGCTAAAAAAATAATATCCGAGATTGTTGATTATTTTAGACGGGAAAACATCTTACCTACAAGCATAGAGCCATCTGAATATAAAGAAAAGTTTACTAAATCTTATCCTTTCTTACCAGAAGTTATAGATTGTTTTTATCACAGATGGGGTAGTTTTCCAACATTTCAAAGGACTAGAGGCGTTTTAAGGCTATTATCGTTAGTCCTTTACAACTTAAAAAATCAAAACATAAGCTATGTATCTTTAGCTGATGTTAATTTGAAGGATCCAGAGATAAGAAGAGAATTACTGAAACATATTGGAAACGAATTTGACAGTGTGATTTCCGCGGATATTACAGATAAAAATTCCGGATCAAAGCAAGTGGACAATTCTTTAGGAGCAAGTTATAAAGGTTTACAGCTTGGCACAAGATGTTCTACAACAATTTTCCTCTATTCTTTTTCTGGAGGAACAGAAAAAGGCACAAACATAAATGAAGTTAAAAGGTCTTCATCTTATTTAGGCACACCCTCTAGCACAGTTTCTGAAGCAGTAGATATGTTGAAAGAAAGATTGTTCTATGTACAATATCAAGCTGGGAAAATATTATTCACGAATCAGCCTAATATTAATCGCATTTTGTTAAATAAGATGGAAAATATAGAAGATGAAGAGATTAAAGAATTCGAGTTTGAATACCTCAAGTCTTGTATTAAAGAGAGTAAACTTAAAACATATCTATGGCCAGAACAGTCAAACGATATACCAGATGATACAAATCTAAAATTGGTTATCTTAGAACGAGACAACAAATCATTCATAAAAGATGTGATAGAAAATAAAGGAAATTCAAAAAGGATTAACAGAAACACTATTTTCTTTTTAGCTCCTATAGAATCGAAGAAGCAGGAATTAAATAACTCTTTGAAAAGGAAGCTTGCTTTTGAAGCTTTGCAAATAGACAGTTCACTTAGGTTATCGGAGGAACAAAGGCGTGAGATTAAAAATTCTATTAAAAGAGAAGAAGAAAATATTCAATCAAAAATAAGAGAAGTCTATCGGCTAATTTACGTTCCCCAAAAAAGTAAACTAGAAGAGATAGATTTAGGAATCCCGACTTATGGGTTTGAAATAGACCTTCCTAGAGAAGTACTCGAGAAACTCAAATCAGAAGGAATTGTTATTGAGACAATTGTTCCACTTGTTCTTAAAGAAAGATATCTCAAAGGGAAGAAATATGTATCAACTAGGGACATATACGAGAGTTCACTAAAAACTTTGGGGGAAGATAGAATTCTAAGTAAATTTGCATTAGAGGAATCAATAAAAGAAGGTATAATGGAAGGTATGTTTGGTCTCGGTGAGTTAAAAGACGGAAAAATAGTTCCTGTCTATTGGAAAAAACAGTCAACTGTGGGGTTTGGTGAAAATGAGATTTTAATCGATAGAGATATTTGTGAAAAGGAATTTGAAATTAAACCCAAAGAAATAAGCGCAGAAGAATTAAAAACTGAGACTATAATTGATCAGAAATCCAGAAAGGAAGCTATTTCGAAACTAGAGTTACCTCTAATAAAGATACCCAAAGGTAAAGTTTCCCAGATTTTAGGACTACTCAACTATATACAATCAAAATTTGATGATGTCGAAATCAAGATAGTAGCACAAGAGGGCTCAATTGATAAGGACGATTATGAAAATAAAATAAAGGAAGCTCTTAAGCAGTTGGGAATTGATCTAGATAAAAAAATGACCAAATGTATTTAAATGTAGGTGATAAATCTTTCTCAGGTTGTTTAGAGAGTTGATTAAATGAACATATCCGAGTTAAAGACCGGTTCTTTCGAAGGACATATCGAAGGAGAAATTATCGAGCTCGAGGCTCCGAAGAAGATAACCACAAGATTTGGAAGGCAGCTTATAGTTGCGAACGGGACATTGCGCGACGAGAGCGGAGAGATAAAAATTGCACTATGGAATGAAGATGCAACAAGATTCTCAAAAGGAGACCGCGTAAGAATAACGAATGGATGGGTATCCGAATTCCAAGGAGAGCTTAAGGTTTCTCCTGGAAAGACAGGGAAAATAGAGAAGGTGTGATGAGTAATTATTTTTTGAACAATTACTTTAAAAGCTCAGCGATTAGCTCGTCCTTTGATATGTATCCAGAATGAACATTTCCGTTTATGACCGTTGTTGGATATTGCGAAACTGCAAATTGGCGCACGAACCCCTCTGCAACCTGGCTTCCTATTTCTCCATCAAAAGAGTATATCCTTATTTTTATGTTTTGTGCCGCGAGTGCATCTCTTGCCGAGAGGATATCAACCCCCTGCCTACCGCAATCGGTGCAATTTTTATTTGAGTAGAAATAAAGAACAAGGGCCGTCTTGTCGTTGCAACTCTCTTTCAGTTTTTTTGAAAGAAAGTAAGATTGAGCCTCCAGGATGAAATACTGTTTTTTTAGCTCTGGGGCATCTATCTTTCTTTTTTCTTCCAAGAAGGTCAATTCGTACCCTAATTTTTCCCTTTTTTCTTCGATAGAGGAAAGCTCTGATTCATAGAGCGGGCAGAATGCTGATGAGTTGTCATCTATAAGGAATAGAAGTTGCATGGTGGTAAGATCTTGAGAAAGGGATTCCACTTCCCTTGAAAGGACCTGAATGTCAGACTTGTCTAAAAGCGTGCCTACATACACCCCTGCTATGAAAACAATTGCAGCAATCACGAACGCTGCGGTATACAGGGACCATGCTATCGTTCTTTCCATTGTCACCACGATGTTTTTTCTCTTCTAATTTCCGCAACCGCCATTAGGACGTTATAACAAACCATTAGATACCAATAGAATATCATGAAAAGTAAAATATATCTAAGCTTTATCCTTTCGCTTTTAAAACTTGATACTGCTGCGTACAGCCAAACAAATGACATAAGAAGCACGACTACACCGATTACTGTAAACATGTTAAAACTCAACACCATTGATTCTAGAAGAATATAGCGAGTATAGAACGGATTATTGAAAATAGCATTGAGCAAAAGACCGAGGACTATGAAAAAAGCGCTGAGGGTAGCGAAGTTAAGAGGGATAAAAAACATCCCGTAATTTCCGAACTCTGGTTTTATCATGAATCTGTATTTCCAATAATTCCTAATACCGCCGCGCTGCCATCTAACCCTCTGTCTTAGAAGGTCACCTATGTTATCAGGAGGTTCTGTGTAAACTGTAGAATCGTCGCTTACAGAGCTTCTTATCTTATAGTTGTGCTGCTGTATCCGCATAGCGATCTCTTGGTCCTCCACAAGATTGTGTTCGTCGAATCCTCCTACCTCCTTGAAAACGGATGCGCGGAATATGCTGAATGGGCCTGGCGTTACTGGCACGGAATCTAGGTAGGAAAGTAGTTTTCTGCTAAATAGTATCATAAGATATTCTATTCTCTGGAATTCTCTTATCGCAGAATTACTAGGTGCGATTTTCACTGCTGGCGTTACTGCCATTACCTCGTGGTCTTCGAAATATGGCAGAAGGGCCTTTATGACCTTCGGGGTTACATAGGAGTCTGCATCCATCGTAGCTATGAATTCGCCACGAGCTCTCTCTATACCGTAATTAAGTGCTGCACCCTTTCCAGCATTCCTTTTGCTGAAAACTCGTACTCCATATTTTTCGTATTCCTTTGCCACAACTGCAGTCCTATCAGTAGAACCATCATCAACGACGATTACGTCCAATTTCTCGCGTGGATAATCGAGCGCAAGTATGCTGTCCAGGCATTTTTTAATATATTTCTCCTCGTTGTACGCTGGTATGACTATCGAGACAAGAGGCNTGGCGCCAGACCATTTTGGAGTGNCGTAATAATCTTTTTTGTATTTGAAGAAGAGAAGAAGAAAAAAGACAGTAGTGTAGATTGTAAAGAACGCAACTGAATAGTTTAGGATGTCTATAAGTTCCATGGTTGCTCCCTACATAAAAAGAAGAGACCTTGAAAAGAAAAGAGCTAGGAACATGCCAATAAGCAAGAATGGAATGAATGGCGGCAACTGAGTGTAAACCCATAATTCTACATCCAATGATTTCAATCTCTTTATCTCTTCTTCTGTTGCGAGCCTTTTTATATCATATTTTTTTACTATTTCAGCATCCATCAATTCCAGAGCGATGACATCCTCTGGCTCTAGGTATTCTGGCTTAATCTTCTCTGCGAGCATATAGGAAAGGTCTTCTTTGTAAACGAGGAAAAAGATTAGCACCGCAAAGAGTATCGTTAATATGGTAAAGTAGACTGGAGAAAAAAGTATCGAAGTAACGTACACATACGAAAAGATTGCATACGGAACTATCATGAGAAGATATGCAAACCTCGGTCTTCTCTTCTCCTGTCTAAAGAGCTTTATGCCAAATGTTATCATTACGTAAACGGAAAAAAGCAATCCAGCGAATATCATCGTAGAAAATATGAACGGCATCCCGAATGGCATCCCTACAAAAGAGGGATGGATTGGAAGGAGAAGCATAACAGAGGCAAGGACGAATAAATCGGCACCGCCCAACTGGCCGACTCTGTAGAATATGTATCCAATAGCCGAGAAGAAGAGCGCGACTGCAAGCGAAAACAAAAAGAGTTGCTCCTGATAGAATATAAGATTTGTAATAAATGCGACTGCAAGGAAAACGCGCAGGAGAGTATCTGGCACATTTTTTTTATTGAATAAATCATAGTAAGCAGCGGCCGAAACTCCGATAAATGCAATTATTAAGCGAAAAAGCTCGCCAGGCATCTGGATATTTCCGAATACTACCTCTTCTATCATAGAAACCACTACGAATAAGTTTCGTGTTTTGTACCTTATTGGTAATAATATTTTGTAATGCCATAATTTTTAAATGGCGCTTTTCTAATATCCCTCATGGAAAGCATTGAGATTCATAGGACGGCTGATATGAAGGATTTAAAGAGGCCAGTAATAATTGTTGGATTTCCTGGAACTGGACTTGTCGGAAGTGTGGCTGCTGCCCACCTTATAGATGCGCTTGGTATGAAGCTCGGTGGCTATATAACAAGCAAGGAATTCGCACCGCTCGCTGCTATTCACGATTATACCCCGATGCCTGCTGCTAGGATACATTTCTCAGAAAAGCACAATATAATCCTCATAATATCCGAGATGACCATACCAATATCATTATCGAAGGAACTAGCAGATAAGATACTCGGCATGGCGGCCTCTCTAAAGGCAAGCTCTATCATCTCTCTCGGAGGGATAGCGCTGAAGCAGGGCGAGAGGGAGGTTTATGTCGTAACAACGGACCTTGCCATAGTAAAGGATATGATGAAAAAGAGACTTGCAAAGCCGATAAAAGAGGGAGCGACAACAGGAGTTACAGGGGTGATGCTTGCGAAAGGAACGCTCATCAAATTTCCGGTAATCGCCTTCCTCGCAGAGGCATCAGAGGAGTATTTAGACCCTGCTGCAGCATCAAATGTCCTAAAGGTGCTTTCAAAATTCCTAAACACGCCAATAGACACATCGCGTTTGGACAGAGAGGCAAGAGAACTTACCAAGGGGCTGAAGGAGAGTATAATAAAATCAAAGATTTCTAAAAAAGGACCCACGGCATCCGAGGGCGGCGGAATGTATGGATAGCACGTTTGTCTTCTTAGGCTTTTCGGTATTTATCACACTTACAAGAGCACGTTTATAAATCTTTTCTAACAATACATATGCATGGAAGAAAAACGCATCTCTATTCCAGAAACGATATATAGAATAAGATTGGGTTCTACAAAGACTCAACCAAAGGAAGGTAAAAGACCGTATATACTCAAGCACGCGGCAAAACCGTTGGATGAGAAGAGTAAGCTTATTTTTCTTCTTGATAAGGAAAAGAAGAATAACTTGGACTTAAGAGCGGAGTGCAAGAAGGCGCACGAAAGGATGGCGGAGCACTCCATCCCTCTGGAAGAAGGACCGTATGCGGATAGGGATGGAAAAATTATTCAGCTCGCTACGCATATAAGGGAGATTGCAGAATCGAAAGAAAAGGGAGAAGACTCCATAATAGAGACGGTCATAGATGTTATAGGGCTTGGAAACGGTCTTCCCCTCAAGGTGAATTACTATCTTTATAGGGAATCGGAAGACCTCCCAACCGCCGGTTCTATTCTAACAGAAAAGGAAAGAAGAGAGGAAGACGAGACCGATGGCAGTACCTCCATAGTTCTTTGTAATCCATTTGAATCTCTAATTCTTGCAACAGGAGTTCTTAGGAGAATGAATCTTAATGCCTATCCGGCCCATTCTGTCTTTATACGACCTGATGGCGAGGAAGGGATCCTTCCTGTAATAGCACTTTTGGATTTGGATGCGAAATCAGAGACGCCGCTTACTACATTTCCACTACACCGGAAGGAGCATCCTCCAATCGGCGCGATTGACCTGATAAGCGATGAGGCTGTAGAAGGGGCAACCTATGCCTTTCAAGCCCAAAACGTCATAAAAAAGATTGGGAGGATGATTGTAGATATTATGGAAAATGAGAATAGGGAGATAACTGAAGAGGAGGTAAAGGCCCTTCTTAAGAGTGTGGCTGAATTTCTAGTAGAATCCAAAAAGAGATGGGAGGGTTCTATATTCATGCTTGATACCATAGGGCAGCTTGCAGTGAGCGAGACGGATAGGTTGCTTATGGACCTACCGAATATCCCGCTCGAAATTATCCAACAAACGGGCAATGAGTTTTTGGGTGCTTTCACCATCATCTTTAATGCGCATCTTCAGATGGAAGTGATAAGAATACAGAAAAATACAGAGCCGAAAAATGTCGAACTTCTACTCTCAGATGAGAGGGTGTTAAGGAGCAGTTACGAAGATGCATTAAGGAAAGCGCTAACTTACAGAAAATTCGTGTACGATATGTACATGGGACGGATGGAAGAAGAATTCGATAGCGTGAACTAATTATTTGGAGAGCATCTGCTCGCACACAGATATATTCTTCTTAAGGGCTTCCTTTTCTTTTTCGCTTAGTTTCTCTCCGCTATTCAACGCATTCTCAAAATGCTCCTTCGCTGATTTGTAATCCCCTTTTTCGAATGCTTCGTATGCTGCCTTTAGTTCTTCGTTATAGATGCCAACTGTTTTATTCTTTTGATAAGTTTTGTTATTAGGGTCGTATCTCGCTGCAAGCTCGTAATGCTCCTTCGCGCGTTTCACATCCCCTTTCCTTTCATAGAGGTTCCCTAACGCATTGTGGCAGTAGGCATCCTTTGGATTGAGCGCAACTGCTTTTTCGAATGCACCTATCGCGTCATCCAGTCTCCCCTTTAGCCTAAGATGGTTCCCCAGCTCCCTATAATAAACGCCCTCGGCCTCTTCGAATGTCAGCTCCATGAGAACAGTGTGTTTTCCTTTCGTCTCTCCTAACTTGCCGGCCTGGGGGTCGATGGAGATTTTTTTGTTGTTGAGGAGGGCGTACGCAACTAGATGGTCCTTTTCTTTTTCGGAACCTTCAAAATGAATTATGAAAGCGCCTCCTTTTATGCCAAGCTGTTTTAGCGCAGAGATGATAACAAATGCGAATTCAGTGCAGTCCCCTCCCTTTTCCAAAGTGCTATCAACATCCCTGGGCGCCCTTTCGTCCCATTTTGAATCCTCTACCTTCAGCAACCCGCTACCAACCGCAAGTATGGAAAAAAGACTCTCTACCTTTTCTTCTTCGGTTGAACCTTTTACATTCTTTAGGATCGAAGGGAGCTTTTCTGATGCAAATATGGATTTTTCTTTTGTTTTTTGTTTCTGCGTGTCCGGATTTTTCTTTTGAACCTCGACTGTTTTCTCCTTATCCTTTTTCTTTGCGATAGAGTCTGCCATCGGGTAAAACATCACGAATGCTGCTGTTGCTATAGTGGCAATGCGTTCCATGCCTCCCTTTGCTTCCCTTAAATGTGTTGGTGATATTGGTTTTTTCACAAATTAGATAAGAGAAGAAATGTTTTTAAATGTCCACTTTTATGAATTTTCTCAAGTTGCGTATACTTTTAATTGCTTTCTTTATCTATTCATATCATATTATTCCATATTCCTTTTCCAAAAATTCTATTAAAAATTCTAAGGTGCAGCAGGATATGTATGAGCATAAGAAAATAGAGGAAGAGATATTAAAATTCTGGGAAGAAAAGAAGATATACGAAAAGGCAAAGAAAAAGAATGATGGGAATCCTACATTCTATTTCTGCGATGGCCCGCCCTATGCCACGGGCCAGATTCATCCCGGTACTGGATGGAATAAGATAATAAAGGATGCCCTATGCAGATACTGGAGAATGGCTGGTAGGAATGTAAGAGCGCAACCAGGATACGATACCCACGGACTGCCGATTGAGGTAAAGGTTGAACAGGAACTAAAGATAAAACACAAACACGAGATAGAAAACTACGGAATAGAAAAATTNGTNGAGAAGTGCAAATCCTTCGCAACTAAGTATATAGATGTCATGGGNAAGCAATTNGAGCGCCTCGGGGTATGGATGGATTGGGATAGGCCGTACATAACATATTATGATGACTATATAGACTCATCTTGGCTTACGCTGAAAATGGCGTGGGATAAAGGTTTGATGCACGAAGGAATATACGTCCTTCCATATTGCTACAGATGCGAAACGACAATGGCGAATTACGAACTCGAGTATGATGAGGAAACAGACCCAAGCATATTCGTTAAGTTCAAGCTTTTGGGGAGAGAGAACGAATTCTTAGTTATATGGACCACGACCCCCTGGACGCTTATAGCGAACATGGCGGTTATGGCGCACCCAACATTTTCCTATGTGAAAGTAAAGGTCGACGATGAGGTATGGTATCTTGCAAAGGAAAGATTGGAATACGTAATAGGNCTTATCGGTAAAAGCGCTACCATACTGGAAGAAATTCCGGGAAGAAAGATAGCCGGCTGGGAGTATGAACATCCACTTCAAGAGCATATCCCAAAAAAGATTAGCAGAAAGGTTGTCCTCAGCGACGAGTTTGTAACGCTCGAAGAAGGAAGCGGGTTCGTCCATACTGCGCCCGGGCACGGTCTCGAGGATTTTATAATAGGAAAGAGATATGAAATAGAGGCATTCTGTCCTGTTGACTCTGCAGGAAGATATACAAAAGAAGCCGGTAAGATGTTTGAAGGAAAGAACGTCAGGGAAGCTAATCCAGAAATAATAGAACTGCTGAAAAAGAAAGGAAGTCTGATCTATGAGGAGAGAATAAAGCATAGGTACCCGCATTGTTGGAGATGCAAAACACCACTAATATTCATTACAACAAAACAATGGTTCATAAACATATCGAAGATAAAGGAAAGGATGCTGGGCGAGATAGATAAGATAGAGTGGCATCCTGATTTTGCAAGAGAGAGATTTAAGGAATTTGTTTCCAACGCTCCGGACTGGTGCATATCGCGACAAAGATACTGGGGAATACCTCTTCCAATATGGGTGTGCGAGAGAAAAGAATGCGGAAAGATAAGGGTGATAGGTTCGAGGAGCGAGATACCTAAAGTAAGGGAACTACACAGACCTTACATAGACGAGATAACGCTCGATTGCGAATGCGGCGGAACAATGAGGAGAGTACCGGATGTTTTAGATGTGTGGTTCGATTCCGGTAATGCGATATGGGCGCCGCTCGACGAAGAAGAGAAAAAGAAGTTTGGCGACGTTGCCGACCTGATAGTAGAAGGGCAGGACCAGATAAGAGGGTGGTTCTATTCCCTTCTCGGCTCTGGTCTTGTAAGGTATGATAAAACGCCTTACAAGCGCTTGTTGATGCACGGATTTTTTGTTGATGAGCACGGCGAAAAGATGAGTAAATCTCTCGGTAATTTTGTACCGCTCGAGGAAATAATAGAAAAATACGGGGCAGACACGTTTAGAATGTGGGGGCTTAGTAATACCATCTGGGATGAACTTAAGTTCAGCTGGGAGGAGATGAAAACCTGCAGTTCTGACCTTAATATAGCGCTCAATCTTACTGTTTTTCTTGAGAGATTCTATCCGAAAAAAAAGATAAAGGAGGTTAAGTTGGACGAGGAGGATAAATGGATACTCAGCAGGCTAAACAACGTTATAAAAGAGTATAGAAAAGCGTTCGAAAGCAGCGAGCCGAACCGCGGGGTGAAAATTCTCAGAACGTTCATAACCGAGGACCTAAGCAGATTTTATATGAAGATAGCGAAGGATAGGATAGCAAAGGAAGACAATTCTGATGGCGCACTTTGGACTATATATGACGTTTTGTTAAATTCTCTTATCATGCTGACACCGGTATCTCCATTCATTTCAGAATATCTCTACAGAAGATTTTTCTCCAAATACGAGGATGCAGAGTCGATTTCCCTCATGGAGATGGTAAAGGAAAAGGAAGAGGAAATAAACAACATAGCAGAAAAACAGATGGAGATTACAAGAGAGGTAGTATCTGCCGCTCTTCTTGCGAGACAGAGCGCTGGAATAAAAACGAGATGGCCGATAAGAACACTTTATGTAGAAAGCAAATCGCATGAAACAATAGATGCTACGAGAGCATTTGAAAAAGTGTTAAGGACGCTGACGAATGCAAAGGAGGTAAAGGTTGTTGAAGAACCACCTTCTGGAAACTTCTGCTCCTGCGACTTCTCGAACGGTAAGGTGTACGTTGACAAAAAAATAGACGAAGAACTCTACGAAGAAGGGATAGCTAATGAAATAAAAAGAAGGGTACAAAATCTTCGAAAGATTGAAGGTCTTATAGAAAGAGATGCGATAACTGTCTATATGGATGCCGAAAAAGAGATGGAAGCAATAATAAAAAAGTATGCTGAGAAGATCGCGGATGCGGTGAATGCAAAAAATATAGAATTCAAAAAGATAGATGGGATGAAGGAAGACGTAATAGACGGCAGAGAGATAAGAATTGCAATCCAAAAAATAAAATAAACCAAGCTAAAGGTTATATCCTATTAAGCTCTGCTTTTATTTCCTCTATGGGCATCTTACTAACAATCATTGGTATCCTTTCTTTTTCAGATATTTTTATTGCAAGCTTGTCTATCTTTGCAACATCTATATTATGCAGAATTATAGCAGAGGGTTTTGTTGGGCTCACCCTCACAACAACAAAAGGACTCCTTCCGGTACTGACGCCCATAAATATAAATGCCCTCTCATTTACATTTCCATAAAGTTTCTGGAAGTATGAAAAAGGCATTTCCAGTATGACCTTTATGCTATCTATAAGGGTATAGCCGTATATCTTTTTTGTTTCTACCAAATCTTCGTTAGTAATAACAGTCCCTTTTATGAGCGTCACGAAGTCCTTGAGAGTGATGCTTCTTGCAAACTCATGCACCTCAAAAAATTCTTCTGCTGATTTTTCTTTTTCAGCAAATTTTTGAATTACTGTTCCTCCCTTAGCCTTATCGATTTCAAAAAGCGCATGAACAAATCTCTTTATAACACCCGTGCCGGGAGACTTCCTCCTGCTTCCTTCGTAGTCGCTTATCGTTGATACCGTAATTTTTAGATAATTTGCAAGCTCGACCTGGCTTATACCGAATATCTCTCTCCATTTACGCATAGCCGCGCCGGGATCTTCAGAAAGGGCTATCTCTCCGGCTATTTCCTTTTTGATTTTATCCATAAAGATCAAACAGTGAGCGTTTTAGTCAAACAACCGCAGTGCATAATATGATTAAGACAAATGTTTAAATGGATTTCGTCTATTGTTGGTGTGTCGTGCCAAAAGAAAGTAAAGGATAAGAGAAAAGAGTTTAACCGAATAGGCTGGCAAGACCTGCCGCTGCCTCTTCTTCTTTCTTTCCCTCTTCCTTTTTCTCTTCCTTCTTCGCCTCTCCACCAGCCGCCGCTGCTGTCGGTGCCGGTGCTGCTGCAGCTACTGCCACATTTTTAAGCAGCTCTTCAAAGTTTACCTCTTTCACTGCATCTGAGAGGACCTTTGCTTTCGCCTCATCGGCTTCTGCGCCGCTTGCCTGTATAACCTTAATTATATTTTCTTTTGTAATCTCTTTTCCTGCACCGTGCAGAAGAAGCACCGCATGCAAATATGGGTCTACCTTTGTCATAAAATTCACCCCTCTTTCTTCTCTTCATTTTTTTGTTCAGCGGGAGCGCTCTCCTTCGGTTGCACATCAGAAAGGGCCTTGCCCTGCCTCAGCGCTGAGAGAAGGAGCTGATCCATGGTAACCATGGTGTATAGCTCCCCGTTAACAGCTACATTCAACGCCTGCCTATACGCTTCCTGAACCAACTGTTCTATGCTCATAGAACACGGATAGTTGGCGTTAATAGAAAGATTGAATGCATCCCTGAGGGATGCTTGAAGATCCGCGTTAAGAGTGTCCCCTATATCCAGGAGGTCGCTTCCGTATATATATTGACCATCAAAACCGAACAGTAACCTCGCTTTTATTTCGAACGGCTTTATGCCAAGTGTCTGCAAAGCCTTTGCTTTTGCTTTTGTTATCTTTTCTCCTTTCTTTGCAACGACGCTCTCCTTTGCAACAACTATCTTCCCTCCTTTTATCTGAGCGTTTATCCCACCGCTTTTCAGTTCTGAAAGCGCCGGGCCTGGGGGAAGGTCTGTTTCTCCTTCCGGAACTACTATATCCGACGGAGCTATCTCATCTATCTTTGCAGCCCTGCTCCTCTTGTTTTCTTTTAGGAATTTATTAAGCTCATATGGGGATATATTTGTAAGCACCAACGCTACCGGTCGCTCGCAATCAGAAACCTTAGATGAAAGACGTGGGTTGGATTGGAGAACTCTTGTTATAACTGCCTTTTTTAGAACATAAACCTTCCCGCCGCCTTCCCTTATCTTTTTTCTGAGCAATTGGAACAACGCATCGGAAAGTTTATCGAGGCTTATTAGCCCAACGGTTTTGTAGCGGCTGATGGCCTCTGTAACCTCTTTGACCTTTTCGATTTTTTCCCTTATCGATTTTTTGTTAATATCTGCTTTGTATGCCATAACCATCAACCTACCCTTACCGGTTTGCCCATAGTAAGCTTTACATATACGGACTTTATGTTTCCGTCTCCGCCTATCTTGTTCTTTACTGCTTCGTAAACAGTCTCTGCGTTTTCTGCCAAATCATCCGGAGACATGCTCTCCGTTCCTATGAAGGCTTGGAGAACTGGAAGGTACTTTCCCTTTGTCGCAATTCTTACCGACTTTCTCGAGCGTTCCATAAGAGCGCGCACATCCCCAACAATAGGCATAGGCAGTTTTCCCTTTTTACCCAGATATTGCCCAAGCACCTTTGCAACCTGGCCCATAAGATTAGGTTGCGCGAGAAGGAAGTAGTTCTTCGTAAGATCCTTAAGTCTTGCCGGCTCTGCATAGGCAGGCAGCTCTGAGGGATGGATTATCAGTTCTGCGCCTGCTTTTTTTGCCTGGTCTCCTATTGCTTCCTCTGCTATGACTGCAGCCTTAAGTTCCTTCCCTCCCTTTCCTTTTGGAAGTAAAACATCTATGCTAACTCTGTTTTCGCTCTTTGAGAAATCAATATTGCGAGTGTTTATGATAAGTTCTACACTCTGCATGAATTTCCTTTTTCCTTTTTCTTCGAGAGCCTTTGTGATAGCCTCTAGAATTGTTTTTCTGTTCATGAGAATCGAGCCCTCCTACCTGTTATTCCTTCAGGTAGTCAATGCGGGTTATGTAAATATAAAAACATTGTTTTTTAAATGTTCCTGGCATATCGTCGACATGGAGGAACTGGCCAAAGACCTTCTTGGCCACTTACAGTAGACTTTTAAAAGAATTATTCAACAGAGTTTATCACTGTGGAAATATGAACGATGAACCAAAACCATTTGTTAAATGGGCCGGCGGAAAGAGGCAGTTATTAAATGATCTAATCTCTAATCTACCTGATGATTTTAATAATTATCATGAATTTTTTTTAGGTGGTGGAGCCTTATANTTCAAACTTTGGAGTATGGNTTTAATCAAAAAAGCATATCTTAATGACGCTAATTTAGAGTTGATGAATGCATATAAAGTTNTCCAAAAAAGGGTCGATGAGTTAATTGAAGAACTAAAAAACAGTAAGTATAAGAACGACTTATCTTCTTATTATCAGATCAGATCCTTAGAACCGGCAGATGACGTAGAANAGGCAGCCAGATTTATTTATCTTAATAAGACNGCATATAATGGACTATATAGAGTCAACAGAGCAGGTAAGTTTAATGTTCCTTTTGGCAGATATAGAAATCCAAAAATATTGGACGAAGATAACCTTATTCTTGTTTCTGAAGCATTAAAACCAGCTACTTTGCTTTCAGGTGATTTCTCAGGAGTTGTTAGGTATGCACGAAGAGACGATTTCGCTTATTTTGATCCTCCTTATTATCCATTAAGCCCTACTGCAAACTTTACGAGCTATACTTCTGACAATTTTTCCCCTCAGGATCAAGAAAGACTGAAACAAACAGTAGATGAATTGACTGGGATGGGAGTTAAAGTAATGGTTAGCAATTCATACACTGATTTTATAACTAATTTATATAATAATTACAGGCAAATCGAAGTTTTTGCAAAAAGAGCGATAAGCTGTAAAGCAGAAACAAGAGGTGATGTCTCAGAATTAGTGTTATTAAATTGGTGAATAATATGAACTATCTTGAATATTATCGCAAAAATAACATAAGCGAGGATAAAGTTTTTGATTTTTTAATATCGACTTTCAAAGATTCTATTGTTACATGGAGATATTTTACTGATTTTGAAAAGGTTAGAAAGAACGTAATAAAAATTGAAATAGAGCTCGCCATATTAAGTACTTTGATAGGAAAAAAAGACTTAGACGTTGAATTCATCAATATCATAAAGGAATACCCTAAAGTAAGGGCAGTGCTTCCTATTCTCATTGCACTCAGAGAGGAAAAATTAAAGCAATTAAAGATTATTACAAACATCAAAACTTTTGATTCTGAACCTGTGCAAGAGATATTTAATCCAGATATACCTTTAACAAAAGAAATTGAAAAGAAATTGCTAGATTTCTTTGCTTTAAGCGGGCTTAAAAACTTCTTTAAGTCTAAAAATATCAAATCTGTTGTTGATTATGTATACGGCGTAGAAGTTGGTTTAGACAGCAATGGAAGAAAAAATCGAACAGGAAAAATAATGGAATCTCTAGTAGGAGAGTATCTTACCAACCAATTTTCGGAGAGCAATAACTTCATTATTTACAATCAAGTTACTGCCACAAAATTAAATGAGGATTTGAATATGTCGATTAATTTCGGTAGGGATGAAAAGGGAAGAGAAAGAAGAATCGATTTTGTTATATTTAGTAAACAGACAAAAAGAATATACGCTATAGAGACAAACGCTTATATGGGTGGTGGGTCTAAATTAAAGTCAACGGCAGGAGAATATGTTGAACTTAGTCATATAATAACTTCCCAGCCGAATCTTTCATTTATCTGGATCACAGATGGGCCAGGATGGAAATCAACAAAAGCTCCCCTAAAAGAAACATTCGAAAAGATAGATTATATATTTAATCTAAAAATGATCGAAGATGGGGTTCTTTTTGAAGTCATAAAGTGAGGGCAATATCATGCAAGAAATAACCGAAGGAGAATATTATGAATTTATTAAAAAACACAATAGCGTAACTATTGAAAATACTCTTCTTGAAATCGGAAAAGAATGGGAAATTAAAAATTATCAACCAGAAAATTTTGAACTTGAAAAGACAACAGTCTGGTCTTTTCCAGAAAGAGGAACGTGGGCAACACATTATCTAAACAATAAGTATCGAGGAAATTGGGCGCCACAGATTCCTCGGAATATAATTTTAAGATACAGTANCGAAGGAGATACTGTATTAGACGCATTTGCCGGGAGCGGCACTACTCCAATAGAATGTGTTCTTACGGGAAGAAATAGTATATCCGTTGATATCAATAAAGAAGCAGCCATCCTAGTACATGATAGATTGCGATTTAGACATAAAATTGATATTGGCCATAAGACAACACATAAGATCTTTCAGGGTGACGCGCGTAATCTAGATAAACTCAACTCTGAAAGCATCGATTTAATTGCGACCCATCCACCATACGCCAGCATTATCCCTTATACACAAAAAGCTAGAGAAGAAGCCGAAGGAGATTTATCAAAAGTGTCATCAATAAATCAATTTGCAAAAGAAATGGAAACTGTTGCGCAGGAATTTTACAGAGTTTTGAAGCCAGAGAAATATTGCGCAATTTTNATAGGGGATACACGGAGACACGGGCATTATGTTCCAATATCAGTTAGAGTTTTAAAATCCTTTTTGAATGTTGGTTTTATTTTGAAAGAAGATGTAATAAAATTACAGCATAAAATGTTCGGAACAATTAAATGGAGAAGAAAAACAAACAATTTTTTATTAATAGCGCATGAACATTTATTTGTTTTTAGAAAACCAGAAAAAGATGAAAGGCGGGACCAATTTAAAGATAGTATGAAACTGGACGCTTAACATACTCTGTTGCATAACTCCTTCTCTCAGTCGCTAAAACTGCAAAAGTTTACCATCCTCTTGGCCAATCAGTAATCGTATTGTAAGCCATGACCTTCAGTTTTGCCTCTTTTGCCATGTTTTCAATTTCTTGCTCATCAAACAAGTAGCCTCCTTGGCCTTTATACAGTAGACTTTTAAAAGAATTATTCAACAGAGTTTCGAGAAAGATTATTCCTTTGTTATCTCTATACTACACCTGCCTTCTTCGTAATAACTTACTATCTTGAATCTCGCCCAACCGTACGAGGTTTCACCGGGCCTCACAAATTCTGATGGATTTCTTATTGGATATCTTACTACCTCTGAGATTTCGCTCTCACCATTCGGTGTTTGCACCTTCATTGTTATCTCTCCGCCATTTCCTACTCTCGAAGTGCTAAGAGAGATAACATTCTTTGGTATGTAAACGTCTGTGTATATCGTACTATTTGTTCCAAGACTGCCGATAGAATTTGAAAGATACGCAAGTCGAAATACAAGTAGTTCGGCTTGATGCGCTGCTATCTCTTCATTAGTCTCTGCNGCCTTAAAATATACGAGCGCAAGCAATGGTATGAAAATCAATAGCACAAGCCCTACAATGATAAGGAGTTCTGTGCTTATCTGCCCTCTTTTCATAACAGTCCACCTCTCCTCAAAGATTTTCTGCTTTTTTCCTTTCCTTTTCTCCTAGAAAGTCTCTTCTTAAGTTCTGCGGCCGCTATATTGGCAGTGTCTTCTACTGTCGGNCCTTCTGCCTTGATTGTGAAATTCTCTTTATCGCCTTGCAGCATTATACTGATGGTGTATANAGATTTTCCTTTCTTAACATGAACTGAAAGATGTCTTATTCCGAAACTCTCTACGAATTTTGATGCTGCCTTTTCCACAGCATTCTTTATAGAATCGCGATAGATGATCGTATCGTCATCAAGCCCGCTTATCTCCACNTCCAACCTTTCTTCCGCTGCCTCCCTCACCGCCTTAAAGATGTCCACTGCAGAGAGAACTCCAACGGGTTTGTTGTTGGAGAGCACGACGACGGATGAAACCGATTTTTTAATCATTGCGACAGCGGCCTCTTCTACTGTCGAATTCTCTGAAACTACTGTTAAGTCTGGNCTGTAAACANCCGCAATCTGTTTATCGTCATAACTTTTTTTCATAGGCACAACAACCCTCATCTTTTGCTTTTCGGTTGGTTTTATGCTTTCGGCAACTAAATCGAGCGTAGAGAATATGCCTTTTGGTATTCCTTTACTCGTCACAATAAGTCGCTTTGCATTGTTCTTTTTCATCTCCAATTTTGCCTCCGCAACTGTTTTTTTCTCGTCTATGAGATAAACGGGAGAGTTCATCAGCATCTTTACTCCAACCTTTGGGATGAGACCGGCTGCGAGCATATCCTTGAGCAGTTCAACTCTCGTCGTTATACCAAGCGGTCTTCCCCTTTCGTCCACTACAGGAAGAGCCTTGAAGCGCCCTTGCAGAAAGGCATCCATCCTTTCGAGGATTGATGTATTTGGAGTGAGAACCGGCGGCCGAGCAATTACTGTCCTGCACCTTGTCTTTGCAGGGTTTTCAACGTTGAGCAACCAAAGATTTCTATCGTCTATTATCCCAGCATATTTTCCGTCTTTAGTTACTATTACTGCCGTGCCGCTATCTAATACCCCTGCCAAGGCCTTCGAAAGCGGATCGTTTTCGTCCACCACTAAGGCTTCCTTTATCTCCATATTAACTACCCCTATTCATATTATTCTAAATTCATATTANATATTATTCTAAATTTCTAAGGATAACTTGCAACATCAGATATATAAACATATTCTGNATATTTAGGTTGTATGCCCTCCCAAATCAATATCGAAAAGATAGTCGAAAAACCTACATGGAAACAGATACTGCTCGAGCTGATAGAGCAAAATAAGATAGACCCCTGGGACGTTGATATAATACTGATAGCTGACAGTTTCATGAAGAGAGTCAGAGAGATGAAACAACTCGACCTTACTATACAGGCGAATGTCATACTNGCTGCGGCAATTCTTCTGAAATACAAAAGTGAATATCTTCGTTATCTAACAATGGAGGAACAGACTCTCATAACAGATTATTCAACAGAGATGCCGCTTCCGGGCGAAGTCGAAGAAATACCGCAACTTACGTTGGTCTCCAGAATACCGCCAAAAAGACAGATAACTCTCGATGAGTTAGTGGAGGAGATGGAAAGAGTAATGAAATATGATAGCGAAGAGAGGAGAAAGATTCCACGCGGCGGTATAACAGAAACGATGGATTTCATGATTGCTGAGTGGGATGTAGAAAAAAAAATAAATGATGTTCTTGAGAGGATAAGGGCAAATACTGATGAAACGGGATGGTCTCTCTTCTCCTCACTTATAAAAGGGGTGGACAATCTAGAAATTGTACGAACGCTCGTTTCTGTTCTCCACCTTACGCAAAATGGAACAATTGATATAAAACAAGAACGCATATTTGGCGAAATTCTAATCCATCTTCTTGAGGACAGAAAGGAGAAAGAAGAGATGATTGTAAGGACATAACGCCAGAGTTTTTTATCTAGAATTCAAATATTTTTCTCAACTCCTTGAGCTGGAGCGTATTAAGGATATCCACCCTCTCGCACCATCCCCGCCTTGCCTGCGCAACTCCAAACTCCATGAACCTCATCTGACTTTTCTCATGAGCATCTGTTCCGAGAGTGAATTTTATTTTCCCTCGCGACTTGTAGATATGAAAATAATCCAGGTCAAGCCTCTCTGGATGAGAATTTATCTCAAGGAATGTTCCAGTGCGCTTTGCCGCGTCCAGCACCTCATCAAAATCGAAATCTAACGGTTGCCTCGAACCTATCAACCTTCCTGTCGGATGCGCTATTATATCTACGTACTCGTTCTCCATCGCTGTTATGATTCGCTTTGTCATCTCCTTTTTTGGCATTTTGAATTTTGTGTGTATCGCTGTGGTCACTATATCAAGGCTTTTCAGCGTGGCATTGCTGACATCAATCGAACCATCGTCCTTTATATTAGTCTCGCATCCCTTTAGGAGTGTTATTCCATCGAGTTTTTTATTTAACTCGTCTATCTTTTTCCCCTGCTCCAGTATCTTTTTTTCGTTCATGCATTTTGCGATTGGCACAAGCGAACCGCCGTGGTCTGAAATAAGAATGTACTCATAACCAAGGGACTTCCCCATCTCCGCAACTTCCTCAAGGGTATTACGCCCCTCGCTCCAGTTTGTGTGAACGTGCAGGTCTCCTCTTATATCATTCAATTCAACGAGTTTCGGAAGCGTTCCTTTAAGCGCAGCTTCTATCTCCCCCATGTTCTCACGAAGTTCTGGTGGAATCCACTCCTTAAGCCCAAGCTTTTGATAAACCTCCATCTCCGTCCGCCCAGCAATCCTCTTTTCTCCCTTGAAAAGACCGTACTCAGATAGCTTCATTCNCTTTGAAATCGCATGCGTGCGGAGTGCTATGTTGTGCTCCTTCGAGCCTGTGAAATATAGAAGTGCAGAACCATAGGAAGAGGCGTCTACTACACGAAGGTCGACGTGAAGCCCGCTGCTGAGAAGGACCGATGATTTTGTAGGGCCCTTTGCGAGAACTGTTATCGGACTGTCTATTTTCGTGAAGAAGTCCATGACCTTTTTCGGGTCATTTGAGACAACGAGTATGTCAAGGTCGCCGATTGTCTCCTTTCTTCTTCTGTATGAACCTACGATGTCGAGCTGTTCGACCTCCTTAAGCGAACGAAGTTTTTTCTCAAGTTCCTTTGCTATCGGTGTAATCTGAGAGAGAAGCATTCTCTTTCCGCTTTCTGCAGCGAGCCCTATCCCCTCTGCTATCTTCTGCTCGCTTTTCTCGCCAAAACCAGACAGGTTTCTTATCTTGTGCTCCTCGACTGCCCTCTTTAAATCCTCGAGATTTCTTACACCGAGTTGTTTATATAGGACTATCGCCCTTTTTGGCCCGAGCCCCTCGACCCGCCCGAGCGATTCAAAATCTATCGGAAACTCCTTCTTCAGGTCTTCGTAGTACTTCATCCTACCNGTCTTTAGGTATTCTGCTATTCTCATCGCAATGTGCGANCCTACGCCAGGAATCTTCTCCAGCTCGTTGCGTTTCCAAACATCCGTTATATCTTCTGATAATTCCTCTATAGAGCGTGCGGCCTTTCTGTAGGCAGTCGGCTTGAACTGGACGCCCTGCGCCTCAAGCATGTCAGCTATTTCATAAAGTATCTTCGCAACCTCTATGTTCTTCACGAATTTGATAGAGTATTGCAAATTTAAAACCTTAACTCAACTAATTGTATTCTGAACAACGGGCCGGTTTTGAGATTATCCTCTGCCGCTTCCAAAGACAAAGCAGTATTTTATCCCATCTAGTTTTTGCAGTCGAGTAAAACTCGCGCAAGATTAGATTTTTTAATATGCATTGCGTATCTACTATATGCTACTTAAAAATCGAAAATATATCGTCGTAGTCGGCTCCATTATGTCGGGGCTGGGAAAGGGGATAGTAACTGCTTCTATCGGAAAGCTTCTTCAGGCTAGGGGATANACTGTCGTTCCTATAAAATTCGATGGATACCTAAATGTTGACTGCGGAACGATGAACCCATTCCGCCACGGCGAGGTCTTTGTCCTCGATGATGGCACAGAGGTAGACATGGATTTCGGAACGTACGAACGATTTTTGAACATCTCGCTCTCCAGCATATCTTCCATAACAGGAGGAAAGCTCTTTCAGAAAATAATAACAAAGGAGAGAAAGGGGGAGTATCTCGGTCGCGATGTTCAGTTCGTGCCGCATCTTACTGACGAGATAAAAAATTGGGTAAGGGAGGTTGGAGAGAAGAACAAGGCAGATATTGTAATGATAGAGGTTGGCGGAACAGTCGGAGACCTTGAGAATGGTTATTTCCTGGAGGCGATGAGACAGCTTCACTTAGAAGAAAACGACAACCTCCTCTTCATTCAACTTACCTACATCCCAAGCCTTACTGTTGGAGAGCAGAAGACAAAACCAACCCAACACGCAACGAGGCTCCTTCAGAGCATGGGAATCCAGCCAAGGATAATCATATGCAGGGAGATGGAACCTCTCAGCGAGGAGGCAAAGAAGAAGATTGCGATGTACTGCAACGTTCCAGAGGACGCAGTTTTCGATGACCCTGTCGTGAAAACAGTTTATGAGCTTCCTCTTGTGCTCGAAAAGCAGGGCATTATAGACGTTGTTGCGCGCTATCTTGGAATCCAGCCAAAGGAGGCGGACCTAAAGCAGTGGAAACGGGCTGTCGAACGGATAACCTCTCCGAAAGAGGAGGTTGACATAGCGATTGTTGGTAAGTATACGGCAGTAAAGGACGCGTACGCAAGCGTGAAGGAGGCGCTTGTTCATGGAGGGGTAGCGAACGATGCCAGCGTGAATATCCATTGGGTAGAATCGAGCGATATCGAGAAGGAAGGGACGGGGCTTCTGAAAGGATACGACGGGATATTGGTTCCAGGTGGATATGGCGCGCGCGGGATAGAAGGAAAGATAGCAGCGATAAAATATGCAAGGGAAAGGAAGATACCCTATCTCGGTCTTTGCCTCGGAATGCAGCTTATGGTCGTAGAGTATGCGAGGAATGTGTGCGGGATGGAAAACGCGAATTCAACAGAGTTTGATAAGAAAAGCCCTTATCCTGTTATTGATTTGCTTCCAGAGCAAAGGCAGATTGTATCCATGGGGGGAACGAATAGGCTCGGAGCGTATGAGTGCAGACTGAAGAGGGGAACCCGTGCCTACGATGCGTACAAGAGCGATGTAGTCTATGAGAGACACAGGCACAGATACGAGGTTAACCCTGATTTTGTTAAGCGGCTTGAGGATGGCGGACTTGTTATTTCAGGAACGCATCCGAGCGGCATTGTTGAAATTGTTGAATGGAAAGACAGCTTTGGCATCGGCACGCAACCGCATATAGAACTAAAGTCGCGTCTTGAGAGCCCAGCCCCACTATTCGTCTCATTTATAAAGGCTGCCCTCGAGAAACGAAAGGAAAGATGAAAGGCGGGCATTAAAATGGTTGGAAAACAAATTGTGAAGGGCATCGAGAATAATGTTCTTGTCCTAGGTGTTGTAAGCTTCTTGACGGATGTTTCGAGCGAGATGATATTCCCGCTGATTTCTGTTTTTCTCACAGCAATCCTCGGCGCTGGAAAGGAGATTGTAGGAATAATAGAGGGAATAGCGGACAGCATAACTAGTATAGTAGAAATCCTTTCGGGATATTTTTCTGATAAAAAGGGAAAGAGAAAGCAGTTTGTGACCTTTGGATATGGGCTGTCCTCATTTGCAAAGGCCGGAATTGCTATATCAACTGCTTGGTGGCATGTTCTAATAGCAAGGGCGCTCGAGCGGGTTGGAAAGGGAATAAGAACCGCACCTCGGGACGCTATTATAGCAGCATCTGCCGAGAGTTCTGTTAGAGGAAAGGCATATGGATTGCATAGAGCGATGGACACCCTTGGGGCTATAGTCGGCCCTGCCATCGCATATTTTCTTCTTTCACAATTTGGCTCTACAGAAACTGGTTATCGAACTGTTTTTACAGCAGCCATCCTCCCTGCATTCCTTGCTGTTGTTGTGCTCCTATTATTCGTTAGAGAACCTGAAAAGGCAAAGACAACTAGAGAAAAATTCTCCTTTTGGCAGACATTAAGAGAGATGAGCCCTCAGTACAAGACATTTCTGAAAATTTCTCTTTTCTTTTCCCTTGCCTACTTCAGCTTCGCGTTCTTTATCCTTCGAGCCTATGAATCTGGAATAAGAGCAGAGGATGTTTTGCTTCTTTATATTGTATATAATATCGCATATGCGAGCGCAGCGATACCGGTAGGCTCCCTCTCAGACATCATAGGAAGAAAGCCTGTGATAGCAGGGGCCTTTGCACTCTATGCATTAATCTGCGCTGGCTTTGTTTTCGCAAGCGAATGGCTTCATTTTGCCGCACTCTTCGCGATTTATGGGGTCTTTGTCGCTGCGGATGAATCCGTTAATAAGGCATTCATCGCAGACCTTTCAACAGAGGAAAAAAGAGGGACTGCAATGGGCGCATACAACACTGCTATAGGGGCTGCCTACCTCCCGGCAAGCGCAATCGCAGGGACGCTTTGGGCTATGTACGGTGTCTCTGTTCCTTTCTTCCTAGCTGCTGGGATAGGACTTCTATCAGCTGCCGCCATGATAATTTTGCTCTGATAGTAATGTCGAAAAGGTTAAAAAAACAATCAACATACCATTAACCACTTTAGCTCCGGTGGTGTAGGGTTTGACTTGAAATCAGGTCAGGCGTACATTGGTCTAGCATTAGGGACTGTCACTCCCTCGACTCGGGTTCGAAAGAAGGAACAACAAAAATAAGGCTTAAAACGAAAATCCCGACCGGGGCGATTTTTACTTATTCCGCTTTTTTCTCTTCCTCCTCAGCCTTAATCTCTTCAGGAGTTTTTATTGCTCCTTTGACATCTGATTTTGTAGAAGGAACTTCTATTTCTTCTGCCTCTTTTGCTACCTCCTCCTCTGTTGTTTTTTCTGAGCGCACAACTGCAAACCCGGCAACCTTCTCTCCTTCATTAAGACGTATTATGCGCACACCTTGGGTATTTCTACCTATAACAGATATGTCTGCAGTTGGAATTCGAATACTTTGGCCACCAGTGCTCATAATTATTACGTCATCGTTATTGTCTACCGCAGCTATACCAACCACATTGCCGTTCCGTCCCTCTGTTTTTATGTTAATCACACCGTGGCCTCCCCTTGCTTGAGTTCTGTATTCCTCAATAGGCGTCCTTTTTCCATAGCCGTTTTCCGTAATTGTAAGCAAGGTAGGCTTCCTACAGGAGGTAGCGCCTATTACGCTATCCCCTTCGTAAAGTCTTATTCCTATAACGCCTTGCGCCGTGCGGCCTGTTTCTCGCGCATCCCCCTCATTAAATCTTATTGCTTGGCCATTCTTCGTTGCGATGATAACGTCCTCATTACCGCTCGTTCTGATAACATCAATAAGTTCGTCGCTTTCCTTCAGTGTTATTGCTATTATGCCTCCCTTTCTTGGCTTATCGAAATTCGAGAGGGATGTACGCTTAACAATGCCGTTTTTTGTAACCATGAGGAGGTATTCTGATTCCTTAAATTCTCCAGGAACGCTTATCCATGAGCTTATCCTTTCATCTTTAAGATCTAGCAGGCTGATTATCGCCTTTCCTGAAGCGTATCTTCCAGTCTCAGGGATTTGATATGCCTTAAGCCAATGGACGCGACCTTTGTCTGTAAAGAAGAGGATATGACTATGATTCTTGGTGACTATGACATCCTTGACAAAATCCTCTTCCTTCGTTTCCGCTCCTATCACTCCCTTTCCGCCGCGATGTTGTACCTTATATTCAGAAAGCGGAACGCGCTTGATGTATCCTCTGTTTGTTATTACAACTACGACCCCTGTATTTGGCACGAGCTCCTCAGTCGTTATCTCCCCTTCCAACTCTATTATTTCTGTTCGTCTATCATCTCCGTATCTCTCTTTTATCTCTTTCAATTCCTCCTTTATTATTCCAAGGATCTTATTGACATCCGCCAAAACCTCTTTCAGCCATGCAATTTTCTTTTGAAGTTCCTGATACTCGTTTTCTATCTTCTCGCGCTCTAACGAAATGAGGCGCTGGAGTTTCATATCGAGAATTGCATTCGCCTGCTTCTCACTTAACGAATAATTTTTAATCAATCCTGCGCGCGCTTCGTTCACATCTTTAGAGCCTTTTAGAAATGCAACAACGGAATCTATATTCTGGAGCGCTATTCTAAGTCCTTCTAAGATATGCGCTCTCTCCTCCGCTTCCTTCAGTTCAAAGAGACTCCTTCTCCTTACAACCTCTTTTCGAAATTCTATAAATTCCTTTATCATCGAATAAAGAGAGAGGAGCCTTGGCTTTTTGCCGACAAGAGCGAGGTTGATTATGCCGAATGTACTTTCAAGCGGAGTATGAACATAGAGCTGATTTAGCACAACGTCCGGGTTTACGCCCCTCTTGAGGTCTATTGTAATCGCAATGCCATTCTTATCTGAATAATCGTTTATTCCAGATATTCCTTCTATTCGTTTCGCCTTAACTGCCTCTGCTATTCCCTCTATAAGTGCTGTCTTCGTAAGTTGATATGGTATTTCTGTTATTACTATCTTGTTCTTTTCTTTATCTATTTCAACCCTTCCGCGCAGACGGATTATTCCCTTCCCGTTTTTGTATGCCTGTGCAATCCCCGCCCTGCCAACTATAATTCCTCCTGTTGGAAAGTCAGGTCCCTTCACAATACTCAGCACAGCATCCTCATCAGCCCCGTCTATAACAGCTACAGTCGCATCTATAATCTCAGTAATATTGTGAGGGGGAATATTGGTAGCCATCCCAACCGCTATGCCAGATGAACCATTTATGAGCAGATTTGGTATTCTAGATGGAAGAAGGGTTGGCTCGTTAAGAGTGCCATCAAAATTTGGTGTAAAATCCACAGTCTCCTTTTCTATATCTGCAAGTAATTCATTAGCCAGTTTGGAGAGACGAACTTCAGTATAACGCATTGCTGCCGGAGCGTCTCCATCTATGCTTCCAACGTTTCCATGTCCGTCAACCAAAACATATCTAAGGGAAAATGGCTGTGCCATGCGAATGAGAGAATCGTAGATAGCCGCATCTCCGTGTGGATGAAATTTTCCGAGTATTTCTCCCACAATTCTTGCACTTTTTTTGTATGGCTTGTCGTGATGGTTTCCGAGTTGGTGCATTCCATACAGGATTCTTCTATGGACAGGCTTTAGACCATCTCTTACATCAGGTAATGCCCTTCCGACTATTACGCTCATTGAATAATCGACATAGGATTCCTTCATGTCATCTTCGATTGCTCTTGGAAGTATCTTTTCTGTCATGAAAACACCATCATATGTCCAGGTTCTTAACCTCTGCTGCATGCGCTTCTATGAACTCCCTCCTTGGTCCTACTTCTGTTCCCATAAGTATCGTAAACAACTCGTCTGCCATCATCGCATCCTTTATTGTCACCTGTTTTAGGGTTCTGGTCTCTGGATTCATGGTTGTCTCCCAAAGCTGCTCCGGGTTCATCTCACCGAGACCCTTGTACCTCTGTATCTCCGCACCTTCAAATCCTTTTTTAAGGAGGGAGTTAAGCTCCTCGTCGCTATACGCATAAACAACCTCTTTTCCTTTTTTTAATCTGTACAAAGGCGGTTGAGCGATGTATAGATATCCCTTTTCAATTATGGGTCTAAAGTAGCGATAGAAAAGCGTCAGTAAAAGCGTCCTTATATGACTTCCATCAACATCAGCATCGGTCATAATAATTATTTTATGATATCTCACCTTCGAAAGGTCGAATTCATCCTTAATGCCAGAACCGATGGCAAGCGCAATTGACTTTATCTCTTCGTTTGTAAGGGCGCGATGGAGTGGTGCCTTTTCTATATTAAGTATCTTACCCCTCAGCGGAAGGATCGCTTGATGGCGCCTGTCGCGTGCCTGCTTGCTTGAGCCGCCTGCTGAATCCCCTTCCACTAAGAAAAGCTCTGCCTTGGTTGGGTCTGCTTCTGTACAGTCTGCAAGCTTTCCAGGTAGTATGCTCGATTCGAATACGCTCTTTCTTCTTATGAGGTCCTTTGCCTTTTGTGCCGCCTCCCTTGCCTGCATAGAACGCAAAACCTTCTCTGCTATGACGCGTGCATCGCTCGGGTGCTCTTCCAGGAATGTTTTAAGAGAATCGTAGACCATACTATCCACAAATCCCTTCACTTCACTGTTCCCGAGCTTTGTTTTTGTTTGGCCTTCGAACTGCGGTTCAGGAACCTTCAGGCTAATCACAGCGGTAAGACCCTCGAGAATATCGCTGCCTGAAAGCCTCTGCTCCCCCTTTAGATAATTCGATGCTTTGAGGAACTCGTTGAGAGCGCGCGTAATAGCGGTTTTAAATCCAGTTACATGCGTTCCTCCCTCTACGGTGTTTATGTTATTTACAAAGGAGTATATCGTTTCATTATAGGTATCGGTATACTGGAGTGCATACTCCATTTCAGTATTATCCATCTTCTTGGAGGAGTAGATTATTTGATGGAGCTTTGTTTTTGCCTTATTTAGATGTTCGACAAATTGCTTTATCCCGCCCTCGTAGCAGAATTTCTCTGATTTGCCGTCTCTCTCGTCCTTTATTGATATGGCTAGGCCTGGATTCAAGAAGGCAAGTTCCATCAAATGTTCCCTCAGATAATCGTAATCAAATTCCAATTCTCCGAATATCTCCGGGTCTGGTTTGAAACGAACAACTGTTCCTCTCTTAGTTGTTGTTCCAACCTCCCTCACCGGAGAGATAGGAACCCCCCTTTTATATCCTTGAAGATAAATCTTTCCGCCGCGATGAACCTCAACCTCCATCCTCTCGCTTAGCGCGTTTACTACCGATATACCAACTCCGTGAAGCCCGCCGCTTACCTTGTAGGCTTTTTTCTCAAACTTTCCTCCCGCGTGCAGTATGGTTGTAACAACCTCTAAAGCAGATTTTCCGCTCGAATGCATCTCCGTAGGAATACCCCTGCCGTCGTCAGCCACAGAGACAGAACCGTCTTTGTTTAACATCACTTCTATATTCTTGCAGTATCCTGCGAGCGCTTCATCGATGCTGTTGTCTACCACCTCCCAGAGCAGGTGGTGGAAGCCCCTTTTTCCAGTATCCCCTATATACATCGCAGGCCTTTTTCGTACTGCCTCTAGGCCTTCTAGAATCTGAATCTGTTCTGCCGTGTACTCTTCTTCCGGTGTCATAGAATGACCACTAAAACCATGCTGTTTTTGGGTTGCTCTTTACGTCGATAGATACGCCAAAAATATATTGGTTCAAAGCCTTTAAATTAGTATGTTTTTTTGAGGGCGAAATCAGCTTTCCTCGCTAAGCATCCTTACCTTTTTCTTCCACGCTTCTATAGCATCCTTGAATTTCTCCTTGTTTACAAAAATTGCCGTATCGTAGGAATCAACCCTCATCGTAACGTAAACAAGTTGATCCCCAACCGATACGAAGCTTGCAAGTTCTCCAAATTTCATCTCTTTTGCTAGAGAGGCTAGATAAAGCCTTAACTTTAGGGTAAGCGCTGTTGCTACTGTGGGGCTCTGGTCACCTTCAAACCACGCACCGATAATATTCTCCTTCTTTAATATTATTCCTCCCTTTATCAGACCTGCAGACACCATCTCTTTTATCAGCATGATCGGAGAAACCTTTCTTCGTTTTATAGCCATTCCTTCTAGTACGAGCCCTTCCTCAATATTTTCCTTCATATATCTTGTAAGCGCCCATGCACGAAGGCTCTCCGGTATAGCAAGCAGGGCAGATGCATGAACTTCATTGTGCTCTGTAAGCATTTTCACGATGGCTTCCTTCCATGCGGGCCAATTTTCATCTGCGAGTTTCTTTTTCTGTTCAAGCTTTTCTATTGCTATATTTATTCTAGATAGGTAATCGTCGAGCATTGCTCTTGAATAAACGGTCATCTTTTTTTCCAGCTCTTTGATCTTTTCTGCAGGTATGGAAGAAATAGCATCATATCCTTCGCTTACATCGAAATCCTCGGCAGCGTAATCCTTCACCATCTTTTTCAAGAGATTTATTTTTTCTTTAAGCGTTGCTATATCCTTCAGGTATGCACCCCTCTCGGCTCTTACGGAAACTCCATATATCCTTTCTAATATTGTTATCTTAACGAGATTTTCAACAGCCGAATATCCGATAATACTACCTAAAAGGATGAGCGCAAACCCTGCGAACGCCAACGGTTCTGAGATAATGAAATAGAAGGAACTGATAAGGGTAAGGGATTGGAGCGAAGGAGGCGCAAGGAACATCGAGATATAAAAACCTGCAATGAGCAGGAAGAGAGCTGCGGCTCCATCTATCTGCCACCTTACGCGGACCTTGCCAAACGCTGCCTTTATGCCGTGCGCAACTCCAGCCCCGGAAATAGAAGCAGTTACTATATTTATAGCAAGAACTAATATCGTATATACGAAAAATATGAAAACAAAGGTAAGACCAACGGCAAAACCAAGAGAAAGAGGATAGTTGTTTGTAATTCCATAGAATAAAACAAAGAGAGAGTTTGTTGGTCCAAGCGCAGAAAGGTCTAAGGTTTTTATAGTTACTGTAGGAGCGACAAAACTGTCTGCAACCTCTTCTGGCGGTTTATCAGATGAGAATTTGTAATATAGGATATAACCTGCATCGGATGCTTTTGATGAAGACCACCCGACCATTATCTTGCTACCGTTTGCCGCGGACGTTATACTTTGATGGGATGAGAGAGCGTTCGGGTCAGAAACAACATCAACAGGAATAGCATCCTCTACAGTTATACCATTCATGTTGCTTCCTAAATCTTCTTTGATTAACGGTTCGACTTCTAAAGTGACTATGTAATTATATCCGGTTACCTCTGTACTGAAATTACCTATCTCCTTGCTTGCATTTACTATGTTTCCTATACCATAGTTCGCATGCGGGCACAAGTTAAGTTTTGGATGGAAGATTAAGGGGTTTGCATTTATTGATGCGATCTTTGCTGTTATGTCTCTTAGTTTTCCAAGATAAACGTTTTTCTCATCATCTGATGCGGTTCGCAATTTTAAAACAAGATTTCTCGCTTCAAAAACAGCGTTATCAATCTCATGTGTGTCCTGTACAAAGTATAACATGCTTCCTCCGAGGAGGTCTGGATACTCGGAAGCTATTTTTTTGCAGGTCATAGAATTTGCGGAACATAAATTCGCGCATGTTCTTACATCTATGCAACTGATGCTAGGTATTCCTATTCTGTTCGCGCAGAAATTTTCATCTATCTTTTTCTCGCGTGAGAATGTTTCCAGATAACCATCGGTTTTAAGCAGGGATAAGTCTGTCAGAAATTCATATGAGGTATAGTGTGCTGAAGTAACTGTGCTAACCGAAAGCCTTCTCTTTATCTTTACATTCTGTTCGTTTATCTCGGAAAATTCGTAAACGCCGTAATCAAATATTCCATCGCCGTCTAGGTCTACGAGTTCTCTTGACTGAATGGTTTCTTTCTTTATTGGCGCTATTCTATTTTCCGTAATACAGCCGAAAGATGTAAATAATAAAATTGCAAGAAAGATTGGAAGCATTGAACGCGTCATGCTGAGTAATGGGGAACGAAGTTTAAAATATTTAGCGTTTCAATAATTTGAAATTGAAATAAAGTTAAAGCGAATGGGAGGAAAAATATGTACGAACACACGAAGGAAGAGTACGAACGATTTAAGGCGTGGGGGATGCTCGCAAGTTTGGACCTCGTTGGATGCGACACAAAAAAGGTTGAGAGTAAAGAAACGATAGAAAAATGGATAGTGGACCTCTGCGAGCTTATCGATATGAAGAGATATGGCAAACCGCATATCGTCTATTTCGGAGAAGACCCAAGGGTAAGCGGATATTCAGCATTTCAGCTTATAGAAACCTCTGCTATAACAGGACATTTTGGTACCGGCCCGACAGGTAAGGAAGGTTATGCATACATAGATATATTCAGCTGCAAGCACTTCGACCCATACAAGGCTGCGGAATTTACAAAGAAGTGCTTTGGCGCAAAGGACTACAAGATAAACATAGTGTACCGAAAGGCTTCTTTCCAAGAGGAA
>JGI24721J26819_10000846_pt1 | contig 34131 bp, 29 predicted proteins | sample YelNatPaOPGAMG01_FD_26819 | JGI IMG/M metagenome (IMG submission 26819) | reverse complement strand
TTTGCTTCAATCCTTTACACAAGGTTGAGAGCACTACTAAAGTATCTCAACAATTTTCATCCATTCTTCATTCAGATTTTCCGCTTCCTTCTCGAGCGCCTCAATCGAGGCAAGCACAGCACGGGTCTTTTCACCATTCATGTATGTGCCAGGATGTGCTAGTTGCTCTTGCAGCTGCTGTTTTTCCACGGCAATTGATGCGATTCTTGCAGATATTTCCTCTTCACGCCGTTTGAGTTTGCGAAGGTTTGCTTTGCGGGCTTTTTCGTTTTCCCAGTCGGTTACAGAAGGTAGATTTTGCCTCGGCTTCTCCACTTGCATGGAGATGCTCTGCTTCAGCTTTTCGTCAGCCGCTTCCTGAGCCTTTTTCTCAAGGTAATACGCATAGTTGCCATGATATAGTCGCGGAGACCTGCCGCAGGATAGCTCAAGCACTCTGTCTGCGAGCTCATCGAGAAACTGCCGGTCGTGCGAGACAAAAATCACAGTACCTTCGTATTTTTTAAGTGCTTCAAGCAGAATATCCTTGCTGGTCAGATCGAGATGGTTTGTGGGTTCATCGAGAACGAGTAGGTTCGAAGGCTTTAAAAGAAGCTTGAGCAGAGCCAGCCTGGACCGTTCACCACCTGAAAGCACGGAAATGGGCTTTTCAATATCGTCGTCGCGAAACAGAAATGAACCCAGCAGATTTCGCAATTTGGGCAGCATGCCTGCAGGGCACACCGAGGCAGCTTCTTCTTCGACTGTCGCGCTCGATTCCATAAGCTCCGCCGATTCCTGCGAAAAATAGCCGATCTGCACATTCGCACCAAGGCTTATGCTGCCAGTCAAATAGGGGTCAGACCCCGAAATTAAGCGCATGAGGGTAGACTTGCCCGCGCCATTGGGCCCGACAAGCGCAAGCTTTTGCCCGCGCTCAACCTCGAGCGAAAAAGCACCAATTACGAGTTGATCTCCATATGCTTTGGAAAGATTGCATATTCGGAGGACGATTTGGCCTGATCGCGGCGCCGGTGGAAACGAAAAGTGGATGCGTTTCATGCCTTCGGGAATTTCGATTGGCGTTATTTTCTCGAGCATTTTGATACGGCTCTGCACCTGAGGTGCTTTGGATTCCTTGTATCTGAATCGCCGGATAAAATCCTCTATGCGCTGAATTTCTTCCTGTTGGCGCTCCCATGCATCGAAGAGCGCAGCCAGTTCCTGCGACCGGCGAGCTTCGTATTGGCTGTAGGTACCCACATAGTGCGTAAGCATGCCATTGAAAAGCTCATAGACTTCTCTTACTGTCACATCAAGAAAATATCGATCGTGCGACACAACGAGCACGGCTCCTCGATAATCTTTGAGGAAATTTTCAAGCCAGGTGCGCGCTTCAAGGTCGAGGTAATTCGTTGGCTCATCGAGCAGCATGATATCGGGGTCCTCGAGCAGAATCCTTGCAAGCGCAAGACGCATCTGCCACCCGCCCGAGAGCTCGGCCGCGGGTCTGTCGAAATCATGATGCTTGAAATCGAGCCCCCGCAGAACATCGGCAATTTTTTCTTCACGCCTCCAGTATCCGGATTTCTCGAGCATTTCTCCAATTTCGTGGTACTGATCGAGCAGCCGAGCCGTCTCTTTTTCGCTCAGCCCTGAAGATTCGAGCTCGTGGCCAATTCGCTCCTGTTCTTCGACCAGCGTGCGGAAAAACCGGAACCCCTCCTCCGCGATGTCATGAATAGTGCCGTATTCGAAGCGAATACCGGTCTGCGGGAGGTATACGACGCGCGCACCCTTGGAGATGATCACATCTCCTGCATCAGGCTTGAGAAGCCCTGCGGCGATCTTCATGAGCGTAGACTTGCCGGCACCGTTCGGACCAGTCAGTGCAGCACGTGAACCAGCTTGAAGATTGAGTGTCGCATTCCGTATGATATCGCGGGCACCAAATGAAAGCGCTACCCCGCCGAGTTGTATGAAGGCCATACTATTTCACCACAAGATAATAACTTGCAAAAGAAAATCTAGAGTCGAGGCTTTCAGTTGTTCCCCGCAGCGTAACGGGGCTGGCTTTGGCGATAACGAGCTGGCCATTTTCAAAACGATAGACATAGTCTTCTCGATCCGGCTTGTCGCCGACCAGCAGAGAAAATCCGCCCATCCATGCGGAAGAAAGCGAAGAGCCAAGATGAAGACCAAAACGGATTTTGCCCTTGATCGGAGCATTGGCGGCCGAAACGCTGGAAGTAGAGCCTTTGGAGGATGTTCCGGTAGTTGTTGCTGCTCCGGTTGCCTGAGCGCCTGGCATCGCCGAGCCGACCCCAGCAGCAAGTACTTCCGGTGCAAAACCAGCCGGCAATTGATCGGTATGGCTCCACTCGAACGTACCTCTTGCGTCGATGCTCAAGATACCCGCAAGGTCCGACAGGAAGGTGATTGTCGAAGTCGAGATCGAGGCAGAGGACGAGTTCGACTGTGCCATTGCACTGCGCTGAAAGAATGCCTTCAATTCGGAATCGCGCCGGGAGTTCTCTCCCGAGAGCACCACAGGAACCGACATATCGAACTTGATGAATCGAGCAGACTGAGCATTTTGTTCCCAGCCTTCATCAGGCAGCACAGAATCTGTACCGCTCCAGTCCGCAACAATGGTGGAATCGTTTTCAAATCTCACGCGGAGCTTCGAACCTTCGAATATCAGCCAATCCCCACCCTGGCTCACAGACGAAAAGCGGAACACGTTTGAATATCCAGGCAATTCGATCCGCACCTGCGAATTCTTGGCATCGGCAAAAAGACCGTACTGAAGCACAAAGAGATCGGGATCAACGGTATCATCATCGATCATGAGCTGGTAATAGGCCGGCCGCCATGGCTGCGCATAGATCATGTCGAGCAAGGCCGCGCTCGGAGCAGGCGAAGTTCCAATCACAGGAGCAGCAGCATTTTCCTTTTCTTCGTAGAGAACCATTGTATTGCTGAAGACATATCCGCGCGTACCATCCATTGCTTGCACAAAGTACCACTCGCCCGGGAGCGCCCTTCCGCCCGTGAACACTGCTTCGCCATCGACCTTGCTCAGCACTTTGACCGATTCGCCAAGCCGCAAGCGATAGACACGCCGCGTGCTCACACTTGGTTTTTCCCGGACAGGAAGACCATCGCGACCAGCGGAAAGATACAGCGATGCAAAAGGTGCAAATTCTTTTGCACGCTTTTCAGCCGCATTTTTTGATGAAAAGAATTCGAGCGTCGCTAGGGGAACCTCAATCTTGGCCTTGCTGTCATCCGGCAGTCCAATGACATAGGTCTTGCTGATGTTCGATTTGAGATATACCGGCACTACAGTCCCGGCTTTGGCGGTTGTGCCTTTGATCGACCAGATGATCATTCCCCAACCTTCCAGCCTGCTGCAACCAATACCCAAGGTTGAGAACACTAATAAAAGGGCCACCGCAATGAGCAAAAACCGCCCTGCACCCATATTTTCGTCCGAATTCAAGCTCATATATATCAAGTGTACATTGTGAACCTTTTTCTGGCTAGTTATTGAGTGCTATACTTAGGTCATGTCAGATTCACAGCCAGACAAAACTGCCCGAGCAAGCACTCAAACACCACAGCTCCACGCTGCAATAGAAATCGGTTCGACCGGCATACGGCTCATCGTCGCTGAGCTCGACGCTAAGGGCAGTCTGCGCATCCTGGACAGAGCTTCGAAGCAATCCCGGCTTGGCCGCGATGTCTTTACCATGGGAAGTATATCGCGTGACGGCCTGCGCGAAACAATTGCGATCCTCGGCTCATTCAGCGAACTATTGCAAGGATATGGGCTCAAGCCGGATGACATACAGGTAATAGGCACCAGCGCCCTGCGCGAAGCAGCAAACAGAGATACATTCATCGACCGCGTCAACCTCCAGACAGGATTCCATGTCCGAATTGTCGAAGATATCGAAGAAAACCACCTCATGTACCTCGCAGTGCAGAAAGCGCTCCAGGATGAGCGTTCCTTTCTTTCTAGAGCGAATGCAATGATCCTCGAAGTGGGCGGCGGTACAACCGAAGTCATGCTGCTCAAAAAAGGACAGATGGTTTCGAGCCACAGCCTGAGCATTGGAACGCTCCGCATGGACGAGCAGATCCGCGAGTCGGCCCGCCAGCCTCGTGAATTTATCGAAATGTACCTGGAAAGCAATATCAAGACTGCCTGTGATGTGCTGGCCGAAGATTTGCCCCTGGACTCCGTGCGTACCTTTGTGCTGATCGGCTCGGATGCGCGTTTTGCTGCATATTATCTTTCGGGTAAAAATTTCGATCATTACGCGGTGCTCGACCGCAATCAATTTGTCGAGTTTGCAGATTCGGTTGCAGGGATGAGCCTGCAGGAATGCATGGCGCAATATCACCTCTCCTGGAGCGAGGCTGAAGGCTATGCGGCCGGCCTTACCATCGAGCGGATGTTCCTGGAAAAGACAGGCGCGGATATCGTCATTGTTCCAAATGTTTCCATCCGCGAGGGTATTCTCCTGGCGCAAGTGCAGGGCATGGATCAGAAAATCGAGCAGGAACTGCGGCGCCAGGTGGTCGCTTCTGCACGTTCGCTCGCAAAGCGCTTCCACTACGATGAAGACCACGCTATGCATGTCAAAAATCTGAGCCTTGAGCTCTTTGATGCGCTCAAGAAAGAACATGGGCTTGGCAAGCATGAGCGCATGCTGCTCGAAGTTTCAGCAATTCTTCATGATATAGGAACATATCTGCGCACGAGCGGCCACCACAAGCATGGCGAATACATCGTCGCGAATTCGGAAATTTTCGGCCTCAACCGCGAGGACATCAATATCGTATCGAATGTAGTGCGCTATCACCGCAAGAGCCCGCCGCTTGCCACGCATGTCAACTATATTGCCTTGCCGCGGGAAGCGAGGATTGTTGTATTGAAACTCGCAGCAATCCTTAGGGTAGCGGATGCGCTCGATCGCAGCCACTCCGGAAGGGTTCGAGAGCTCTCGTTCGAACGCACTGAAGATCGCTTTTTGATCCGGCCATCGCAGTCGCTCGATTTTTCGCTCGAAAAATTGTCGCTTGCAGAGAAGGGCGATATGTTCGAAGATGTATTCGGTCTTTTGCCTGTTTTGATTTGATGTTCGAGGTACAAAAGGGATGAACAAGCTTCCGATGCTGAACCGCGAACTGTCTTGGCTCGATTACAATGCCCGTGTCCTTGCCGAAGGTCTCAAACCCTCCACTCCGCTTCTGGAAAAGCTGAATTTTATGCGGATTTTCGCATCCAATCTCGATGAATTCTTTATGGTACGTGTGGCAACAGTCAAATCTGCGTTGCTGAACAGACAGACAAATGAAGAATGGGCTGGCATGCTTCCCCGTGACCTTCTCGATGCAATCCATCAGAAAGTGCAGCAGCAGTACGATACGCTCTATACACATCTTCATGAAATAGTGCTGCCTGGTTTGGCGGCCAACGGCATCCATCTTCTTCCGCAGGACGCATGGAGCTCTCGTGAATGGCGCTATCTCGAGCGATTTTTTGTTGAAAGAGTCTATCCGCTTCTGACACCGCTCCGCTTGGAGCCAGATTATTTCCCTTCTACTGGCAGCCTTCAAGTGTATGTCGCATTCCGCCTCGAAGGCGAACAGTCGATCGCTATCGTGCAGGTGCCAAAAAATATCGATCGGTTTNTCATTTTGCCTCAGAATTTGGCCATAGCGCCCGAGTCCGAAGGAGTTCAGCCTCATGGCAATGTGCTCCGTATTGCGTTGCTCGAAGATNTGGTGCTTGCATTTGGCAGTAAGCTGTTTTCAGGTCTCAAAGTGCAGCATGGGCTCATTTTCAAGGTCAATCGGGATGCAGATTTCAGTGTGGACGAAGACCGCGACGACGATTTTCTTGCTGCAATGGAAGAGGTTTTGACCGGNAGACAGAATTCCACGCCTGTGCGCATGGTGTATACGGGAAGTGACCAGATTTTGGAGGATGCATTGATGCGCAGCCTCGCACTTGGCCGCTCTGATCTGTACAATGTGGATTGGCCGCTCGATCTAGGCAGAACAACTGCGTTATGCGATCCTGAATTTTATCGCGCGAATGGTATAGTATCGACATCTTCTCTTTTTTTCTCTCAATGGAAGCCCGTGCGCAGTTTCGAAGAGAAAAGCAGTATCTTCGATTGGATCGATGAACATGACCGCTTTGTGAATCTGCCATACGAATCCTTCGATGTCGTACAGCGCTTTATCGAAGAATCTGCGAATGATGCTTCTGTGCTCGGTATCAAAATCACGCTNTACCGCACAAGCGGCATGGCCTCTCCCATTGTCCATGCGCTCGCAAGGGCCGCACGAAATGGGAAACAGGTCGTGGTAGTCCTTGAATTGAAAGCCCGATTCGACGAAGAAAAGAACATTTCGTGGGCAACTGAGCTTGAACAGGCGGGAGCCATTGTCACGTATGGAGTAGCGCGGTTGAAAGTGCATGCAAAAGCCGCACTNGTAATTCGAAGGCGCCAAGATGGGAGNATCGCTCGCTATCTTCATCTTTCCACCGGAAACTACAACGAAAAAACTGCGCGCAGTTATGTAGATTTTTGTCTATTTACCGCGAACGAGAGCCTCTGCACCGATGTCGCGCTTTTTTTCAACATCCTTACCGGATACTCAAGTATCCAGTCGCTCTCATTCATCGCAGTTGCGCCCTTCGATTTGAAGCAGCGCATAATCGCCTTGATTGACAGGGAGGCCTCGCAATCCACCCCAGAATCTCCAGGCCTTATCATCGCTAAGCTCAATGCNCTTTCCGACCCGGATATCATCGAGGCGCTCTACAACGCATCAGCAAAAGGTGTGCAAATCATGCTCAATGTGCGCGGCGTATGCACACTCATCCCTGGCTTGCCAGNCATTTCCGAGCACATCGAAGTACGATCCGTGCTTGGACGCTATCTCGAACATGGCCGAATGCTCTATTTCCGCAACGCCGGGAGCGAAGAGCTCTATCTTTCGAGCGCCGATTGGCTCAGCCGTAACATGGAAAAACGCATCGAGCTGCTCTTCCCTGTGCTGGATGCAGAACTCAGGGCCCGCTGCAAGGATATCCTTATGGCCTATTTCAAGGATACCACGCATTCCTATCGCCAAAACCAGCTTGGCGAATGGGATGACCTGTCGCAGGCCAGGACTGGAAGCGAGGGGCGACTGTGTGTTCAGGAATTATTATACAAACTAGCTAAAAAAACCCTGCACAGCAAAGATGAGAAAGAAGAGATCCTGCAAGTGCGGCGATCGAAATCGAGGGCTGGAACGATGGCGTCCAAAAATCTGGGGGATCGAACGGTATGAAGTCAAAAGAAGAAACGCTGAGAAATATCCGAAAGAAGCATGCTTTTATCATCGATATGGATGGTGTCATTTACCATGGCAATGTGCTTTTGCCGGGGGCAGCTCAATTCGTGGATTGGCTCAAGCGGCAAAATAAGCGCTTCCTTTTTCTGACCAATTCAAGCGAGCGTTCGCCTGAAGAGCTGTCGCAGAAAATGGCACGGCTCGGCATCGATGTGGGGCCCGGGCATTTCTATTCGAGCGCGCTCGCTACCGCAGCATTTCTTGCGAATCAAAAGCCGAATGGTTCGGCATATGTCATTGGCGAACCAGGGCTCATCCATGCGCTGTATCGCGTCGGTTATACCATGAATAACATCAACCCAGACTATGTGGTAGTGGGCGAAGCCAGCAGCTACAATCTTGACACGCTTATAAAGGCGGTGCGATTGGTGATAGGAGGAGCAAAGCTTGTCGGCACCAATCCCGATCTTACCGGCCCGGGAGAAGGAGGCCTCGTCCCTGCGTGCGGGGCCTTGGTCGCCCCGATCGAGCTTGCGACCGGCCGCAAAGCATATTTTGTGGGCAAGCCAATCCCCTCATAATGCGCCATGCGCTCCGCACCCTCGGCTCCACCCGCGAAGAAACAATAATCATTGGCGACCGGATGGATACCGATATTATCGCCGGCATCGAGGCACAGATCGAAACAGTGCTTGTGCTGACGGGCGTCACTGCCAGACAGGATCTTCCCAAATACGCGTATGCGCCTGATCACATCCTCGAAGGCATATTCGAAATTTCGGAAGCCCCAGAACAATCGTTCGATGAAACAGCTTCCGAGAAAATGTAGCTTGCAGAATCGCGCCTGGCGAGGCGGGCCTTCAGGCTCTTATTCCAAGCTTAATTCCCAAGCCTCACAAGGAGGGCCGGCGACGGCGGTATGTCGCTTCCAGAGCGATAGTGCACCGGTTCTCCAGAAAGCAGCTCTATGCCATGTATATCGAATGGTGCTGAAAGGCGGGCCGCCCTGCTCGTTTGTCCACGCATGCTCATGCCTGTCCGCGCAATGAGCAAATAGTTGCCGCCTTTGACCATTGCCTCATCGATTGGAGTTGCGTCCCGCGCAGGCACAACGCTCCNCAGGCAGAACACAGCATCATCATTCAAAATGGACCAAGAGAAAAAAGGCGCCTCGCGCTTTGCTTCAATTGTCGCCTTCAAGCTCGATACGAAAAATTGCTCGAAATTCGGGTCGCCGCCTGCCGGTTCGATGGAATCCCGTTCAAAAAGACTCGGTCGGTGGTCGAGCGCCAATTCCTGCCCCATGTAGGCAAGTGCTACGCCTGGCAAAAATTGGTACAGAACCGTCCATGCTTTCAGCACATCTCCCCTCCCAAACCTCGCTGCCGCCCTCTCCTGGTCATGATTTTCGAGAAAGCGCAACTTTTTCGCNCCTTTCGGGTACAGCGTCTCCTGAGCGTAAAGATATTCGAAATATTTCAAAATAGGGGTCTGACCCCCTTTTTCAAGGCGCTCCCAGCCGTCGTAGTCGTAGGTGAGATCGAATGCCGCCGCATGCAGTTCAGGCTCGCTCCACGCCCCGTGCCCTTCGCTCCTCATGCGGCGCAAAAAAGCCGGGTGTACACTCTCGGCCAGCCACACGAGCGGATGCAGTTCCTTGCGCACTCCGGGNTCGTATTGGTTCACCCGCGTNCGCGCCTGTTTCCAGAAATCTGCCGGCACAAGCGACGCGACATCGCAGCGAAAACCATCCACGCCCCTGTCGCGCCACATCGCGAGCGTCGAGATGAGCTCGACCCATAAATGCGGCGAGGCAGAATAATCGAAATCAACCACATCGCTCCAATCCTCGCATTTGCGACCGAGTGTGCCATCCGGCCCTTTCAGAAACCAGTCCGGGTGCTCTCGGGCAAGAACTGAATCCGGTGAAGTATGGTTATAGACAATATCGATCATTACCTTGAGCCTGCTTGCATGCGCAGCTTCGACAAATGACTCGAAATCAGCGAGCGTGCCCAACTCAGGATTGATGGCTTTATAATCATATATCGCATAAGGACTTCCAAGCGAGCCTTTGCGGGCGTCCTTGCCGATGGGATGAATCGGAGTAAGGTATACCCAGGTAAAGCCCATGCTCGCAATGTGTGCAAGTCGAGGAATTGCAGCGCGCAATGTGCCTTCCTTCGTAAAATTTCTAAGATACATTTGATAGATCGCGTCAGTTTCGGAAATCATGGTATGCTCCGCCGCCTCTCTTCATAAAATGAGCGCTATTNAACGCGCGTNTTAAAAGCATANCAGAGCGCCACTGAATAGACAACAGAAAGNCCTNGTTGGGGGCTGCTCTATAAACGCCACTGAATAGACAACAGAAAGCCCTCGTGNGGGCTCTCAGCTCCCCCGGCTACACATTCGAATCAGAGGAAAGAAGGCTCTTGTTCTCTTGGGCTCCTAAACTCTCACCAGGCCTGTTTCTGCACAATGCTCTTCCCGGCCGGCTTTCCTTTTGATATTCTCTCATTATGAATAAGGAATATATGACAAAAACCCTGGCCCCGCGCACAATATGGCAATTCTTTCAATTGCAATGGCTGATATTTCATTCATCGCCCCGCCTTTTTGCCGCTGTATCCACAAATGGGCAAAAAACTGCCGTGCTCAAATGGCGCGGCAATCCCCTTTGGCAAACCATCTATGGCCAGAGAGTTGCAGAGCTGCCTTCGCGAGGTGCGAGTAAAAATGAGTGATGCCAAAGGTCAGCCATTTGCCGAAAATCAAAGCGCGCCAGACACCAAAATTACGCTTTCGTCTGTGAGCGCGAGCGCGCCAGACACCAAAATTGCACTTTCGCCGGCAAGCCCGAGCGTGCCGGCCACCGAAATTCCACTTTCGCCCCAAAACCCGCTCCCGCCAGACACCGAGTTCGATGACGCATTTGCTGCCGCTGCGCGCGATTACCGAATGCTGCTCGACAAGGAATACCCTGTCGATGCAAGCCTCAAGCTCGTCGGCGACAGATATCGTCTTTCGCACAACGGGCGGATGATGCTGTATCGCGGCATCCTTTCGCGCAGCGCTTCACAGATAAATCTTGCCAAGCTAGTGCGCGTTTCGTGGGAAGGCGCAGAGCTTGGCATCGACGGTTACAATGTGCTGTTTACGCTCACCAATTACCTGCATGGCCANCCCATGTTCATTGCGACGGATGGGTTCTTGCGGGATGTCGGAGGCGCGCATGGGCGCATTGCAGACCATAGGGGTTTCGAGCGCATGGCTGAGGTGGTAGCGGAAATGCTCTCCCAACTCAACCTTGGCAAAGTAACCTTTTTCCTGGATGCTCCAGTTTCATCCAGCGGCAAACAGGCAGCCTTCCTGAGAGAAGCATTCGCTCGCTGTTCCGTTAATGCCGAAGTGCGGCTGGAAAACGGCGTGGATCACTTTCTGGCCTGTTGGGAAGGCGAGCTCATNGCTACCGCCGATTCCGCGATTATCGCTCGCACCNGTGCCCATGTATTCGATCTTGCCCGCTACATCCTCGAACGCCAGTTCAACGCGCATTTTCCGCCGCTCGCAAGCCTCATTGCTTAAAACATTGCTTAAAACGCCGGCACAAAGCTCCCATTATATTTACTTATAAGATAATCCTTTACTTTTTGAGTTCGGAGGGCTTTCACAAGCGCTACGATACGCGGATCGTTGGCATCGCCTTTGCGCACTGCAACGATATTCGCATAGGGCGACTCGGCACCTTCCAAAATCAGACTGTCGCGCGCTGGGATAAAGCCCGACTGCATAGCCCACGTGCCATTGATAATCGCTGCAGCGGCATCGTCTAGTGTTCGCGGTAACTGCGGCGCCTCAATTTCCCTGAACACAATGCGCTTCGGATTCTCCACGATGTCGCGGATCGTCGCCTTGAGACCTGCCTTCGGGTTGAGTTTTATGAGGCCTTTGTTCTCGAGCAGAATGAGCGCTCTCGCTTCGTTCGTCGGGTCATTGGGCAGTGTAATGACCGAACCTGGCGGGATATCTTCCAGCTTCTTGTATTTCCTCGAATAGAGACCGAGAGGCGCAACAAATACCTGGCCTGCTGATTCGAGCTGCAGTTTTCGGTCTGCGCAAAAATCGTTCAGGTATGGCAAATGCTGGAAAAAGTTCGCATCGAGCTGCTTTTCGGCAAGAAGGATATTCGGCGTGACATAATCGGTCAGCTCGACAATTTCCAGCTTGATGCCCTGCGCCTCCAGATCGGGCTTTATCAGCTGTAAAAGATCACCGTGTGGAATTGGCGTCGCACCTACCTTGAGCGTCACTAGTTTTCCGCTCGTCTGTGCGAAACCACTCACTGCAAGGAGCGCCAGAAAAGCAAGCATAATCAGTGTTCTTCCCAATGCGGACGCTCTTGTAACTGCCGCTGTGGCCGTGCTGTTCCCCTTTGTCCTCTTCATCCATGAACCTTTCATACAAACCTCCAAAGAATACAATATTCCCTGCCTCCATACCGAAGGCATTGTGTGCGACGGATCGAAAATCGAGAGATTTAGCGCTTGGCCCTGATGCTTCTGGCTATCGCGGTCCCCGAAAACTGAATAAGCTCCACCAGAATGATAATGGTAACAACAGCAACCGCCATGACATCGCCACGGAACCGCTGATACCCGTACCGGATCGCCAGATCTCCCAATCCTCCGCCGCCGATGACGCCCGCCATGGCCGAATAGCCAAGCAAACTTATCATTGTCAGCGTGAGGCCGGAGACCAGCGACGGCAGCGCCTCAGGTATCAGAATCGCGAACAGAATGCGCATTTTCGAAGCAGCACAGGAAATGGCCGCATCGATGACACCTGAGTCGACTTCGGAGAGGGCAGATTCGACGATGCGTGCAAGAAATGGTATTGCGGCAACTGAGAGGGGGACGATCGCTGCGAGTGTTCCCAAGCTTGTGCCGACGATAAGCCGCGAAAGCGGCAGCACGAGCACCATCAGAATGATATACGGGAATGAGCGCAGTATATTGATCGCACGGTCTGCGAGCCGTTTCGCGAATTTCGCCCCTCGATGCCTGCCTGCAAACCGATCGTTCGACAACGCAAACAGAAGAATACCCACAAGTCCACCCAGAATGCCTGCAATGAATGTCGAGGCTGCTATCATCAACAGCGTTTCGGCAAGAGGTTTGGCCAGCAAACTCAGTGCTTCATTCATGGCGGCCCTCCTTCAGAAAGGCTTTTGCAGCAGCCGAACGCGGATGAGCAAAAACTTCGGAAACCAACCCTTCCTCTACTATGCTGCCGTCCGCGATCACTGAAACTGAATCGCAGATGCGGCGCACGACCTCCATCTGGTGTGTCACCATTACGACGGTGAGCCCCAGCATGTCACGAAGATTGCGTATAAGATCGAGCACTGAGCGGGTTGTCTCCGGGTCGAGCGCGCTGGTCGCTTCGTCGCTGAGTAGAATCGAGGATGGTTTGCGAGTGCTCTTGCAATGGCGACACGCTGTTTTTCTCCGCCCGAGAGTCTGGATGAAGGTCGGTCTGCCTTGTCGGCAAGGCCTACCAAGTCGAGGAGTTCCTGAACTCGCGCGCGGATCTTTGCACTCGGCCAGCCAGCAGCCTCGAGCGGAAACGCGATATTTTCTCCAGCGGTGCGCGAGGCAAAAAGATTGAAGCTTTGGAACACAAAGCCTACTTTTCGCCGCGCCTCGAGGAGGTCTTGCCCTCGAAGCTCGTGTACGGGCGCATCGATTCCTTCGAAATACACCGAACCGCGGTCAGGTCTGTCGAGAAGCCCGGCAATACGGATGAGTGTTGTTTTCCCTGCGCCGCTTTTTCCAATAATGCCATGAATCTGGCCTTTCGGCACATCGAGCGAAATCCCCTCGAGGACCGTATGACTGCCGAAGGCTTTCGAAACTGCATCGATTCGCAAAGCTGTCTTTGGGAGAATGCTGGCTGAAGCTGAAATATGCTGGAAGACTGCCCCAGCGGGCATAGTGCGATCCCCGGCGAGCGGGGCTTGATGAGGTGGGTGCGCTATGAGCGCCTGGTTCGCGGCCTCCTCGGGCCGCCCTGCATGAAACATACGAAATTCTGTGTCTGGTTCATATGCTTTCCTTTAGCGGACAACTTTAATGGAATTGCGCCGCATATGTCAATACAATCCCTCACCTTCTTTTGCAAGAATATACGGAAATGACTCGAGCCGCTTGCGGCGCTGCACCGCCATACCGACCAGCAAGGCGAGCACAAACCCTGCCCCAGCGCTTGCAACCGCAGGCCCCTCGGTCGATGCATGGAATATAAGCGCACCAACTCCATATCCCACAAAGAGCATGATGAGGGGCAAGCCGAGCACCCAGAACGCGCTCTTGGCCTGCTCGATAGAAGGCACCTCTACGATGACATTCTCGCCTTCTTTAATGGAAATGTGATTCTTGTTATATGCGAGCAGATTGCTCATACGTATCTTGCAGGTACCATTGTTGCCGCATACCCCGCAGCCTTCCTGCATCTTGACCGCAATGGTCACCATATCGCCATCAATTTTGGTTACTGTCGCTGTTTCCTTCATCGATTATCTCCTTGCCCTGCATGCGGAACGACTCGATTGACAGCGCCACGCCTTCATCATCGAACCGAATGCATGCACCCTGCGCCTCCGGCTGTGCGCTTGCATCTTTTCCCCATGCCGGAACCCCTGTCAGAAACTCCTTGACCTTTACCTCGGGGTCAAAACCGCCTACTGATAATATACTGCCAGTTCGCCCCAAATCGGTAATCGCGGCTGTCTTTTTGGGCAGAATCCGTGCATCTGCGGTGAGCACCTTGCCCCCTGTTCCAAGCAGTGCCGATACCTTGCCGTCCGCATGGCGGGCGAGCGAAAGCTTTTCAGCCGTCGTTGCTGCATGAAAATTGACAACAATGCAGCCCGTTTCTCTCTGCAGAAAATGGCTCAGCTGATCAACCGCAAAAAATGGGTTGTCCGCATGCACCCTCGCAAAGCCCGACTGGCCAAGCAATGCAACCACTGCAATTTTCTTGCCTTCTTTCTGGAATATTTTCCAGCCGCGACCGGGATCGCCTTCGGGCAGGTTTGCTGGCCTCAAAACCCAGCCAGCCTTCGGATAGAATTCCGTCATATCCGGTTTGTAGTATGCCGCCTCGCCCATGGTTATGCAGTCTATGCCGAGTTTGCGCAGATATACCGCATGCTGGATGCCGAGCCCTGCCCCGCCTGTTGCGGAATCCGCATTCGCGAAAACAAAATCAGGCTGAAATCGCCTGCGGATTTCTGCCATTGTGCTCTTGACCGTGAACACGCCGGTTTTGCCGACGATCTCACCAAGAAATACTATTGTTATTGCCACAGTCCGCTATCGTATACAGGAAAGCGCTGGTTGTACAACCGGCAGCTGCCATGGCTTTTGCGATTCTGCTGGGCACGGGACGCCATGAAACTGGCGGGCTTCGTCTGCCGTCTACTGTCTGTCGTATTTCAACACCTCATTATGGACATATTCGAGCTTAATGCCTGCCATCTTGAACATTTCTTCGCTTTCTTCTGCGTCGTGGTATCGATATTCAGCGACCACGCGCACAATGCCACAGTTGATTATGAGCATTGCGCAGGTTCGGCACGGTGTCATGCGGCAATACATAGTCGCTCCATTGATGGCAATGCCACGCTTGGCAGCCTGGCAGATTGCATTCTGCTCCGCATGGACAGTGCGCACGCAGTGTTCTGTAACCGTGCCATCTTCATGAAGTATTTTCTTCATTTGATGGCCTACATCGTCGCAATGCGGCAGGCCTGCAGGTGCGCCGACATACCCCGTCGCAAGAATCTGGTTATCTTTTGCTATAACGCAGCCGGAGCGGCCGCGATCGCAGGTGGCGCGTTTTGCAATGGCATTGGCAACTTCCATGAAATATTCATCCCATGTCGGGCGGCGATACTCTGACACCGTGTGTCCTCCTTGACGCGAATAGATCGAGACTCATCTTAGCACAGATTTATCATGAACTTAATATTCATGATGCATGCGCCTGCCTGCCGCCAGCCCTTGCAGGCGGGACACATCCTGATACATAATGAGCCCTGATTGCGGCGCACAGCCGCCTCCAACCACATTCCGAGGAGACTTCCGGATGAAGCATCGCAGTATCCTTTCTGCACTTATTCTCGTGCTGTCATCAATTTCCATTATTTCCTGCCAGGCTCAGGAGTCGCGCCCTGATGGCATGTACGCGATTCTCAAAACGAATAAAGGCGACATTGTCATTTCGCTCGAATTCGAAAAAGCACCTCTGACGGTCGGCAATTTTGTCGGCCTTGCGGAAGGAAAGCTCGATGCAACCAAAGGAAAACCCTTTTACAATGGGCTTACGTTCCATCGCGTGGTTGCCGATTTTGTCGTTCAGGGCGGCGATCCCGTCGGCGATGGTACAGGCGGACCAGGTTACCGCTTCCCGGATGAAATCGTCCCCGATCTGAAGCATGATGCTCCTGGAGTGGTTTCAATGGCAAATGCAGGGCCCAACACCAATGGCAGCCAGTTTTTTATCACGCTCGAAGCCGCTCCATGGCTCGATGGCAAGCATTCAGTGTTCGGAAAAGTCGTCGAAGGCATGGATGTCGTCAAGCAGATCCAGCAGGGTGACCGGATCGAATCAGTCACCATCCAGAGGTTCGGCGCCAAAGCCAAAGCCTTCGATGCTTCCCAAAAGGCCTGGGATCAACGTGTGAGCGCAGCCTATGCCACGCTCAATGCGCTGAATGCGCAAAAAAGAGAGTCCGATCTCGCTCTGATCGCCCAGAAATGGCCCGACCTCAAGCCAGATGAAAAAGGCATCTTCCAGAAAACCATTCGCAAGGGCTTCGGAGATACTCCAAAGCCTGGCAGCAAAGTCTCTGTCATCTACAAAGGCATGCTGCTCGACGGGACCGTCTTCGATCAATCCAGTCTCTCCGGCGGTCCTTTTAGTTTTACAGTGGGCAAAGGCGAGGTCATCGACGGCTGGGATAGTGTCGTAAGCACGATGCAGAAGGGCGAAAAGCGCTTTGTCATTATTCCCCCTGAGCTTGCGTACGGCAATCAGAGTATTGGCGATGTCATCCCGCCGAACTCCTTCCTGGCATTCGAGATCGAGCTCGTATCCATTCGCGAGTAATGCAGCGGGCATGCTGGGTGCCCGAATGCCCGTTTCGCGGGGTGCCCGAATGCCTGTTTCGCGGGGTGCCTCGCACGGCGCATGCCTTAATCCAAGCTTTGGAGCAATTGGAGATATTAAATATTTGCAGCCCATTATCAATGCCATTGGAGATTTTGGAAATTTCGATTCACGAATATCTCTAATATTCAAGATTATTTCTTTCTAAATCAATGAATATCCTCTTATATTAGGCCTAAATCTTCACTCTGTAACAGTATTATTACTGTCAGAGGTGAAGAAGATGAAAGGCATTTCGAGAACAACAATCCGCAGTCTTCTCGCAATAATGCTCATTCTTTCTTTGCCCTTTGCTGTTTCCGCCCAGACGCCAAACAGGACAAGCGCGACTATCCAGCTTATGGTCTATGTACCACCAGTTCTTCAGCTTTCACTCGATTTTGCACAAAACGGTGTCGCCAATGTTGTCGGATATCTTGGCAGCAATTCTTCTGGATTCAAAAACAGTTTCGAGCTGAAACCGTATGCCGTTTTCAACCTTGGTGCTGCCCGTCTTGTTTCTAATCTCACTTCGAGCTATTCCATCGTTGTCCAGTCCATGAACGGTGGCAAATTGAAGAATCAGAGCTCCGGAAGCGAAATCAGCTACGACCTCCTCATCGGAGGAATGACCGCTGTTCGCTCTGGCGATTCATTCCGCCTGGTCACTGCCATGAAAACAGCCCGAAATGGTACAGATTTGCCAGTGAGCATTGCGCTCGGAAGCATTCCTGCAAGCGCCTCATATGGCTTTTATTCCGATAGCCTGTTATTCAATGTCATGGCCAACTGATTTCTCAAGCCTGTACGCCTTTTATTGAAAACTCATACTTCCGGAAAGATATTCCCGGAAGTATGTTTTTCCCTTGTTCTAACGATAAAAAGCATAAAGGCACCCTAGATGTCTAAATTTTCCAGCGCCTGGTTTTATCCCTCTTTGAACTTTCGCCGCTTTTGCAGTATCTTTATTTTTGACTTTGCATAGTAAGCAATGAATATTTTTGCACCTGCGGAGGAACCATGACAAAGGAAATCCAGATGAACTGGCTCGACGGGATGGCGTTCCAGACCGAACTTGACGGGCACACCCTCATAATCGATGCAGAGGACTCAGTGGGTGGTACCAACCGTGGCCCTCGGCCCAAAGGCCTCTTGCTCGTATCGCTTGCTGGCTGTACGGCAATGGATGTCATTTCTATCCTCAAAAAAATGCGCGAACCGGTGAGCTGGTTCAATCTCAAGGTGAGCGGCGATCTCGCCGAGGAGCACCCCAAAAAATACACTGGCTTCAAGGTAATCTATCAATTCAAGAAGAGCGACGGGCTCAATCCCGAAAATGTGAAGAAGGCTGTAGAGCTTTCGCAAAATAAGTACTGTGGCGTCAGCGCAACTCTTCGCGAAGCCGCAGACCTGGCATGGGAAATCGAATATATCTGAGCCGGTATCTTGCTCAGAATGCACTTTTTTGCTATACTTGCGAAAAGGTAGCTTATTTTCCTGCATCTGTGATATTTTGCACTATTTTCAACTATTTTCACACAGTTCAGTCCTGCTGCCGCGAACATGACACCCCATAACAGGGGTGTCTTTATCATATTGCTCTGCAAGAGGTACTCAGCACGATGGCATTCGACATTCAGATGATGCGGAATATCGGCATTTCCGCGCATATCGACTCGGGAAAGACAACGCTCTCCGAGCGCATTCTTTTCTATTGCCGAAAAATACATGCAATTCATGAGGTAAAGGGCAAAGATGGCGCAGGCGCAACGATGGATTCCATGGACCTTGAGCGCGAGCGTGGCATCACCATTCAGTCTGCAGCAACGAATGTCCAGTGGAAAGACTATGCAATCAACCTCATCGATACCCCGGGACACGTCGATTTCACTATCGAGGTCGAGCGCTCGCTGCGAGTGCTCGATGGAGCAATTCTCGTACTCTGCTCAGTCGCAGGCGTTCAATCCCAATCGATCACGGTCGACCGTCAGCTCAAGCGCTACCATGTGCCCAGACTCGCATTCATCAACAAGTGCGACCGTACAGGCGCCAATCCATTCAAGGTAAAAAGCCAGCTCGCTGAAAAACTCGGCCTGAATCCGGCTTTCGTGACTATTCCCATTGGGCTCGAGGACAAATTCGAGGGCGTCATCGACCTCATCGACATGAGGGCAGTCTATTTCGATGGTCCCAATGGAGAAGAGCTCCGTTTTGCTGAAATTCCAGCCCATCTTGTCAAAGATGCCGAGCACTACCGCGAAGAACTGCTCGAAGCGGCTTCGATGTTCTCCGACGAGCTCGCCGAAGCGTACCTGGAAGGCGAAGTGACCAAAGACCTTCTGCTTGCAGCCATCCGCAAAGGCACCATCGAAGAGAAATTTGTGCCGGTTTTTGTAGGCTCAGCATACAAAAACAAAGGCGTTCAGCTCTTGCTCGACGGCGTCGTCGACTTTCTGCCCAATCCTGCCGAACGACGCAATGTTGCGCTCGACCTTTCGAACAACGAAGCAGAAGTCGAACTCAAAGCCGACGACAAGGCAAAAACAGTTGCGCTTGCATTCAAACTGGAAGACGGTCAGTATGGTCAGCTCACCTATGTGCGCATCTACCAGGGCATGATCCGCAAGGGCGACGAGCTCTACAACACCCGCGCCCGTAGAAAATTCAAAGTCGGCCGCCTTGTGCGCATGCACGCTTCATCCATGGAAGACATCAATGAAGGCAGCTGCGGCGACATTGTCGCGCTTTTCGGTATCGAATGTGCCTCGGGCGATACGTTCTGCCACCCTGATCTCAATTATGCAATGACAAGCATGTTTGTCCCCGAACCAGTCATTTCACTTGCAATCAACCCGAAAGACACCAAGAGCTCGGATCAGATGAGCAAGGCACTCAACCGCTTCACCAAGGAAGACCCGACGTTCCGTGCCTATGTCGATCCCGAATCCAATCAGACCATTATCCAGGGCATGGGCGAGCTCCACCTCGAAGTCTACATCGAGCGTATGCGCCGCGAATACAAGTGTGAAGTCACTACCGGCATGCCGCAGGTTGCCTACCGCGAAACCATCACCCAGCGTGCCGATTTCAATTACACCCACAAGAAACAGACCGGCGGCTCAGGCCAGTATGGGCGGGTAGCAGGCTATATCGAACCATTGAAAGACGAGCACTACGAATTCGTCGACATGATCAAGGGTGGCGCTATCCCTGCCGAGTTCATCCCCTCTTGCGACAAGGGTTTCCGCGCAGCCATGGAAAAAGGCACGCTCATCGGTTTTCCTGTGACGAACGTACGGGTCGTTATCAACGATGGCCAGAGCCATCCTGTCGACTCTTCGGATATCGCATTCCAGCTTGCCGCCATTGGCGCATTCAGAGAAGCATACGAAAAGGCAAAACCGGCGATTCTGGAGCCGATTATGAAAGTCGCGGTCGAAACGCCAAACGAATTCCAGGGCAATGTCTTCGCATCGCTCAACCAGCGCCGAGGAATCATCATGGCCAATACCGAAGATGGTACATTCTCGCGCGTCGAGGCTGAAGTACCGCTCTCGGAGATGTTCGGCTATTCTACTGTGCTTCGTTCGCTTACCCAGGGCAAGGCGGAATTCACCATGGAATTCGAAAAATATGCCAAGGTCCCGACATCCATCAGCGACCAGCTGCGCAAAGACTATCTGGAAAAACGCAAGAAGGACCAGAAATGAATTCGCGCGGAAATCTCAATCGCCGGCCCAGCGAAACTGGGTTATAATTATTTGTAAGGAGCGCACATGCTGAAAGAAGAATTTATTCGGAAAAGCCCGGTGCGGATATTCGAAAATTCAATCGAAGGCGGTTTGCATGCGGGAAATATCGGAGTCCTTGCGAGCAAAAAAGGCATCGGCAAGACTTCCGTACTGGTTCAGATTGCGCTGGATAAGCTCATGCAGGGCGAGAAGGTCATCCATGTATCCTTCAATGCTCATACGAGCTATATTATTTCTTGGTATGAAAATATTTTTAGCGAGATTGCCCGGCGCAAAAATCTTGAAAATATCGACGATATAAAAGAACAGCTTATCCGCAACCGCATGATTATGAATTTCACCCAGGAAGGCGTCAGCGTCGACCAGATTACACGAACCATCAAAGCGCTCATCAATGAAGGCGGATTCAATGCAAAAACCATCATCGTCGATGGTTTCGACTTTACCCGCGCCACCGCCGAGCGGTTCGAAAAGGTCAAAGCCTTTCTGGCTGAAATGCAGCTCGAGGCGTGGTATACCTGCACGCTCGCGGAAGCCGAACCTGTGCTCGATCCGCAGGGCATTCCTGTTGTGCTGAGGGAGATTGAATCTCTGATTTCGGTCATTGTGGTACTCGAGCCGAAAAAGGACTTCATTCATCTGCGCGTTGTCAAAGACCATGGGCGGCGCAATCCAAGCGATATGAACTTGCTCCTCGATCCAAGAACACTGCTGATCGCTGAGGCATAGGATAGTGCCGACTTGGGCGGGTGCGGCGCACGATAGCGGCGCGGCTTGTGCCTGAACCGTGTGCTGCGGCGCAGCTCATCTGAGCGCGGCTTGTGTTGAACGGCGTGCTGCGGCGCAGCTCATCTGAGCGCTGCTCATATTTCGGCGCGGCTTATCTAAGCGTAGCTCATCTAAGCGCGGATTATTTCGCGCAATTTATTTCGGGGCGGCCTTGAATTCGAAGCCGTCGATAATCACAACTTGGAGGCCGTCCTTTTTGCCTGGCGGGCGGCCGTCGAACAAATACAAGTTCATGTGAACGGCAGCGTTTGGCTTCGGGATGCTCTTTACCTCGCTGAAAGCCCATGCATCGATGAGCCGAGGATCGCCGGCTGGTGGTTTTTCTCCATATCCAAGCCAGGAAGCAAACTCAATGCGATCGGGCAGCCATGTAAATTGCTGGGTAGACGGTCCACCATATGGTTCAGCCGGGAATGAGTGCAGGTTTCCCAGCCTTTCATAAGGCTGGATGACGTATTGCCCCTTTCGATCCGAAACATTCTTTCCCCATCCCGAAAACTCGATGTCGATCTCGCGATGAAAATATCCAAGTGCCCGGCTGTAAGTAAAAGCTCCAAAAATCAGGTCGGGATGAAGTTGGGCGAGCGGCGTACGAATGCGAAAGGTGTAGGTGCCGTAGCCGAGAGATTTTGTTGTCCATACCTCTGCGGAATACCAGTCGCCTTCGTAATACGCAATCGAAAGGCGCAACGCTCCATCCGGGAGTACATCGACACTTGTACCGGTGCCGCCAAAAAGGTTATTCATCGGGCCTTCAGGCTCGGTAGTCTGCCGCACGTACCATTCAAAACCGGAAAAACTAAGTCTTTGCAGGGTTTGGGCAAAAAGACCTGAGCTGGCAGTAATGATATAGAATATCAAAGCCAGAGTGCGCAAGGAGCCCCTTGCCGATGAGGTTCGCGAAGCTTTTGCATCAGCAACTGCGGTAGAATTACCTTGAGCAAAACACATGGCGTATGTCATATGCGCGCAATCGCCTCACATGTCTCATCCAAAAAATGCTTGATTGGATCGTCCCTTTCGCCGACAAGATTGGCAATCAAAACCCGCACTTTTTCCAGACCTTGCATCAGAACAAGAATATGTCTCGAGGAACGCAGTATTTCGGGCGCCAGCGTCATGCGCGATTTCGGTTCCCGAGGAGCTTCCGTGAACATGACCAGCCTGCTCGGCAAAATCGCTCCAGGCTTCTGAGAATCGACAGGGCTCTGAAAATCATCGAGAGAAAAGATGCCAGCGGTATGACCATCCTCGCCCATGCCGAGAATGGTAAGATCGAAAATGGGTTGATTAGCATGAATTCGCTCGCTTGCATAGGGCAAAAGCTCCTCCTCATAGGTATGTGCTGCGAGCACACGCTGGCCAGCAGGCCATTTATGCAGAACGAAAGTGGTCGGGGCATAACTGAATGCTTCGGCAATCATTTCCGAATTTCGAAAACCGCTTCCGAGTTCAGCCTCGCGCTCATCCCCAACCCAGAGATGAATGCTCCGGGCATCGGCAATTTCTGCACTTCGCTTATCGCGGGCAAGGGCTTTATAGATCGGCTTAGGGGTCGTACCCCCCGCCAGACAAAGGTGCAGGGAGCGCAGCGGCATCTGACTGGCATTGCGAGCATCGAGAGCATTGCGAACATCAGGGGCATTGCCAGCCTCATTGGCCTCGCGAGCTTCGAGCGCGTTGCGAACTTCGAGGGCCTCGCTCAGCGCAGAGAAAATGAACTCGCTCGCCGCTCTCAGCCACTCATCATCCGAAGTATATACATGAAGAATCATACCAGCCCTTCTCTCAAAATAGGTTCGCCCAGTACAGGCTCGCGGACCTGGGCAATCAGGTCATTCAAGGGAATACCAGCCCGGTACTTCAATAGCCCTCCCGACTCAGGAGCTGATTTCGGATCGACGGAAGCCCATGCTGCCTCAATTTTATCGATTACCTGCCAGGCTAGCTCGGATTCGTCGGCACGTATGAACAGAGTTGAGTCACCTGAGAGTGCATCGAGAATAAGCCGCTCGTACGCTTCAGGAAAGTAATCAGCGACTTCCCTGTACGAAAAACGCAGGCTGTTTGCTCGAATGGCCGGCTCCCCGGGGACCTTGGCATTGAATGTGAGCCATATGCCTTCGTCCGGCTGGATGCGCACTGTGAGGCTGTTCGGCGCAAGAAGATCGCCGCACTGCGCCGCAAACAAAGCAGATGGCGGGCGCTTAAAATACAAGACAATTTCAGAAAATTTCTCAGCGAGCGCCTTGCCTGTTCTGAGCGTAATCGGAACTCCAGAAAACCGCCAGTTCTCAACCGATAATGTCAATGATGCAAATGTCTCCGTTGTTGAATCGGGACGGACTTTTGCTTCATTCAGGTAATCGGATACCGGCTGGCCTTTTGCATCAACACCTGCGGCATATTGCCCTCGCCTTGTCCGCCGAAGAATTTCCTGGAGGCTGTAGTCAGGAATTGCACGCAGAATTTTGACTTTTTCATCGCGAATATGCTCAGGCGAAAGCGTTGCCGGCGGCTCCATTACGGTCAGGCAAAGAAGCTGTGTCAGGTGATTCTGCAGCATATCGCGCGCCGCTCCGAAACCATCGTAGTAGCCGCCGCGCGTGCCAATGCCCTCCTGCTCAGCCACCGTGATTTCGATGCGATCGATGTAATTGCGGTTCCAGACTGGCTCGAAAATTGTGTTGGCAAATCGGAAATGCAAAAGGTTTTGCACTGCCTCTTTCCCGAGATAGTGGTCGATGCGATAAATATCGCGCTCATCGAACCACTTATGGAGAGCCTCGGTCAGGCTCGCGGCAGAACGTTGGTCCTTGCCGTATGGCTTTTCGACGACAAGCCGCCGCCAGCCTGGCGCAGAACTATTGCTCCCACAACCCATACGGCCAAGATTCTCCGAAATGACAGGGAAAAACTCCGGCGTTACCGCCAGGTAGTAAAGAATGTTAGGCGGGATTGCGATATGCGAATCCAGATTTTCCAGCACCGTGCGATCCTGCTCCACAACTAACCTGCGGATAGGCTCATAGCTCTGGATGTCCGCAACATCATTCTGTATATAGAAAATTCTCTGCGAAAAGGCGTGCCATGCGTCGGCATGGAGCGCCTCATCCTGATGGCGGCTGTGTGCAAGGCAAGAGGCTCGAAGTATCTCGCGAAAATCCTCGGTACTGTAATTGCGGCGAGCCGCTCCAACCATCAAGAGCTCTTCAGGAAGCTGCTTTTCAAGATAAAGGTCGTAGAGCGCCGGGAAGATTTTGCGGTTTGCAAGGTCTCCTGATGCTCCGAACACAATAAACAGAGCTGACTGCGGAGAAAAGCGAGTCGCGTCCAATCGGCAATATGGCATGTCGGTTGTAATATTCATATTCTATAATATACAAAAATCATCATCGAGAAGACGAGCCGGAAGCGCGGCTCTGGCGATGCTCATTCGATGAGATCGGCGCGTGTTCGCCTCCCTTTGCAGCGCCCGCGGAAAACCAATTGAAAAAAATGGTCTCCTGGCCAGAAACAATCATTCGCACCGAGGTCGGCTCAATACCAATCGCTTCGCCGAATTCTTTATCCGCTGACAGAAAGCCACATTCCCAGCCGGCGTCGAGATAGCGCTTCAGCATAGGGCTCAGTTCTCTGTAGAGCGCGCGAGCTTCGTCAGGGCTTGCGAGGCGCTGGCCATAGGGGGGATTAGCAAGCATGATCCCTCGCGTACTTGCAGCCGGTTTAGAAGCAGCCCTCGGAGAGGCTGCCCCGGCTGTCATTATTTCGGATTGAGCCAAATCGCTGCGAATTGCTCCATTGCGAATCGCAGCTGCCGGGGGCACCAATTCCCTTGCATCGACATTGGAAAACTTGATGAATTCGCTGATTCCCGCAAGCGTGGCATTCCTTCGCGCCAGCTCGAGCGCCTTTGTGTCGAGATCTGAGGCGCGAATATCGGTCCTGATGTCTCTTCTGACCTGCTGGCGAAAAAAGAGCCTCATATCTTCAATTTTATTCTGATCCATCTCGGGGAAATTTTCGAATGCAAAATGCCGTTTCAAGCCCGGTGCTGCATTGCAGGCATAGAGGGCAGCCTCGATCGGGATTGTACCTGAGCCACAGAAGGGGTCTATCAACGGGCGCGAACGGCTCCATCCGGCAAGAAACAACATCGAAGCGGCGATCGTTTCCTTGAGCGGCGCCTCGTGAGTAAAGCGTCGATAGCCTCGCCTTGAAAGCGCCTCACCTGAAGTATCGATGACAATCTGCCACCAATCATTGTCGCCATAGATACGCACCTCGAGCGTCTGGCCGGTTTCCGGCATGGTCCTCATATGAAAATGCTCCATCAAGGCAGCATACACCGCTTTCTGCGCCATAGATTGAAGCGTCGCTTGCGCATGCAGCTTGCAGCCATTCGTACGAGCTCGCTCTATCAGAACCCGCGTATCCTTTACGCAGAATGCCTCCCAAGGAAGAGAGTAAATACCCTGATAAAAGCCATCGAAATCGAACGCCTTGAATTCACCAACTACGAGCAGCACCCTATCCGCAGTCCTGAGGCCGATATTCGCCTTTGCAAGGTCTTCCGCCAACGCATTCGTTGACACATTGAAGACTACCCTCCCCGCACTGCGCCCCACTTCCCTGAAACCGAGATGCGCCAGATCCCTTGCCAGCACCTTTTCGAGCCCTATCGCGCACACCGCAATCGCACGCATTGTTGTTACCACAGGCTAAAGTATGTATGCCAAAGCTGAAAAATAAAAGGGGTCAGACCCCATTTTTTAATTTTTAATTTTGGGGTCAGACCCCCTTTTAACTTGACATTTTAGGCCTTTCCGCGCTAGTATGCCAACGCATTTCGGGGGTGTAGCTCAGTTGGCTAGAGCGTATGAATGGCATTCATAAGGTCAGGGGTTCAATTCCCCTCACCTCCATGATATCGGCTGTCCGCAAGGGCAGCCGATTTTTTATCCACTCAAACTGCTTTACACAAGGTTGAGAACACTAAGATCGGCTTCCCCTTTAGCCTCTACAAATATAGAATAGATGCGGAGGCCATTATGCAGAACTTCGAATGGTTCACACCGACAAAAGTCTTTTTTGGTACTGGGATACTCGACAAGCTGGGTTTCGAGACTTCTCTTTGGGGTAAACGCGCATTGTTTCTATATGGAAAAGGGAGCATCAAAACAAGTGGGCTGTACGATACCGTAGCAGCGCAACTGCGCAACGCAAATATTTTCTTTGTCGAACATGCTGGCGTCCAGCCGAACCCCCGAATTTCGCATGCTGCAGAAGGTGCCCGCAAAGTAAAGGAACACGATCTCGATTGTATTGTGGCGGTTGGTGGTGGCAGCGTTATCGATGAAGCCAAAGCGATCGCGGTTGGTGCCCTTCATGATGAACCATTGTGGGATTTTTATACCCGAAAGGCTGTGTTCAGGGACGCACTTCCCATAATCGCGGTTCAGACATTGCCGGCAACCTCATCCGAAATGAATGGTGCCTCCGTCATGACGAACGATAAGACCCATGAAAAATTCAGTATCCGCAGCGAAATGCTGTATCCGAAACTCGCCTTTCTCGATCCTTCGTTGACCCTCAGCATCCCAGTTCAATATACAGCATATGCATGTACTGACATTCTTTCGCACCTCATGGAGGGATATTTCACTGCCACTGCGGATTTCCCCTTACAGGATGGCATGGTGGAAGGCGTCTGCCGCGCGGTCATGGTTTCTCTTGAAACAATTCTCAAAACCCCTCGCGATTTCGAAGCGCGCTCAACAATTATGTGGGCAGGCGCCCTTGCGTGGAATGGCCTCCTTAAGGCAGGCGTTGAGGGTGCCTCGATCCCGAACCATATGCTCGAACATCCTCTGAGCGGCATGTACGACATCGCACATGGAGCTGGGCTATCGATTGTCATTCCTGCATGGCTCAAATATATGAAATCACACATCGCGCATCGAATTATGCTGTTCGGCCAGCGCGTCATGGGTCTTGAAAAAGAGCTTGAAGGAAAACCGGCAATCGAGGCTGCTGATAGAGTCATAGAAGCGCTTGAAGCATGGTACCAGCATATTGGAACGCCCATCAGGCTGAATGAGGCTGGTATTCAGACCCTCGATATGGATGCCTGCACGAAACAGGCCATGGCGCTGAGCAAGCTCTGGGGCGTGCCTGGCTACACCGAAGCTGATATTCGAGCAATATATCGCCTGATGGCTTGAACTGCGTTTTCTCAATATCAGGAAACAGAGCTCAGTTCTCGATTATAGTTCGACATTAATTCCGATATTGATATGCAGCGCTGAGCCGCCAGAGTTTTGAGCCATAAAAGCCCAGGCAGCTTCAACAGAGAACATAGTATGGCTCGTCGCTGCCATGCCAGCAAGAATAGCCAAGTCGAACTCAGCGCGGGCAAAGGCAGAACAGAGCACTGAAGGTGTGCCATCAATCTCGAGCCCTGCGCCTCGCACTCCCGCTCTGCCAATAATCCGCCTCAATCCCAACGAAGGAGACAGCGGCATTCGAAGAACCCATCCAGCTTCGATCGAAAAAAGACGCAGGTCGACTTCTCCAAATGCATACCAATTCGAAAGAGATATGAGCGTGCTGTACTCCCGATAACCCGGATATGGCGCTTGTACTGCAGACGGCATAATGCTGGTTCCCGAAGCCAACAGGCGAAGCGCAGGCGAAAAAGCCACGCCGCCAAACGGCGCATAGGCACCATAAGCTGAAAACCCTACTCTGCCAGGAACTTTGATAGATCCATCGATAGACAAGCCGCCAAATCCGCTTCGACTTGCCACTTCGTAATCCACCCCCGCAGCAAGCGCAAAGCCATATTGGTCATACGGCGGCCTGTGGGACTTGAACAGACTTTGATATTGAGCATCGAGGCCGATAGCCCAGGATGTGGAATCAGGGCTGAGCTGGAACACTCCCGCCAAAGGATACTCATCCTGAAAGCCGGCATAAGTACCGTGCAGATCAGCTGAAATGGTACGGAAAATCGGCACAAATGAATGCTCCCATTTGAGTCCGGCGCTCAATGACGATACGCGACCAAGAGATGCATATAGTATAGATTGATCCGCCGCTGAAAATAAAACATGCCATTGGCCAGCTCCAATCTGGATCTGCGCGCTTTCCGAAGGCCGCCAATTCGAAAAATCCCAGCCGGCAAAAAGCTGCCAGGCTGCTCGCTCGCTCAAATCGCTGCCAACCAGCACAAGGCCTGCTGTATTCCCTTCTGCGTACGGGATGCGGCTTGATGAAAAAAGCGCAGGGAAAAGCGTATCCGTCTTTCTGATGGCAGCGGTTTGTTCAGGCTTCTGCTTTGCTTCGAGGCCATGAAGCTGAACCCATCCTCGTGCATCCTGCCATTCGACTGGAACAGCAGAGAACGATGATGAGGCTGACGCAGTTTGCTTGTTGATTTCTCCAAGGTGAAGGACATTGAGAGCTTTGAGTCCATTCTTCTTTGATGACAAATACACAAGGTTCGTAGCATTTGCATATACAGGCTGAAAAATGCCGCCCTCAGGCGCCTGGTTTTGTACCAAGAGCGACAAACTGCCATGCTCTTCTTCGAGGATTCCGAGCCGCGAAATTCCATTTTCAGAGACAAGGCTGAGCGCAAAGCGGATTCCACTCGATGCAGTTGTTCCTCCCGAGTCGAGAAGAAATCCCGGCGAAATCCAGCGCACTGCATAACCGGGGATGTCGATTATTTCAATTCTGCCTTCTGCTGTTCTTCTTGCAGGCAGAATTGTCGAGCCTAAGCGTACAAGCCCATAGTCGATACCACTTTCCGGATCAGTCCAGGGGTCATAAAGGAAAATATCGTGCGATGAACCATTTTGAGCCGCAGCAAGAGCTGCTCCCGCAGGAGGAATCGGCAGGTCGCGGATATACGATAAGGTTTTTGTTTCGAGATCGAATTGATAGCGCGCCGGAATGGTTCTTCCGTTAGGGAGAGAACGGATCCAGTCAATATCCAAAACATGAAATCTTACGTTAAATCTAATGTTACGTAAATTTTCATCGGCGGCAAAAAGCAGCCTCGGCTCAGAGCTCTGCCCCTTGGATTCGGCCCCTTCCCCTCGCATCTCAACACCGCCCACCCCCTGCCCCGTCAGAATCGCTCGAGCATACACCCCCCTCTTATCCTCATCGAAATAGTACACAGCCCCCTCGCCTACATCAAAGGCCCCAATATATCCGGAAAAAAGCTCGACCGCGCCTCCATCCCCACCTGCCTTTTCCATTCCCGAATCAATCCAAGAGAGAAAATCAGACCAAACAATTTGGGGTCTGACCCCTGTTTTAGCTTCCAGAATACCCTTGCTCAGGGCTGTTCCGTCAAAGCCGCGAAAGATATTTCCGCCAGCTGCCGCATGCCAAAGCTGTCCAAGGGTCTCCGGGCCAAACCGCTCTACAAGGTAGTCCGCAAACAGCCCTCCATATAGGTACGAAAGGCTCCCAGACCCATAGAAATCTGCAAGCCCCGACACATCCCAGAGCGAGCGATTCTGCCCCTGCTGGCGTTCGATGCGCACAAACTGCAGTGCAGCAGGATCATTCAACCGCCCGCTTTTTGCAATTGTCTGGTTTTCTTTGCCTATGCCTGCCCTACCATCCTCCGCCTCACCTTCTTCTGCCATGCCAATCTCTACACTGCTCTTTCCTGCCGCCCCATTTTTTGCACCTAACCTGCTTTCCGCCCACACCGCAGTGCCTTCCACCATCGCCTGCGGCATGATCCACCCTTCGGGTGCAACCCAATCCCCTCCAAGCCAGGCCAGTGCCCGCCATCCGGCATTTCTTTCGTTCAGCGTGACGAAATGCACAAGCTCATGCAGAAAAACCGATTCAAGTTCATCCGCCATCGAGGCGAGCTGACTGCGCGGGTCCGCCGACGCGAGAAAAATGACGATGCGGTTCGATGGGAGAAGGGTCGAATAGCCGTTGAGCGAATGTTCGATGTTGGTAATTAGGACTGGAATGCGGTGTTTCGAAGCTTGGGTATTGAAAAATTCATTCAACTTCGAATATATCGAATCCGCGAATGAAGAAAGCCGCCAAGCTTGTGCCTCAAGCTCGTGCGGCGCATAGATATCGAACCATCGCGTCTGCACATGCAGAAGCGGCTCAAGATTGCTGATTGCTTGCGCCTCAACCGGCAAGCTGGACAGGCTCAGCATCGCAATCACTAAGGCCAGCTCCATCAAAACCCGCCTGCCATGCATTCTGTGTCTGCGCATGTTTTACTCTACCATATTCGAACTGTTCCGCGAAACGTTCAAGATTAATCCATTTTTCTGCCAGCGCCCACAATGCGTTGCCTTGACCAGGACTCGCATGCCCGGCTACTATCCTGCTTGCGCTATGAAAAATAATGAATCTCTTTCCCAAAGCCTTCACCCCATCGCTTCGCTCACGCCGCAGGAAGCGCGCGCAATCCGCTATGTGCTCATGGATATCGATGACACGCTTACCACCGACGGCAAATTGCCGCCAGAAAGTTATGCTGCGCTATGGGCTCTCCACAAGGCAGGCCTCATTGTGATCCCGGTAACCGGCAGACCCGCAGGCTGGTGCGACATGATTGCGCGCGAATGGCCTGTCGATGGTGTCGTGGGGGAAAATGGCGCATTCGTGTTTTGGGAAAGCGAAGGGCGCCGCCTCAAATCCATGACTCATCCGGATGCAGTCCCGAATTCTGACCAGCGCCTTGCTGTGCTCCGCGATCAAGTGCTTGCACAGGTACCTGGCGCTCGTCTTGCCCGCGACCAATTCTCGCGGCTCTACGATATCGCGATCGATTTTGCCGAGGAGGAGCCAATCCTGCCTCTTACCGCAGCCCAGTCAATAAAGACCCTCTTCGAAAATGGCGGTGCGCACGCGAAGATTTCTTCCATACATGTCAACGCATGGATAGGCGAATACGATAAGCTTTCCATGGCAATTCGCTATCTTTCTGCCCGATTTGGCTATGATGATGACCGCAATCGCGCAGCAGTTGTCTTTGTCGGCGATTCACCCAACGATGAGCCCATGTTCGCGCATTTCCCAATGGCGTGCGCTGTCGCAAACATCCTAAAATACAAGACATTGATACATCATTTCCCGCACTTTGTGACCTTGGGGGAATCGGGTGCAGGCTTTGCTGAATTTGCTGCTACGCTGCTTGAGCGCCGCGCCGAAAAAGTCTCACCTTGAGCCATTTCCCGACTGCTTCTTTCCCGTTCGATTTGCATAGCAGTACAGACACCCTCTCGGGCATGTTCCATAGCTGCCGATATCGACGCTCTCGATGCATTTGCAGGCCGGACGCTGGTTTTTATCTTTGCGGGATGAAAAAGGCTTGCTCGTCAACTCGGAAATGATAGCTGAATCGATACAGCCAAGACCGAGCGAAGGCTGCACCTGCCAAAGCTCAGGCTCCGCGCAAAAAGAAACAGAAATACCTTCCGAAGCCGCGATCCCAACAAGTTCTTTTACGAGCAATTGATAATGCGCGCTGCTGTATTCGCTCGCATCCTCATTGCCGCTTACGCCGCGTAGCGGAAGAAACCCTGCGTTTTTGAGCCTCGCCTCGGTATGACGGTATGGATCATATATGCTGATAACACAATGCCGCACATGTCCCGAAAGTTCCCTGGCTAGCCCAGCAAAATTCATGATATGCCAGTTGGCATCGTACTGACCTGCAAGCAAAACCGGATCGTAACGCCAGATGACTCGATTCTGCCCGATCTTACCCACAAGTAGCTTGAGCATTTCCACCGCTTCGCGCGCTGGCGGTCCGAGCGGCTCGAGCGGGGCGCCATAGCCGATAATTGTTATATGAAAATAAAATGCATATGGCTCAAGTTCATCCAGCCTGGACAGCATAGGCTGCGCATCCCGGGTCCAGAATACGAAGCAGGCCACCGACTCCGGATCCAAGGAAACGTGTCGTATTTGCTTCGGATTGAAAGGATTGCGCACATCGACAAAACCTTCCATCAGGCGCTCAAAGAACCAATCAGCATGGAATGAAGGAATGTCTGTCCGCCTGCTTGCGCTTATGATTACTGCCATAAATTGACACCTGCCGCAAATGCTTCTATAGTGATTATTCGGGAAATATATGGACACCATCAAGAGCAAATATGCCCATCTTATCGGCGAAATTATTGCCCATGTCCCCAAAAACGCCCATGTTTCGGAAGACAATGTCTACCAAGAGGGCATCTCTGCGTTGCTGCCCTACATTGACACTATCATTCGTGATTATATCGATGATTGTTCAGATATAGAAGGAATCGAAAATCTCGCCTCGCTCCAAGCCCATGCAAAGCGGGGTGAATCCTGCCTGTTGCTGATGGAGCATTACTCGAATTTTGATTTGCCGGTATTCCATTATTTATTGAGAAGGTCTGGTCAAAAGGGGGAAGAAATCGCTTCGGACATCGTCGCGATTGCGGGTATCAAGCTCAACGAAGAGAATGCTGCAGTCCACGCCTTTGCCAGAGCATACTCTCGCATCGTTATTTATCCGTCGCGCTCTTTGCAGATAATCAAAGAAAAATACAAAGACCCGAAAGAGCTCTATCAGGAAATCAAGCGGAGCCTTTCCATCAACCGCGCCGCCATGAAAGCGCTCAGCGCAGCAAAAGAAAGCGGCAAGCTCATTCTGGTGTTCCCTGCCGGCACACGCTACCGCCCCTGGGATCCTTCGTCAAAACGCGGAGTGCGCGAAATCGCCTCGTACATCAAGTCTTTTTCCAAATTCTGCCTCGTCTCGGTCAACGGGAATATCCTCAGAATCAATCCATCCGGCGATATGGAAGACGATATTCTTCAAAAAGACCGAGTGATTTACAATGTAAGCCCCGTCCATGACAGCAAGGAGTTCCTGGCTTCCGTGAAGTACGATCTACACTTCCGCGATGATAAAAAGCAGGCAATTGTCGATACTATAATGGATTTGCTCGACGCCATGCACAAGGAAACCGAGGATCGGTGCAAAGGCTGAGCGGCATTGGAATCATGATAAAAATCAAGTCCTTCGGCGCAAACAAAAACCTACGATGCGCGCTGAACCTTCAGACAGCCCGCTATTTCTCCCTCAGCCTCTTGAACGGATTCATTCCCAACCGCACAGGGAAATAGGCAGCCCCGGCAACAAAACCTGCAAGGTGCGTGAGGTGAGCTACAGAGCTCGCAGCCCCCAGCAGCGTAAAAACAATTTCGATTGCAGTGTAGCCGATGACCATGACTGGCGCACGAATCGGAATGATGCCATATACATACACCATAGCTTTCGGATACAGCACCCCGAATGCGAGCAGCAACGCAAACACCGCCCCCGAAGCGCCTAGCAGCATTGTGTTCCATGCGCCAGAAAATGCATAAATCGCGAATGAGGCAATGCCAGCGAACGTACCCGAAAGCAGGTAATACAACAGAAACTCAAAGCTGCCCAAGGCGCGCTCGACCGGCATTCCAAAGAAGAAAAGCCCCAGCATGTTCACAAGGAGGTGCGTAAGGTTCGCGTGAGCAAACATATACGTGAACACCTGCCACACCCACCCCGCCATGACTGCCTGCGGACTGAGGGCGAGCGCGTAGGTCACCATGGGCCAGACATATCCCAGCGCAAAAATAAATACATTGACTGCGATAAGGTACAGCGTCGCATTGAAAAACCGGAACCTGAAGGGCCGGCGCAAAATCGAATTCATCTGCATGGCTTAAAAGTATAGAAATATGCGCGAGAGAGCAAGGCTGGGGAACTCGGTATGCCAAGCGGGGCATCTAACAAGCGAGCGCAAGGCTGAGGTGCTCGGTTTGTTGAGGGCGGCGCTTAGCGAGCAAGAACAAGGCCATGGAACATGCCGCGCACACGTCGCACATCACTTTCTTCTAAAAACAAAGCCGCCCGGGCGTACCCGGGCGGCCTTTCGGTTTTGCTCTGCTTCTGTCAACCGTGGGTGATAGTCACCGTAATTGTGTCGGAATAAGTGCCAGCCTGGTAAAAGTC
>JGI24721J26819_10000812_pt1 | contig 34770 bp, 35 predicted proteins | sample YelNatPaOPGAMG01_FD_26819 | JGI IMG/M metagenome (IMG submission 26819) | reverse complement strand
AAAAATAAACGTGGCAGTGCTGAAATTGAGCGGGGAGCTAAAGGTTGGGGACAGGATCTCGATAGAAAACAAAGACGGAACCGTGGTGTTGCAGCAGAATGCGACATCCATGCAGATAGAGCATAAACAAGTCGAATCCGCGAAGGCAGGGGATGATGTCGCGATAAAAACAAGCGGGAAGGTTCACTCTGGGAATCTTGTATATAAAATAACAGAGTAAACTACGAGATTGTTCTGTTTATGAAACAACTGTTCCAAAAATGAAACAAAGATTTATAAAATTTAATGTGTTCTGTTCTATTTATGAAACGATTGTTCCAGAAAACGAACGTGCTTAGTATACTTACATATTTTTTAGACAACCCGTACACAGAAATTTATCTACGTGAGCTGGCGCGAAAAACCGGGAAGAGTCCATCCACCGTTCTGCGTGTGTTATCCCTACTTGAGAAAGACGGATTGATAATAAAAAGAGTAGAAAAAAATGCGACCTTCTTTAAAGCGAGTATGAGTCCCGGTTTTAAGGCGCTGAAAATCACTTATGCTGTTGGAAAACTCGAGGATGCGCAGTTTATAGATTCGATAAAAGCAAAATCAAAAGGCCTTTCGAGCATTCTTTTATATGGCAGCGCTGCAAAGGGCGAGGACGATGTAAAGAGCGATTATGATATCATTGCAATTGCCAGTGAGTGTACCGTCACATCACATGAATTAAGCAAAGTACTCCGAAGGGAAGTTAATTTTAAGAGTTATGCAATCAGTGAATGGAAGGAGATTAGCAAACAAAACAGGGCATTTTATCTCGAAGTTATAAGCAATTCCTTCGTTTTGTATGGGCAAAAACCGGTGATTGATTGACGCTTGAGGAGTGCTTTGAGAGAAGACAGCTTAGGAGTACAAGCCCAGACCTGCTAAAAAGTGCAAAGTCTGTAGCCACTGCCGAAGAAAAATTGAATGAAGCAGAGCAACTTTCAAGAGCAGGTTTCAGAAAAGCAGCAATAGTGATGGCATACGCAGCCATGTTTCACGCCGGGCGGGCTCTTCTATTCAAAGATGGAATCGTGGAGAAATCTCATTACTGCTTGGTACAATATTTGAATGAGAAATACGTTAAAACAGGCAAGTTAGAAAATCGACTCATCACAATAATGGATTCATTCAGAGAAGAAAGACATGATGTAATGTATGGATTAGAAAGATTAACAGTGAAAGAGGGCGAGGAGAAAACTGCGATAGAGAATGCTAAAGAACTAATAGAAGTTGTTAAAAAACTGCTGCGGTCTTAGTGTAAAAAGAAATAATAAAATGTTTCAATTTCTTATCTCTGAAAAAGATTCTGTTTTAAATCCATTAGTTTATACTACTGTATAGTATATACTATATTATAATAAGTAGTATATACTCAGGTGATCTGAATGAAAGAAGAAGAAATAAATTTGGAAGATGGTGGGTATGAAGAGGTAACGCCTCAGTATGCACAGCAAAAAAATCAGAACCAAAAAAATGAAACACCAGATACAACTGGAATTTCTAACGAGCAACCTGGCTCAAACAGGCCGGACCTAAGGGTTGTTCAGGCTGATAGGGATAAGAACGGAAATGTAGTTTACACAAATGTTGGTGGCATGTGGAAAAATGTTTCAAAGAATGGAAACGAGTTCTACACCCTTCGCATCGGACAGTTGAAGTTGCTTGTTTTTCCCAATAACAACAAATAGGTGGGAATATGGTTTCCAAAAAATTGTATAGAGAATTAGAAGATTTACCTGGAATAGGGGAGGCAACCGCTGAAAAGCTAAGAAACTCCGGTTATGATAATTTTTCCTCAATAGCCGCTGCAAGCCCGCAAGAACTCGCTGAATTGGTTGGTATGAGTGTAGAGGCCGCAAAAAAAGCGATAGAGGCGGCGAAGGACGCTATTGACATTGGAATAGAAACAGCAGATAGCGTGTATGAAAGAAGAAAAACTGTTGGAAAGATAACGACCGGTTCAAAGGCGCTTGATGAGCTTTTGGGCGGCGGTGTCGAGACGCAGGCAATAACAGAAGCGTACGCAAGATTTTCAAGCGGAAAGACCCAACTTGCTTTTCAACTTTCTGTGAACGTCCAGAAACCAGAGGGGGAAGGCGGCCTTAACGGTGGCGTTCTCTACATCGACACAGAGCATACCTTTAGACCCGAAAGGGTTGCGCAAATCGCAGAGGCAGCGGGATTGGACCCGAATCAAGTGCTTAAGAATATTTATGTCGTCCGCGCAGAGAATAGCGACCATCAGATCCTAATCACAGAAAAGGCAGAGGAGTTGGTAAAAGAAAAAAACATAAAACTTATTGTTGTAGACTCTCTAACCTCCCACTTTAGGGCAGATTATATAGGCCGCGGCGCCCTTGGCGAACGACAGCAGAAGCTCAACAAGCATGTTCATACCCTTCAACGAATCGCGGATACCTACAACATAGCTGTCTATGTAACAAACCAAGTTATGGATGACCCGGGAATGTTATTTGGAGACCCAACAAAGCCGATAGGCGGGCACGTCTTGGCACATGCTAGCACATATCGCTTATACTTAAGAAAGGGTAAGGACGAGAAGAGGATAGCAAGGCTTGTCGANAGCCCAAATCTTCCTGAAGGGGAATGCGTATTTAAGGTGACACCGAAGGGCATAACGGATTGATAGGATGCTGAGTCCTTGTTCGTTATGCTCTGCTAGATGTTGCAAGGAACTTTACATAACAGTGACTGCATTCGATGTCCTTCGCATCTCCGCGAAAACAGGGAAAGAGCCAAGCGAATTTGCAGAGCTCTATCCTTTAAGGATTATTAATTTCGATAATGAAACTGTATTGGAATGCTATGATGGTACAGTTTATCCTGCCGAGTACATCCTTTGTATAAAATCGCATCCTTGCTTTTTTCTCAAGGATAATAAATGCACCATACATGAATTCTCCCCATGTGTTTGCAGAAGCTTTCCAAAAGGGATCGACGGGCGTTGGAAAACGAGAATGTGCCCATTTCCGGCTGGTTGGTTATTCTGGATTTTTGGGACAAATATGCCAAACTACTATGCTAGGGAACTGGCAGTCTATAAGGATATTGTTATGGAATGGAATAAAAAGAAAGGAAAAAAAGAAGATTGCATGGAGTTTCTCCTCAAAAATGCGAGAAGGCGGTCCGAATGTTAACATCTATTCGCATAAAGAACTGGCGTTCCCATAAGGACACCTACCTTGAATTCAGCAAGGGAACAAATCTCCTAGTGGGCATAATGGGCGGCGGGAAAAGTAGTGTTCTCGAGGCTGTCAGCTTTGCCTTATTCGGAACGTTTCCTGCGCTGGAACGACGGACAATAAGACTCGAGGACGTTATCAGATTTGGTGAGGAACAGGCAGCAGTAATCCTTACACTGAGACTAAACGGGCAGGATTATCGAATAGAGAGAACTGTTTTGAAGAAAGAAAAAAGGGTTGGCACAAAGGCAGAGGTTTTTAGGGATGGTTCGCTCATCGAAACCGGCTCTTCTGCAGTTACTGGATATATCGAACAGCTTCTTGGAGTAGATTATGATTTATTTACGAGAGCCATCTATTCGGAGCAGAACAACATAGATTACTTTCTGAATCTCGATCCGAGCGGTAGAAAGGAGGAGATGGATAGATTGCTTGGACTAGACCGNTTTGAGGAAGCGAGGAGCAACATCGTTACCGTAATAAATCGAGTAGAATCGAACAGAAGAATGCTCGAAGGACTGGAAGACCAAAACCTTGTGAAAGAAACNAGGGAAGAGCTTGAGAAGCGCTCGAAGGAAATCCAATCGTTAAAGGAGAAAATTGATTCTATCTCAAAGGAATACGAAAAGGAAGCTAGCGCACTAAAGAAAAATGAGGAAAAATTTGAGGCTGTTCGTGAAAAGAAGAAAGAATTCGAGGAACTCGAAAGGGAATTAACGAAAATACACGGTATGATAGAAAGCCTGAAGCTTGAAATAGACCCTAACGTTACAGAGGAAATCAAAGAAAAGGCAACTGAGGAGCTTGAAGCGCTCAAGGCCGTCCTTCAGGAAGCTAGGATATCAAGGCAAAAACTTGAAAACGAAAAGTCAAACTCAGTAAAAGAATTGGGTTCGATTTATGAGCAAATAAAAGCCGAGCATGAAAGAAGGGCAGTGGTAGAAAAGGTTAACGAGACCTTGGCTGCGTTGGGCGGAAGCAATTTAGAACAATTAAAAATGGAGCATGCAACTCTGGAAGAAAGGATGTTAAAACTAAGTTCTGAAAAAAAGGTGCTCGAGAATGAAATTTCAGAACTTTTAGAACTTATGGAGAAGATAAGGCCGGGGATGACGAATTGTCCTCTTTGCGGTAGCAAGCTCGATGAAAAGAGCATGGGGCACATTAGAGAAGAAAAAAACAGGCTTATTATAGAGAAAAAGGAGAGAATGAAAAGGAGCGAAGAAGAAAGGAAGGTCGTTGAAAAGAAAATAGAACTGCTTAAGACAAGAATAAAAAAGATAGAGCTTATGCTTGAAAAAAAAGAAGAGTTGGAAAAGGAAAGGAAGGACATCGCAGCGTTGGAGGGAAGAAAGAAGGTTCTGGAATCAAAGATAAAGGAGATGGAAGAGAAGGCCGAACGTGATGAGGAGCTAATTTCAGAAAAGAGAAAGAATTACGAAAAGCTTATGGTTACTTGCGAGAGGTATGCAAGAATACTTGCGAATAAGCAAAAGCTCAAATTGTATGCAGAAAAGGAAGAAGAATTGAAAAATAAGATTTCTAGTCTCGGATATTATGAGAAGGATTTTGATGAGGCGAGGGCTCTCCTTGAGGCTACAAGAATAAGACAACAGAAGCTAGAACTTGAAAAAAACGCACTGCAGCAACAACTTAAGATGGTAACCGAAATGGAAGCTGCATTGAGGAGAAGGATGGAAGAGATAGAAAAGAATAGAAAGACTGCAGCTTATCTATCAAAACTCTCTGAGGAATTAAAGATGTATAAGAACGCCCTCCTTGAGACCCAGATAAACCTTAGAAGGAATTTAATAGAAGCAATAAATGCGGCGATGAACGAGATATGGACGATATTCTATCCATACAAAAACTACTCTGGAATTAGGCTCTCGGTCACGGAAAAAAGTTATATCTTTGAAGTTTATGAGCATGGAGGATGGAAAACTCTCGAAACAGTTGCAAGCGGGGGAGAGAGGGCATGCGCTGCCCTTACCCTTCGTGTTGCTCTCGCTACTGTTCTTACACCAAACCTAAGCTGGCTTATCCTCGATGAACCAACACANAATCTCGATAAGGAAGCTGTTGCCCTCCTTTCTGAGACNCTGCAGTTTAAGGTTCCACAAGTTGTTAGCCAGACTTTTGTTATAACCCATGATGAAGGACTAATGGGTGCTGATTTTGCTTCAAGTTATAGATTTTATAGGAATAAAGAGATAAACGGTCCAACGCAGGCAGAAAGGATTTAGGATTGCTCTAAGATTTCAAGTTGGGAAGCAATCTCTTCATCATTTGCACGTTTTTTACCGGTCGTGGTTGAGTACCATTCCCTGCAGCTTTCGTTATTTTCTGATGAATAGTATGCCGCAGCGGCTGTTATATCTTCAGGCCCTGCTAGACCGATTGAAAGGAGATATCTAAGTGCCTCTCTAAATTCTTCTACAGCTAGAGNGCTATTCTTGATTGCTCGTAAACCCCTTAGGTCTGTGAATTTAATATCGTCATTGAGTATTAAAACGTTATTAAGAGTGAAACCACCAAGGATGAGGTTGTTTAAATGAAGGGAGGATAGTTTTTCGACAACGAGCTCAACTAATCTTTTTCGATTATGNGGTTTGAGTTTATTTATATCAAGATGGATNATGCATTCCGCAGAAAGCCTTTTATCAAATGTCCATGCCTTCTCATCAATCAGCGATATAACATAAAAATTACCGAGTAGGGTCTTTAGGTAGCCGATTACCCTCTCCGCCAAATGCCCGATTCTCTCCGCCACATTATAAAGAGCTTTTGCAATTTCCGCCGAAGTCTTTCTTAAGACGTATGTCTTACCGCTTCGCTCTAACGTAACAACATCCGTACCATCCATCTTATCTATTCTGTACAAATCCCCTAGATTTTCTGTTTTAGAGAATATTATTTTTTGAACTTTTATACTCGGGGTCTCGGAATGGTTCCAGAAGTATTTTACCTCTACACTGTTTCCTGAAACCTTCNTTTCAGACGATAAAGGAACTTCCTTTGAGAAGAAAGGGAGTGTTTCGTCCTCCTGCTTAGCGCTGTCTATCTCTTCGTATATATTACTCGATAGGTTGCTCTCTTCGTATCTTATTGATTTCATAAAAAACACTCTACTCTGTTTCAATTCTGGGGGCGAGGTAGTATGTCACCTTTGCACCTTCTATCTCATATTCCATCTTCAGCGGCTTATCGGTCTCTAGATTTAGTGTGACTGCAGACCCGCTTACTGTAGCCTTCATCATGTCCTCTAAATACTGAAGCGGGAATGTGGCTCTTGCACCGCTCTCTGTCTTAATTTCTAAGACCTCGCTCCCTCCGGCTTCGAATTCTTCCCTTATATCTCCGCTGTCTCCCCTAACCTCTACTATAAATTGANCGGGATCGAGCACNAGGCGAACGTGAGAGCTCACTAACTTTGCGTCCTTCAACGCCTCCTTGAGTGCATCTGCCTTTATACAAACATGGCTTTTGAATTCTATCTTAGGTTCTTTCTGAAGCCTTTCGCTTGCTTCTAAAAGCGGAACCTTGAATGTTTTTTTCCTTTTATCAGCGTAAAATTTCAGAACAAGACGGCCGTCTTCCATGGTTATCTCTACCTTTTCGCCCTTCTTTCCCCTAGAAAGAACATTCGTCAGTTGAATCATATTTACGCCTATTCTAGTCTCCTCCGGCACGCTGTATTCTAAAAATGCAGTTTTTGGCATCGTAAAAGAAACCATGGAGATTTGGGATGGGTCCATTGCTTTTAGATGAAGACCATCCGCCTTCAGCTCAAATTCTCCTTCCTCGACAAGAGACACGATAGAATCTATGGCTGCCTTCAGTGCCGGCGCATCCTCTACAACAAGCTTCATGTTTACACCTCTAAACTGCCTCTCTACAGATAATACAGACCAATAGATAAATGATATAAACATAATATAAAGGTTCGCTAGAAATGAGCAGAACGCAACTCAGCAGCTACTCTTGTCGTCATCGCCCGAAGGCTCCGTCTGGGACGGTCTCATCTACGTTGCAATATTATTAGGGCGAAGGGGGTTTAAAATTCTTTACAATTGCCGAAGTGGAAGGCGGAAGATTTTTATCTCCTTCCTTAGAATAACACATCCTCAAATTCAATAAGGTGTTAGAATTATGAGAAGAGTTGCGATAATAGGAGTAGGAATGACTACGTTCGGCGAGCATTGGGAAAAGGGATTCAGGGACCTCGTTATAGAAGCAGGTCTAAAGGCGCTTACAGATGCGGGGATAAGCGGGGAGAAGATAGACGCTGGTTATGTGGGAACGATGGCTTCTGGCAGACTCATCGGGCAAGAGCATATAGGCGCTCTTATTGCTGATTATATGGGTCTTAATCCCATACCGATTACTCGTGTTGAGGGCGCGTGCGCGTCAGGCTCGCTTGCACTCAGGCAGGGATTTATGGCCGTTGCATCCGGAATGCACGACATAGTAGTTGTTGGCGGCGTAGAGAAGATGACTGACCTAAGCACGGAGGAAGTAAGCGATGCGCTCGGAGGAGCCGGTGATCAGGAGTGGGAGCTTTTTCTTGGTGCAACCTTTCCAGGGCTCTACGCACTTATGGCGAGAAGGCATATGGAGGAGTACGGAACCACGAGCGAGATGTTAGCATCTGTAGCAGTTAAAAATCATAAACACGGCGCAAGGAACAAATATGCACAATATCAAAAGGAGATAGATATGCAGNCAGTGCTTGAGTCAAAGATGGTNGCAGACCCTCTCCATGTGTTTGACTGCTCACCGATAACAGACGGCGCTGCGGGGGTTGTTCTTGCTCCGCTCGACATAGCAAGTAGCTACACAAAAAAACCGGTCGAGATAGTCGCAAGCGCTCAGGCAAGCGATACAATATCACTTAGCGCGCGAAAGAGCATCACCGAGCTTAGGGCTGTTCAGATAGCTGCTCAAAAGGCATACGCCCAGGCAAAGATTACACCAAAGGATGTGGATGTTGCAGAGGTTCACGATTGCTTTACAATAGCAGAGATAATGGCGATAGAGGACCTTGGATTTTTCAAGAAAGGAGAGGGCGGAAGGGCAACGCTTGAAGGAAGGACAACATTCGGCGGGGATGTTNTCGTTAACACGAGCGGCGGGTTGAAGGCAGCCGGCCATCCGGTTGGAGCGACAGGTGTAAAACAGGCTGTAGAGATTACATGGCAACTGCGCGGGGAGGCAGAGGGAAGGCAGGTAAAGGACGCAGCGATCGGGCTGAGCCATAATGTAGGGGGAAGTGGTGCTACTGCTGTTCTCCATATCTATAAAAGAGTATAAGTGATGTAAAGAGTGTAGGTGGTGTTATGAGAATACTCACAGTTCACGCGGATTTTATAGAAGTTGAGCCNATTAAAAAGGCGATAGCAGAGGCCGAAAAGATAGAGAAGAAAGAAAAGAAAAGATACGAAGAGGTTCTTGTAGTCTTCACTGCTGTCGAAGCTAGCGATGTTGACGTTGTTGGAAGTGCTCACGCCCTTGCTGATGAAATAGAAGGGGTTGCGAACCAGGTTAAAACTAAGAATGTGCTAATCTATCCCCTTGTTCATCTCACATCGAAACCGTCCAAGCCGAGCATAGCGCAGAGTGTTGTTATCAAAGCTGAGGAAGAGCTGAGAAAGAGGGGGTATGAAGCATCGCATTCGCCATTCGGTTGGTACAAGGGATACACCCTAAAATGCAAGGGGCACCCGCTTAGCGAACTTTCACGTGAGTTTGGTGCGAGGGCCGCAATCGAGAAAAAGGAGGAGAAAAAGGAAGAAATATCTGAAAGCTTGAAAAGGGAGGCTGCTCTTAAGAGTAGATTTTACATCATGGACCTCGATGGCAACCTGCACGATATAGAAAAATTCGACTTCAGCAAATACGACAATTTGAAGAAATTCGCTATATATGAAACAAAAAAGGTGCGGGCATACGAACATGAGCCGCCGCACATAAAGATTATGAAGGAACATGGCTTGATAGATTTCGAACCTGGAAGCGACCCAGGAAATTTTAGATATCTCCCAAAGGGAAGGTTGATTAAGAAACTTCTTGAAAAAAGGATAACTGATATCTGTGTAAACGAGTGCGGCGCGCTTGAGGTTGAAACGCCGATAATGTACGATTTCGAGCATCCTTCACTTAAGAAATACCTAAACAGATTTCCTGCAAGGCAATACATAGTACTGAGCGATGAGAAAAAACTCTTCCTAAGATTTGCTGCGTGCTTTGGGCAATTTTTGATTGCACACGACCTCGTGATGTCTTATAAACAGCTTCCGNTGAAGATGTATGAGCTTACGAGATACTCTTTCAGAAGGGAGCAGAGTGGCGAGCTTGCAGGGCTTAAAAGGCTCCGCGCATTCACCATGCCGGATATGCACACATTCGCCGCAGATATTAATCAGGCAAAGGAGGAGTTTGAAAAGCAGTTCGATGTGGGACTAGGCTGGATAAGGGATCTTGGCCTTGATGCGGAGGTCGGTTTTAGAGCGCAAGAGGATTTCTTCAAGGAGAATAAGGATTGGTACGTAAGAATGGTAAGGAAATTTGGAAGGCCGATCCTAATCGAGATGTTTAAAGAGAGGTATGCATACTTCATAACAAAATTTGAATTCAACTTCGTTGACAGTATGGATAAGGCGAGTGCGCTTACTACAGTGCAGATAGATGTTGAGAATGCAGAAACATACGATATAAATTACGTAGACAAAGACGGGCAGAAGAAAAGGCCGCTTATACTCCATGCATCGCTTAGCGGCAGCATAGAACGAGTGATATATGCATTGCTCGAAAACGAGGCTATGAAAATGGCAAGCGGGAAGAAGGCGATGCTCCCTGTTTGGCTCTCCCCAACGCAGGTAAGGGTGATACCGGTAAGCGAAGGCCAGCTTGAGCATGCGAGAAAAATTGTCCGCGAGATAGATGGGAGCAACGTNCGCGTCGATTTTGANGATAGGAACGAAACCCTTGGGAAGAAGATAAGGGATGCACAGAGGGAATGGATACCATACATCGTGGTCATCGGGGATAAAGAAGTAAAATCAGGAAAGCTCTCCGTAACGGTAAGAAAAACNGACGAAAATANGGAGATGGAAGTTGATGAACTTATAGCCCTTATAGAAAAAGAGACAAAAGGAAAACCATTTGAAAAATTGTCTCTGCCGAGAGATGTTTCTAAAAGGCCCATAATTTAGCTTCTTGTTTTAGGTGTAATGATGGCTAGCGCAATAATATGCCAAAACCTATCGTCAATTGCTAAATCTGAGAGTAGAAAGGATTGGCGGTTCCAAGAAAGGCAGCTTATAGAAGCGAGATTGACTATAAAAGAAACGGGAGAAAGATTTAGGGGTTTTGTGCCAAGGGGAGCTACGGTTGAGGAGGCGATTGAGGGNATAGNGAAACAGAATGGCGGCGAGGTNATAAAAAAATACTATTCNAACATGGGGGCNTTTGAGATAGTTGGGATACGGATCGGAAGAACAATCCTCATGAAAAATGAGAAGGAGGGTATCCATTGGTTTATAGGAGAGAACAAGATACCAATCATTGCTGATAAAAATGGCAATATCTACATTCTGAACGGTAAGGAGATGAAAGTAAATGAAAAAACTTACGATATAAGCGTAGCGATGGAGAGCAGTACTCTGAACCCAAGGAATTTGAAAGAGCTGACTGGAAGGAATGACGCAGGCGAGGAGATAAGAAAAAGAATAGAATGCGCCCATGCAAATATGAGAGAAAATACTGCTGAGGTATACGAAGAAAAAATATTGCTATTCGACAAAGATAGCGGAGAAATTAGATTTTTATCTGAGTATAACANCAAGGCTGAAAGCTTCAAGCACGATTTTAAATTCGATGATTTTGGGNTCAGGTCGTATTATCTTCAGCCTGTTCGCGAAGCTGTGTATGCAACGGATTTTCNATGCGGTCTGCCAGAGAGGGCGGTAGAAGGAGTATACTACCTCGAGCTTTTAGGCTGTAAGGTTAGGGTAGTTGATAGAATAGAATATGANGGAGAACGCGAAGGGCCGATGCTGCTTAGAGATAGAAGCGAGGGGGCGACAGAGCAATACATGGGAACAACAGNAATGCCGCATGACGTAGAAGTAGANTGGGCAGACCATAGAGGGGAGAACAACAGTAATTATTACAGAATAGAAGAAGTTAAACAAAGGGATTTTCAGGATTTTGATACTCCAAAAGAAGGGCGAGGGACGAGTTGTAATGAGAGAAAAAATAAAACGAAGGCCAATATTAAACGGTTAATTTTTTTCAAAGAAAGGTCTAAAGAAAATAATGAAGAAAATAATGGGAATGCGGGATCAACAAAAGCAGCAAGGAGTAAAAGAAAACCAATAGACACATTAAAGGAGAAGTTCATCTGCAAAGGGGATGAGGTTTTTCCCAAAGAAGAGAAAGGCGTACTACATAAAATAGAGCGGTTGCCAGAAAAACAAANGAGTAGTGAGGAGAGTAGTAAGGCTTTTGCTGTACCAATAATGGATGGACGAAAGAAAACTACTAAAAAACTGGAGAGCGCAAGCTGTTTCCTTTGGCTTGGGAAAAAGCACCGCAGCGAGAAGGGTATTAATGCGACGTCTTACCCTAAAGACCTCCTCTCAAAATCCGTCAAAGCAGCGGCATCGCCGTCAAAAAGACGACAAGATGCGACCAAGCAAGGACCACACCGATTTAGACAGCAGTTGTTTACAGGCGGGGAATTGGTCGAAAAGAAAAAGGGAAGGCACAAAAGAGAGGAGAGAGAAGAAAAAATAGATGGCAAACCAAAAAAGAAATATAGAAAGGATGAGAAGGAGCAGAAATCAGAAGGGCAATCGAAAAAAGAGAAGAGAGAAAAAATAATTGTAAAGAAAATGTTAGGGTCAAATCGCAGAGAAAAAATGCGGCAAAAAGTTTAGTATAAATGCTCCGAGCGTAATCAGCATAACTGCCTTTACGATGTTTTTATTTTGTATGTTGATTTCTAGTATGCGATAACCATCAAAAAATGGAAGGGGAAGAAGATTTACTGTTGCCACCACAAAATTAAGCGAGAAGACTAAGCCAGTTGTAATGTAAATGAAATGAAATAACTGATAACCAAAATCTGCGCTTGTTCCAACCAATCCGCTCTTCAAAATAAGAACTGTTATCGCAAAGAGGAGAAAGAATATTACGCTTGAAATAAAGTTTGCAGTGGAGCCAGCAACAAGAACCCGCGTCTGGCTTGTTGCATCCTTTCTTTCCAGAATTTTTTCGTCTGGTTCTACGAACGCCCCTACAGGTATTACTCCAAAAAGAACTACACCAGAAGACCTTATCGGAACTTTTGCTATCCTTGCAAGGATTGCGTGTGAGCCTTCGTGCGCTACCATTATCACAAGAATTGCTATCAGACCTTCTAGGAATGGCAGATTGACGCCAGGAAGTAGAAGAGTACCTCCAGGGGTTGTTGCTGAGAGGGTGTTAGCGCTACCGAGAAGAAACAGAATTATCTGCGCAAAAACAAAAAGACCGTAATATACTATGCTTAGAAGGAGAACAGCGAAAAAACCTCCGAGAAGCATAAGGAGAAAAGAGAGGAGCGCGATGTTTTCTGTTCCTATGGAATTGAATGCTCCATTTTTTTCTAGCATCGTAGCGCCCACGAGCACCTTCTTTAAGAAGATAATAGAAAAAGGGGCTATAACCATTGAAATAACGCAGAGAAGCGTCAACCCCAGTAGAACAGATTTCCAAGAGGTATTTCTGCGCATGATAAACAGACTGAGCAAACCATACGAAAGTGTAGAACCAACATCTGAGAAAAATTGCCAGCCTTCCCTCATCCTTGAGAATTTATCAATAAGTCCTATGCCCTTATCGCTTTTTAGTAGTATAAAACCCATTTCCGTTGGCAGTTTATATCTCCTCACCAGAAATTGGCTTACTAGAATCATTTCGATAACTACTAAGAAAAATTTTACTATGCCTGAGAAATCTGTCTGAAGGATTGCATAAAAGATTATCAAAGAAAGTAAAAGAACAAGCAAAAATATGACCATGCAGAAGAATTGCTACAGATAATCTTAAATAGTTATACCTTGAATATACTAAAAAAATAAAATAAAAATAAAAAAATAAGAGGTGAAAAAAACAAATGGGCGGATTGCACATCGTTTCCGACCTTTTTGGCTGTAAGAAGTTGGATGTATTGACCAACAAAGAAGAAATGGAAAAAAAGTTGGTTGAGCTTGTAAAGAAAAACGGGCTGACTGTGGTTGGCACGTACTTTCATCAGTTTGGAGAGGGGAATGGTGTGACTGGTGTTGTTGTGCTTGCCGAGTCGCACGTATCGGTGCATACCTGGCCTGAAAAAGATGGTTTTGTAAACATGGACGTATTCGTATGCAACGTTCTTAATGATAACACAGAAAAAGCAAAGGCCATCGATGCGGGGATAAAAAAACTTTTTGCGCCAAGAAAAACCGTAACACAAAATATTATGAGAAGCTAATTCTTTTTTCTTCACCATTTTAATTTTATTTTATACTTTTGAATATTCTTGTTATATTTTTCCAGTGACTTCCTTCCCAATAAATTTTTCCGCATTTTGTACAGAGCCAAAATTTTTCATTTCTCTTATAAACGGCCTCCGGGACTTTTCCGGCGACTTCATCCCTTTGAACGAGTTCGAGCAAACCATTGCACTTTGGGCATCTTGTCTTTTCTGGGAACGTGAATATCTCGCCAAAATAAGATTTTAGTTTACTGAGTTGATGGGAAAGAGAATCGTCTTCGAGAAACAAAAACGGGACGGAATGCTTGCTGCATCTCTCAGCTAGCCCCTCATCTCGCGTTATTACCACCCGCCCTTCTTCTCTTGCGATTTTTATTATTTCTGTATCGCTCTTCTTCGAAACATAAGCGCTGTCAACGCCAAAAATTCTGCACCATGTTGCAGTTCGCTTAAGCATCTCATCGAAAAGAAGTTTAACCATGGCAACAACTAGGCTTAACTGAGCGAGATTTTAACAAAAACATTTGTTGGTACCTTCACCCTAAGAACCTGTTTTATGTACTTCTCATTTCCTTCTACTTCTATGAGTCTTTTTGAAAGCCTCTTTTCCCAGTGCTCATAGGTATCTGTACCATCTCCGCATGGTGTTCTCCTCGTTGTTATTGTAAGTCTTTTTCTCGGCAGTCTCACTGGACCGATTACATTCATACCGAGTGTTTTCGAGAGCTCAACTATCTGATTTATTACGTTCTCTAGGGCTTTTGGATCTTCGCCGCTAAGCTTTATGCGTATCTTACTCATTCTGGCACCACCTTAAGAAATCAACTAAGTAAAATAAGGATTTGTCCGCAAATATATTTAAAGATAAGTGCAGTAATCGGAAAAGGTGGGATTATGGATTTACTTACTATAATGGATATGCCAGAAAATGTAATGAAGGAAGTTATAAACACAGCAATAAAGTTAAAGAAAGAAGGCAATCGAAACCGCAAGGACCTCGAAGGAAAGGTGCTGATATCCCTTTACGAGAAACCGTCGACAAGAACAAGATTATCATTCGAAACTGCAATTTACAATCTTGGTGGTCGCTCCATCATTATGGATTTCAAAAGTTCGCAGCTTAGCAGAGGGGAGTCTATGCCCGATACCGCGAGAGTGCTTTCCCGTTATGGTGATGCGATAAGCGCAAGGCTTTTTAAGCACGAGACTCTCGAAGAACTAGCGAAATGGGCCGAGGTCCCTGTGATAAACGCACTCACAGACCGTGAACATCCGTGCCAGGCTCTTGCGGATATGCAGACAATAATAGAATACGGAAAGGAAAAGGGAAAGCTGGTATATATAGGAGACGCGGCTAACAACGTAGCAAATTCGCTCATGCTTGTTGCTGCTCGTTATCATATGCACGTAGTCTTGTGTTGTCCAAAACATTTCCCGCCGAATGAGAGGTATGTGGCTGCAGCAAGAAAAACCGGCGCAAAGGTTGAGATTGAGCACGAACCTCTCAAGGCAGTAAAGGACGCCGATGTCGTGTACACAGATGTTTGGGTCAGCATGGGGATGGAAGCAGAAGCAGAGGAACGAATGAAACAGTTTGCTCCATACCAAGTAAACGCTAAGCTTCTTGAGAATGCAAAACCAGATTGTATAGTGATGCACTGTCTCCCAGCGCACAGAGGCGCAGAGATAACGGATGAAGTATTAGACGGTAAAAATGCAAGGGCTGTTTGGGACCAAGCAGAAAACAGAATGTGGGCTCAGGAAGCCCTTCTTCTCAAGCTTCTTAAAAAATAATAAATAGATACATTTAAATACCTTTAATAACACAAATATATTTATGGGTGGAGTAGAAAAGAAGCTGCATAGCGGAAGCGATGCAATAGATGCTACAAGACAAAGAATAGAAAAAATTTTTGATGAATATTTCAATGAGAGTGTAAAACGAACTAGCATAGAGAACTCCCCGACTATATTCGTATCNTGCACCAGTAATCCCTCTTTAAGAGAAAAGGCAGAGAGGGCGGTAGAAAAAACAGTATTTGCAAAAACGGTTCTTTTAGAAGAAAGCCTGCTCAAAAAAATTGAAACAGATAGTTGCGTAGAAAAGAAAAAAAGTGAAGAGGAAAAGATATCCTTTCCGGGCGGATATTTCAGAAAGGTAAAACAACTGTCGTCCAAGTATAACGCAGTAGGCGATGTCTCCTTGGCAGTTAAGGTATATACCGAGAATGGAAAGGAACGGGAAGGAGAATTGGTTGTTCTTAAGACGATGAAGAGCGAAGAGGAGATACTTGGAAAGAGAGAAATTGAAGGGCTAAGTAGGGAAGAAAAAGAGCTTCTTGATAGGCTTTATTTAGAAGCTGGAAGAGAGATAAAAAACCTGGAACGATTCAAGGACAACAAGCATATCGCATCTCCTACTGGCGATGTAATTATAGACCATAAAAGAGAAAGATTGATTGTGCAGATAGAGTATGTTCCACATTCGATGGTTGACTACTTGTGGAATCTCCGCGGGGAGAAAGAACTTTCAGATACTGTATTTGATGTTGCTGTACAAATGCTGGACACCATATCTTATCTAGAAAATTATAAGGACGGGGAAGCGCCGTTCGGATGGGTAAACAACGACTTCAAGTTAGGAAATGTTGGAATTGCAATAAAGGACGGGCGTGTTGTTGCAAAGATGCTGGATTTGGATAGTATACGACCAATATCTGAAATGATAAGTGTAAAAAAGGAAACAAAATACAGCATCGAGTACTGCGACCCAGAAAAATTTATGGAGCTGCACAATCACGAAGTGGCTATGAACGCAAAACCAGATGAAACGATATACTCGCTCGGGCTTGTTCTTCTCTATTCCATCTCTGAGAGAATGGCCGTTCGACTTAAGGATAGACACCTCATCATTTTTCCAGCGGAGTATGAAGAGATAATTGAGATGGAAAGAACAACGCGCGTCTCAGTAACAAACCCTGAAGACCTGAAAGCAAAACTAGAAAGGGTTAGGGAAACGGACGAATTAAATCTCTTGAAGGCTTATCTTATAAATAAAAACAAGAGGGAGATACGGGGCAAGAAGGAAAGCGACCTGCCGGAGATAAAAAAATTACTTATGAAGCACGCAAAAAAAGTAGCTGCTGAAATAGAACCTTATATTAGAGAGGAAACGAGGCTATTAACCAGCCATGAAAAAAAAGTTGAAAAGTCTATTGCTGCTCCAGAGATGGTTAGAAAAAATTTCATGACGCTCCTTTGTTCGTTTGCTGTTGATGATAAGACAGCGGACATGTATGATGCTAAAACACCATACGAACGCCTCGCCCTCGGGGTGGAGTTAAATGCAGCAAAACTTACTGAAAGATATGCAAGGAACACTTATGAATGGTATACCGGCGCAGTGATGATGTACGGCAGCTGGTACGCAGCAATCGGTAAGGCGCTCGAGGAATTTGGATTAAAGCGTGAAGACATAGCAAGAATCGTTGAGCTTGCAAAAAGAGAAGAACTTGGAGGAGATGTAAAAAGTACCTTCGAGCCATTTCTATTCGAAGGAATAGCATATTGTATCAAAGCAAGAAAGGAAAGACCGAATGCAGCGGATATGAAAAGAATCTTCCAAGAATTGAAAAAAGAGTGGGATGATAATGGGAGTTAGAGAGGGACAGGAAAGAAATAGGCCAACACCTAGTATTAGGATTCCAGATAAAGAACTGGAAAAATTAAAGGAAGCAGCAACCCATCTTCCAGAACTGCCAGCAGATGCCAGCACGCGCCTTTATAAAGAGATGGAAAGGGGAGAGGAAAATGTAAGAACGCAAGTGCACAATGTATACAAAACATATTGCGAAAGAACATTAGAAGAAAAAATTTCATCAGAAGTGGAAGGTAAAATAGAGGTTGGGAAAAAATTAATAGTAGTGAGGCGTATTAGAAGAAATGGTGAAGAAAAATTAATGGAGGAAACATTTGAAATAGAGAAAAAGCTTTCTAGTGAAAGGAACATATCTGGGGATGTCTATCTCGCAAAGAAATACTGGAACAACGAATTCTATGGTAGGGTAATACTAAAAACGCCAAAGGCAACGGTAGAAGACGATAGGGATAGGATAAGGCTTTACAAAGAATTCGGCAAGGAAATTAAAAATCTCGACAGATTTGAAGGGAACCACAATATCTTGCATGCTGCAGGCATGCCATTTGCATGGAACTCCGAACCTGTAATTCAAATGGAGTATCAACCATGGAGCATTTTTGATTACATATCCTACTTAAATGACGAGACTGCCATTACGGCTGGGGTCATAAGCGTTGCCATCCAATGTTTGAATGCTATAGAATGCATGAAAAATAAAATAGATGGAGAAGGGCCGAATGGTTATGCGCATGTGGACTTAAAAGCAGAGCATGTTCGCCTTGACTACAGAAAAAACAAAAATGGAGAAGGAGAATGGGTATTGATTATTATAGACCTTGACAGCATTGTCCCTGCAGGGGAAATTCCACTTAATAAGCTTAAGTACAATGGAGCTTACGTCGACCCTGAAAAGTTTATGAGAATAGAGGAGGATAATATTCGAATAACTGCAGAGCCTGCCGAAGCGATTTATTCTTTAGGACTAATCCTTCTTCACATCATCGCCAAAAAAACCTGTGATGGATTAAGAAAGAGAGCATTCAGACCAGTAGTAAATAGTGATAACGGCGCCCAACTTATAGATAAAGAAGCAATGCGAAAGGAGATAGAGAGAGTCCGCATGATTGATGAGTTGAATTTCTTGAAGGTTTATTACAGCAATAAAGTAAAGAGAATCTTGGAAGGAAGATTTGATCAGGACCCAGAACCTCTTAAGGATTTTCTTGCTAGGAGCAACAGTTATCCGGAGGCAAAGGGTGTAAGGGGAGACGCGGTTGCCAAGCAGATTGGAAATAGAAACGAGATGATCCATCCGAATGTATTCGTTGGCATAATGGAATGCCTAAGACCGCGCTCTGAAAGAAAAGGGGCTGATGCATTGAAAGAACTCTTTGAGAGATTGTGGGAAGAGTACGCAAGATTATCTAATCTTTTTGANACCTCTAAATGAATATCCTGAAAAGAAGCAAGAGTGTTGGAAGAATAACTGCGCCCATCATCTGTGTTCTTTCTATACCGAGCCTTATCGTAAGCCATCCCAAAGCAGTTCCTAAGAGCAAAACCACAATGCCTGTAAATCCATCTAAGATAGNCACAACTGCAAAAAGATAAAAGATGAAAATAACGGCGAGCGGTCTTGAATTAAGNACTGCAATTTTACTTATTCTTTTCCTTGCCATATATAGCAAAATAGCCGNCGCTGCTGCACTAAATAAAAATGTAGTTAAGAGGAGCGGGAGATTATTCCCTACATCGATGAACTGCGCAAGCCAAGCAGTTGTTCCTATACGAGATTTATCTAGAGATGCTTCTGTGGAAAGAGAAAAAACAGATTCTGAGATGGCAATAGAACTTACTGATGATATATAAATTAGAGAATCCATTGGAATGATCAAGCTCATCAAGACAGCAACCTGCGCTGGCGAACTCACTCCTGGTAAAAGGTCTGCAAACATACCCAAAACAGTACTAAGTATGATATAAGGTATCAAGGGCAACCTGAACGGTTCTTCTGTTTTTTGTTCAGGCAAGGCGCCCTCTCTTATATTTAGGAGAGCACTGATGGCAAACATTCCTGAAAAAAGCGGAAGGAACGGGTCGTAAATATCACTCTTTAGCGAAAAGAAACCGAGCAATCCTGAAGACAAAAAGATGAGAAGCGCGAGGGGCGGTTTCTTGCTTTTAATTATAAATATTGCAGAAAGCGCTAGAACTATGTATTTCATAAATGGAGAAAGGACAGAATAAGCAAAGGGAAAAAGAGAAAGGGAAGGGTAAATAAAAAGAACAGAAAAAAGCGCTGTAAGAAGGGTTGAGAGAAGAACTACCTTAAGTGCTGTTAGGCCCCTTCCTTGGACGGTCATTCTCTGCGCTGGTAGGGTAGTTATAAAGGTNCTNCTTTCCGGTATGCCAAAGAATATGGCTGTTATAAATGAGGTTATGATATTNGCCGGAACTATTGCTACGAGAAGAATAGCCATAAAATCTGATGGAAGGGAAGCTGTCGAGAGGATAGANGCAAGGAGATTTGGATGGATACCGGGTAATAATCCGGTAGCGATTCCCAGAAAAAGACCTATAATGAAGGCGAGCGCGTCCATTATCCTACCGTTATGTTGTTTACCCTTATGTGCGGCCCACCGTCCTCTACTGGAACAGACTGATCGAGTTTGCCGCACATTCCCGGGTTTGTTCCGAAATCGTTACCTACAGCCACGATGTTTTTCAAAACCTCGAGCACGTTTCCGGTTATGGTAACATCCCTTATAAGCTCCTCTATACTGCCATTTTTTATTCTGTAAGCCTCCTCGGCCTTGAACATAAAACCTCCTGTAAATATATCGACGCTTCCACCAAGCATCCCCCTGAGATAGAGACCAGAACGAATGTCAAAAACATCATCCTTCGAATCTTTTCCTGGAAGAAAGAACGTGTTGCTCATTCGCACGATAGGAACATGAAAAACATCTTCCGCGCGCGCATGTCCGTTTGGGTTGCTTGCTGTTTCCACTGCTGTTTCTCTTGAATTAAGATAATTCGTAAGAATCCCTTCTTTTATTAATTCTGTTCTTTCTCCCTTTATTCCTTCATCGTCATACTCGTAAAAACCAAAATATCTGGCTGACGGGTCGTCGCATATATTTACCAATTCACTTGCTATTCTTTCTCCTTTTTTCCCTGCGAATATTGATTCTGAAGATGCGATGCTATCCGCTTCTGAGGCATGGCCCACTACCTCGTGACTAAAAACCCCTGTCATCTCGGGGTCTAGAACAACTGTAAATCTGCCCTTTGGCGGCGGCTCTGCTGCGATGAGCCGTCTTGCCGTCTCTGCTGCTTTTTTGCATGCAGCCTCTGGTTTTAGAGCGCTGAAACCATCCCGCGAGGCAGCGCTCTCCACTCCCCTTTGTATGGTCGTTCCCTCCCGCGCCACTGCAAGACAAGAGAGATAGGTGTAGCGGTACTCCTGAATTATTTCAGAGCCTTCTGAATTGTAGAACTCGGATGAGAGGTAGGAATCGCTGCACGAGAGCGCTGTGGAGATTATGTTATCCTCTTTCATATTTTTCTTTGCTTCGATGAGGGATGCGACCTTCTCTTCTTGCGCCAGATCATCCTGTTTTGCCTTTATGTGCCTTTTTGTCTGTGGTCCCTCAAAAACAGAGCTTGTGCTTCTTTCAAGCGAGGCTAGGGATTCTGCTTTTCTTAATAGTTCCGCTGGTTTTATGGAGCGCTTATTTGACGATGCAAACCCCCAGGCACCATCCTTCAGAACCCTTGCAGACATGCCAAAGAAAGCGCCGGAATATGATTTTATCTCTTCGTCCTTTAGTGTGATTACTGTTTTGTTGCCGGATTCTATTCTTAAATCTGCATAATCATATTTGGAAAGCAATCTGGCATATTCCATCGCAAAACCCGTGTATTTTTATACCGACACTTTTTTTGAATATTCAATAATTTTTCTTTTTTCGTCTTTTGATTTTGCAATTCCACAAAAAATAAAGTTTTTTACCGGAACGAGAACAACGGTTGTGTTTTCAAGGGTAATTTCAACTTCCTTTTGGGTGTTCTTCATCCTTTCCATAATGGCTTCTGATATATTGAAACATCTTGCCATCAGGCTTGGAGCAACGTCAGAAAGAGCAACTGTAGAATAGACAACAACTCCGTCCCTTCGAAGGAGTGCACCGACTATGCCTTCGTTTTTCATTTCATCAAGCAGCCCTTCTATTTTTCCTTCTTTTTTTTCTGTTATTTCTTCTGGCATGGTTGCCACCTACAAAACGGTCATTCCGGATGCGCTTAGCTTTACGTGCAAGGGCATCGTTATTCTTGGGACGGTAAGGAAGAAGTTCCCTCCCTTCTCCTCTAAGACAAATACCTCGTCCATGCCCCTTTGGAGGATGGTGAGTATTTGTTTATCATGTACCCCTTCTTCTACTATGTAGAGCGTTGTAGCCGATGCGCCTTTTAGTCTCCCTCCAATTATGTTTAGAAATTTTCCTACCGATTCGAGCGGGTTATAGAGAACGAACGTGGAGAGAGTGTGAAAAACAACTCTTATCTTCTTGCCTGCACTGGCGCGGATAACATCATTTAAAGCGAGGGATAAATCATTCAATGCACTCGGGCTTTGAAGAACGGTTATCTTCTCGGTTGATGGCACTTCTTTTTTCCCGCCAAGCGTTGCGCTATAGCAATCTATAAAATGAATGTTTTCCTTTTCCAGATTTATGCCAAAATTTTCAGCGGCTTTTTTTACCTCTTCCGGAGAAGAGTCGCCGCATATGAAACAGACATTTTCATTCTTTGGGTCTGCGGCTGCTGCGAAATGATAGGCAAAAACTGATTTTTCTATACCTGTTGGACCCATGAGCATAACATTTGCAGGCCAATGGTACCCTCCCTCAAGTATCACGTCCAAATCGTCTATGCCTGTCGAAACCCTATTCTTTCGCATTATAGGACGATCCTCGTCTACCTCCATTTCAAGTGCCATTGGAACCACGTACTGCTAATCTTCTTCCTAATATCTTCTGCTAGCATTTTTATAAATGTTGTATCCGCCAAAACATTTAAACGGGTGCAGCCAATAATATGACATGGTTATGAAAAAGGCTTTCTTCTTAGACGTCGGGTACATTGTAAGAAACGAAAAGACATACCTATCGTTACTTCTGAAAGGAAAGGGAAGAGCGGTAAGGCTTTACTACGAGTACTACCCATATTTTTTGGTTGATGCGCCTGAAGATAAAAAAGAAGTTATAGAGCTCATGAGAATATCCGCGGGCAATGAGATGGTGAGCCCGCTTAAAGTAGAAACTGTAAAACTGCTGGCTGGGGCAAAAGAGAAAAAATTTTTGAAGGTATACTGCAAAAAACCGGCCCATGTACCTCTCTTGAGAAAAGCACTGCCATTTCAGTGTTACGAATCTGAAATACCATTTGCAAAAAGATTCATCTTAGATTTTCAGCTTATACCAAACGGGATAATAAAATACGAGAGAGAGGGGCGGATGATAAAGAGAATAATCGGGGCTGAACCTGGAGGTGTTCCTCTTACTGCTATGGCTTTTGATATAGAGACTTATAATCCGTCCGGGACGCCGCGCGGGAAAAAAGACCCGATAATTATGATAAGCTACTGCGGAAGAAAAAAGGGGGTAATAACGTATAAAAATTCAAGTGAGAACTATGTCGAGGTAGTTAAAAACGAGAAAGAGTTGATAGAGAGATTCAATGAGATAATTAGGGCGGAAGACCCAGACATCCTTTTTGGGTACAACTCAAGTAATTTTGATATTCCCTATCTTACAGAAAGGGCGAGGATTAACGGTACAGAACTCCTGCTTGGAAGATGGGGAAAAAGGATTAGGGAAGTAAGGAAGGGGCTTGTAAAGGGAGTAAAGGTAGATGGTAGAATCCACATAGATATCTATCCCATAATAAGATTCTTCGGGTTCATCGGTATAATAAAGGCGCAAGAGTTTACGCTTGATTCCATAGCATCCGAGGTTCTTGGAAAAAGAAAGGCGAAAATGAGAAAGGATGAAATGTGGAAACTGTGGGATTCAGGAAAGACGGATGAGATAGCGATTTATTCGATGACGGATGCAGAACTCACTGCAGAGCTTGGGCAATTCTATCTTCCGCTTGAACTCGAACTGAGCACCATTACGAGATTACCGCTGTTTGAGGCGTGCATATCAACAAGCGGGCAACTTGTAGAGAATTTACTTATGTACAACGCAGTAAGTAATGGGATGGTCATTCCACCGAAGCCTGCCGGCGATGAGATAAGAGAGAGAATAGCCAACCCGATAAAAGGGGCATTTGTAAAACTTCCAGAGCCAGGCATATACGAAAATATCGCTGTCCTAGATTTCAGGGGGCTATACCCTTCTATAATAGTTTCATACAACATAGACCCAAACACAATTGTGAACGAAAAGGGCGATGGTGTACTCGAATCTCCGAGCGGCGTGCTCTTTAACACTAAGAAAAAAGGGCTAATTCCAATGGTTCTCGAGCATCTGATAGATTTTAGAGCAAACCTAAAGAAGCAGTTAAAGAGTCTGCAGCCCGGTACAGAGGAGTACGCACGAATACTTGCGAGGTCGCAAGCGGTAAAGATTCTCTCAAATTCATTTTATGGTTATCTTGGCTACCCGCGCTCTCGCTGGTATTCTAAAAAGTGCGCTGACAGCGTTACTGCGTGGGGGAGAAAACATATCCATGAAACAATAGAAGCAGCAGAAAAAAGAGGATTTAGGGTTCTTTATGCGGATACGGACTCTGTTTTTTTGATTTACAATCAGAAGAGGGACGTAATAAATTTTATAGAAGGGATAAACCGCTCCCTTCCGGAGAAAATGGAACTCGAACTTGAAGGTTTCTATCCTCGTGGCGTCTTTGTAAGCAAGAAAGGAAAGGAGGAGAAGGGGGCGAAGAAAAAATATGCATTGCTCGGAGAGGATGGAAGAATAAAGATACGNGGTTTCGAGCTTGTAAGGAGAGACTGGTCTATGATTGCGAAGGAGACGCAAAGGCGTGTTCTCGAAGCTATACTTAAGGAGGGAAGCAAAAAGAAGGCCGTTGAGATAGTAAGGGAATCTATAGAGAGATTAAGAAGCGGGCGGGTATCGCTTGAGGAGCTTGCGATTGTCACGCAATTGAACAAGGATCCGAAGGGAGGTTATGAGGTCATAAGTCCTGAACTATCCGCGGCGCGCAAGGCAATAGAGAATGGTGTGTTGGTCGAACGGGGAAGCATGATATCTTATGTTATAACGAAAAAAGGAGCGAGTATTTCTGAAAAGGCCATGCCAACTGACATGGCAAAGGATTACGATGCAGACTACTACATAAATAACCAGGTGCTTCCTGCAGTCATGAAGATACTTAAAGAGCTTGGTTATGATGAGTACGGTATGAAGGTTGGCGGAAGGCAGGCCGAATTGAATTCTTTTTTGTAGTTCGCCCTAAGTGTTTTTAAACAGAATAGCCATTAATAGTATATAGAATTTGAGGGGTGCGGTTGCAGATGAAGAGAAAACACTTAGAGATAATACCAGCAATACTCTCAAAAACAAGGGAGGATATGATAAAGAAAGTATCCCTTGTCGCACCGCACGTGAAGATGATCCACATAGATATGATGGATGGGAAATTTGTTCCAAATACAACATTATCAACAGAAGAGACCGCGCGCGTGCTTGACCCAAAGAAACAGTACATATTCCACTGGATGGTTGAAAGGCCAGAGGAAGAAATACCTAAACTAGGGACGTTATCGAGTGGAAACCTCCATCTTATACACGCAGAGATTCTTAACAGAGATANGTGGACGANTCTTAAAAAATTAGGTGTGCTGCTTGGGATTGCCATAAANCCGGAAACCCCGCTCAGCGNGATAGAGGAGTACATGGAAGAAACGGAGGACTTTCTTGTGATGTCCGTCCATCCTGGCTTTTCAAACCAGAAATACATTCCGGACGTGGAAGAAAAGATAAGGGAGTTGAGAAAAAGGAAGCCAAATGCGAATATAGAGGTTGATGGAGGGATAGGACCGGAAACCGCAAGGCGTGCAGTAATGGCAGGAGCAAATTGGCTTGCTTCGGCCAGCGCAATATTCAACATGGATGATGTTAAAAATGCAATAGAAGAAATAAAAAAATCAGCCAAGGGGGCGGCTCTCGAATGTTCAAAAAAATAAATAATATAAAACAGTTAAAACTAAAGGCGAACGAGATAAGACAGGATGTCGTTAGAATGCTCAACGCTGCGAAATCAGGGCATCCGGCAGGTGCGATTGGTCTCGCAGACATATTTGCTGCATTGTTTTTCAATGTTCTTTATCACGACCCAAAAAATCCAGAATGGTCTGAAAGGGATAGATTAATACTTTCGAATGGTCATGTCTGTCCTGTTCTTTATGCTGCGCTTGCACATGCAGGTTATTTCCCAAGGGAGGAGCTACTTACGCTTAGAAAATTGGGCTCCAGGCTTCAAGGCCATCCGCATAGAGAAAGTTTGCCAGGAATAGAAAATTCATCCGGTCCTCTTGGGCAGGGGCTTTCGATCGCTGTGGGAATGGCTATAGTAGCAAAAAGAGAGAAGAAAAAATGGAGAACATACTGTATGATGTCCGATGGCGAGCTAGACGAAGGGCAGTGCTGGGAAGCTGCCATGCTCGCGAGTAAACATAAGCTCGGGAATCTCACCGCCATAGTTGACAGAAACAACATTCAAATAGATGGCTATACAGAAGAGGTAATGCCGCTCGAGCCGCTTGCGGAAAAATTCCGTTCATTTGGCTGGAATGTAATAAATGTTGACGGCCATAATATAAAGAAATTTATAGATGCATGCGAAGAGAGCAAGGCTGTTTTTGAAAAACCAACAGTTATTATAGCGCACACAGTTCCTGGAAAGGCTATATCGTTTATGGAATTTGTGGCAGAGTGGCACGGAAAATCTCCCGGAGACGAATTGGCTAAGAAGGCGCTGGAAGAGCTAGAAAGAGAGAGAGCGCGCATCTTGGAGGAAGATGAATAATGAACCTCATAGAAGATATACGTTCCCCAAAAGAATGGAAGGCAACGAGAGAAGGTGTCGGTAAGGCTCTCGTAGAGGAAGGGGAAAAGAACGAGAATATTTGGGTGCTCAGTGCAGATGTAACAGAATCCACAAGGGTGCATGAGTTCGCAGAGAAATTTCCAAAAAGATTTGTGCAGGTTGGNGTTGCGGAGCAGAACCTGGCTGGCGTTGCTGCTGGGATAGCNTCTCTTGGTAAGATTGCTGTAATCTCCGCGTATTCCGTATTCTCTCCAGGAAGGAATTGGGATCAGATAAGGGTTGCGATATGCTACAATAATGTTAATGTAAAGATACATGGTTCGCACAGCGGGCTAAACGTTGGACCGGATGGCGCATCCCATCAAGCACTAGAGGATATAGCGATGGTGAGAGCGCTGCCAAATATGATAGTGCTTGCGCCTGCAGACGCATTAGAAGCTAAGAAGGCTATGGCGGCTGCTCTCAGATATAAAGGACCTGTTTATATAAGGACATCGAGGGACAAAACCCCAATTTTTACTACCGAAGGCACCCCTTTTGAAATCGGAAAGGCAAATGTTTATAGAGATGGAAAGGACGTAGCTATAATAGCGCATGGACTTCAGGTTTATCAATCCCTCCTTGCTGCGGAGGAACTTGCAAAGGAAGGAATAGATGCGGCTGTTATAGATTGCCATACGATAAAGCCGCTAGACAAGGAGACAATAATAGAGTATGCAAAGAAGACTGGGCTTGTTGTAACTGTNGAGGAGCATCAAGTACATGGCGGGATGGGAAGTGCGGTTGCCGAATTACTCTCCGAGCACTGGCCTACAAGGATGAAGATTCACGGTGTCTACAATAAATTTGGGGAATCTGGAGAGTGCTGGGAACTTCTTAAAAAATATAAGTTGGATGCGGCCGGGATAAGAGAGGTTGTAAAGGAAGCTGTGAGAAAATAGAGAGGTGAATATGTATGGTATCAATATCTCTAACGGGGGTAATGTTGCTAATAGGGATGGCATCAACTACAGCAACGCAGGTCTCCGAAGCGCTTTATAACTTATGTTTCACTGCAAAATCATTCTTGGGCGCTTCTTTAATCATCACTTTGATCCTCGCAATTCCGCTTATCGCTGCAGGTTTGTTTTTATACCTAAAGAAAAAAGACAGTAAAAACCTGATGCTCTTAGGGATCGCTTTGATAGCGATTGGGATCGCCCTGCCTGCCATAGCTGCCGTATTATATTTTTTAACGCCGCTGATTATTTCTTCACTAATTGGTGGTGGAGCGTCCGTCTCTTGTTAATCGGGTGGAAGTATGAAATTCTTCGTTGATATTGCGGATGTCGAAGAGATAAAAAAGGCGGTAGAGCTTGGCGTGTGCGATGGGGTCACAACAAACCCAACTCTCGTCATGAAATCCGGTAAGACCCAGGAGGAAGCAGCGAAGGAAATCGCAAAGGTCATAGGAGATAGACCGCTTAGCGTAGAAGCGATAAGCGATAGTGCTGAAGGGATGGTAAAGGAAGCCGAGGAGTATGTAAAATGGGGAAAGAACATCGTGATAAAGATACCGATGACGAAGGAAGGAATGAGAGCAGTCAGGTTGCTCGCGAAAAAAGGGATAAAAACAAATGTAACCCTTGTCTTCTCAGTACCGCAGGCGCTGATTGCAGCAAAAGCAGGCGCAACATATGTTTCTCCGTTTGTTGGAAGGCTTGACGACATCGGAGAGAACGGAATGGAGCTTGTGCGTCAGATTGTTCAGGTTTATAGGAACTACGATTTCAAAACAGAGATAATAGTTGCATCCGTCCGCTCTGAAAAGCATGTTGTGGAAGCAGCGCTCGCAGGCGCGCACATTGCAACCATTCCGCCGGCTGTTCTTGAGAAGCTGTGGGCTCACCCTCTCACTGAGAAAGGAATAAAAATATTCAAGGAGCATTATGAAAAAACAATAGGGAGATAAGATGCGCGAGAGCATTCCGCTTACATGGAGAAGGATTCCAGAAAGATATAGATTGATCGGTTCGGTCTGCGAGAGGTGCGGCAGCCATTATTTTCCAAGGCGTGCAGTTTGTCCAAAATGCAGGAGAAAGGGAAAGATGAAGGAAATTCGATATTCTGGTAAGGGAAGGATATATTCCTACACAACAATTTACTCTGCGCCCTCTGGTTTCGAGGACCAGGTGCCATATTCGATTGCGATAATCGAACTTGACGAGGGCGCAAGGGTTCTCGGCCAGATAGTAGATGCTGATGAGAAGCAGCTGAAGATAGGCGCGCGGGTTGAGCAGTGCTTTCGCATAATCCAAAGGGACGACCCAGAAGGTCTTATCCACTATGGTTTTAAATTTAGGATTGTTGATTAGGCGATGCTATGGTGCTTGAAGAGGTAACGGCAAACGCGTGTTGCTGTCTCATTATTATTGGACCTATCGTTGCGGTTGTAATCGGATGGTACTTTTTATCAATCTACAATTCCCTAATCTTCTTAAGAAATCAGATAGACAAGGCATGGGCGAATGTAGACGTCCTGCTGAAGCAAAGGAGCGACCTCATCCCGAATCTTGTCGATNCGGTGAAGGNATATATGAAGTATGAACGGGAGNTTCTTACTGAGATTACCGCTCTCCGTGCTTCCCTCGTTAGCGCAACCGGACCAAAGGAAAAGGCAAGGGTAAGCGAGAGAATAAGCGCTGCCCTTAAATCTATATTTGCAGTTGCAGAGAAGTATCCGAAATTGCGCGCAAGTGAAAATTTCCTAAAACTCCAGGAACAGTTAACTGCAATAGAGAATCAGATTGCTGACAGAAGGGANTTCTACAACGATTCCGTACTATTGTACAATACGCGGATAAAAACATTTCCCCAGCTCTTGGTTGCTGCTCTCNTTGGGATGAAAGAAAGGGAGTATTTTAAGGTGACNGAAGAGGAAAGAAAGGAAGTCAGNGTAGCATTTGAAGAGAAGTGAGCTATATATGGCGAATAGTTTTCTCTGTACCGCGCCGTGCTGTTTGTCATTTTTAATTCTTGTGATAATTACTTCGTTTGCTGTTGCCCTACAGAGATACTCCCTTTATAAGAAAATAAGGGACGTCCCTACTTCAAAAGCACGATCTGCTGCGCTCGGCCTTGCTGAATTTTTTGGAAAGGCAAGGTGCGTGAAAGAGCTTTACAGTCCACTGTCAAACCAGAAGTGTGTCTATTACTTTCTGTGCGCTGAGTATTACCGCAGCCAAGGGAAGCATTCTAGATGGGTACCGATATACATTCTTTCTTCGTTGGGAAGGCCGGAGATAAAGGGTATTGTCTTATTCCCGTCTGCCAGCAGTGTAGGAAGCCTGTACACCACTGCTTCTTCTTTCGGAGCGAAGATAGATGAACCGAAGGAGAAGAGCAAAACATTCTATCTCGAGGATGAGACCGGAAGAATACTCATCAACTTGGAGGATGCAGAGATAGACATACCGCCGGACAAGGTTTATACTGGATGCATAAGGCAGGCGCCTATCTTCGGATTTCTTCAAAAGAAGATGGAGGAAGATGGTATTAAGGCGATAGAAACCCATCCTGAATTAAAGGCTGCCTGCGAGCGATTTGCGCATCAGCACCTCAGGATATCAGAGTTCTATATTGCTGAAGGGGATGAGGTATACGTTCTTGGGACCGTGGAAACCAAGGAAGAGGCTGGCGGAACGATTGGAAGCGAGAATCTCGTAGTGAAGAAAGGGCGGGATGGTATAATGTACGTAAGCGACAGGCCCGAAAGAAAGATTCTTGACGAAATAAAAAACCAAGCGATGATAGCTGCTGCCATTGGCATCGTAATACTTCTAATATTTACAATTTTTGTCCTGCCGGTTGTTCTATTTGGCGGTGCTGCTTTACTTCTTCAGTGACATAGCCACGCAGTTAAATTTTATTTCTCTTTTAATTGAAAAATATAAACAAACTCTCTTTTTTCAGGAGGTATAATATTTTGTAAAGCTCGTTCAACCTCTTCCCGTGTTGCCCCGCCTGCAATAGTTATGCCTTCGAGTATGGCAAACCATCCATTAGTCAAACCAATTTTATGCAAACGTTTTCCATAAGTTCGTGAATAAGCTCTTCCCATTTCCTGATGATAAAGTGCTAGAAGTTCTTTATCTTTTTTAATCAATTTCCATATTTCTTCGGAGTATCTCTCCCGATTTCGTTCGCTTCTTAGATAAAATCTTAATTTCTCAGCATCACTTTGTTCGATTTTTTCTTCACAGAATGGGAGTGAGGTGATGATACCAAATTTCATTTTAGCCTCTTGGTAGGAATCATCGAAACTGCGACGCATGTTGCTTCCAAAGGTNATAGAATAAGTGGTAAAGATGCTGTCATATACGATCTTGTCTTTGAATGGTAAAAGCACGGCCTCGACCATTACTGGCAGGTAGGGTCCGAACATTTCTTCAAAAGTGCTGACGAGCGCAAGAACACCGTAAGCTTTTGGTGTTTTCTCATCCATATTAAGAAAAACAGTATAATCCTTCAAACAGCGGAGAATAAGAAATCTCCCCTTAACAAAATTCTTCCAACTATGAACCATCTTTAATTCCTCGGGTGAAAAATTGAAAGGGTTATCTGCAACAAACGAATCGATCAGCTCAGGATGTTCATATAACCTATCTCTAATCATCTTTACTTTATCAATTGTGAATTTCTTTATATCATCTCGAGAATTTAAACCCCCCAATATCTCAAACTTTTTATTGGCATAAACCAGCAGCGAGTGGTACAATCTATAAAACAATTCAACATCATCCTTGGATAGTTTCATTCCTTATCACCTCTTCTTCAGATCACATACGCAAACACCACACCGATTATAAAACTTCCAATTGTTCCGTTAACAACACCAACTATAAACCACACTATTGAGGCTACAAAGCCCCCTAAAATTGTTTGAAGCATGTCTACGGCCATAGTTTTCCCCCTTTAACATTAATGTTCCGCTCTTTATAATTCCTGTTATGTGAGCCGAGTGATAGTTTGGGAGAGCAAAATTTTATTCCTTTCCTTTGTATGGGCTGTGGGACAGAATTAAGTTGAGTAGAGGTTGAACAGGTTGTGCCATAAGTCGCCGCAGGCTAGNGCGGTATCAATTCTATCCTCTCTTTTTTGTTCCACTTTCCATCCAAACCATAGGAGACAAAGATGTAGAATATGTCAGGAAGATTGGGGAGCATGCAAAGATCAAAGGGGATGGATGATGTTCATACCATACGTTTGTTGTGGAGATCCAAACATGAAATTTACAATCCTTTAAAACAAAACTGCCACAGAGGCANCAAATGAATACTGCCAATTTTTCCTTCNATGCTCTTTGTAATAATATAAGCCTTATCAACATTCAAACCCTTCCCATATTTTTTTAGAAAAAATTCTATCCAGCGTGTATCTTCCTTGCCGATTTTTGCCTTGAGCTTGACTTCTACAGGTGTTGAATCTTTTAGAAAATCAATCTCTTTCTCCTTGTCCCGCCAGTAATATTTTGCACCTAACTCAAACANAACAAGATTCTCTGCAAATTTTTCTTCANCNACATCAAANGGAAGAAGTAAGCAAGGGTGATAAGCATAAAGCCTTGAAAGTTTTCTTGAAGCAGCTCTTACAGAAGGTCTGAAGTTTAAAATTCTCTTAATCAAAAATGAAAATTCTAAATAAAATAGTGCCTTGTACAGGGTTGTTTTGGCTCTTCCTAGTTCTTTAGCCAGTTCATCAATCCGCAGATATTGTCCTGGTTGGGTCAAAAATATATTGACGAGTTTTTCTAGTAGCAGCACATCAACTTCTTTGAATTCTTTCGGAATGTCCTTCAGAATGATTGGCTCGATGACAGCATTCCGTATATAATTTTTGATAAAACCCACATCACTTTCAGTAACGAGCTCTGGAAAAGGTCTCAGTAGGAATTTGTCAAATTCCTTTTCTAGAAGCTCCCTATATAACAAGAATCGCCTCTTTTCAATTTGAATACCTTTTAGTTTTAAAAATTCATTAAAGCTTAGTGGTTTTAACTCATAATAAATTGCCCTGCCTGCTAAACTTTTTTTAGCTTCTGATAAAATATTTAAAGAAGCAGAACCGGAAACTAAAATTTTTATGTTGCGGAAATTGTCATAAATCAACTTCACATCAGCAACCCAATTTTTAGATTTTTGCGCCTCGTCCAAAAACAAGTAAATTTTTTCTTTTTTATAATCAATGTCTGTTAGTTTTGAATATTCTCTTAGAAGCTCCTCAACTCTTTTTTCTTGCAGCTCTGGTTCGTCAAAGTTGCAATAAACAATATTTAATGGATCTGTTCTATTTTTAATCAAATCGTCTATAAGCTGGTAAAATATTGTTGATTTGCCAACTCTCCTCAGTCCTACAATTACCTGAACTTGTCGTCGGCCAAGGTCATTTTTAATAGTAGTGAAAAGCTCTCTTTGCGTTGCTGGCACAGCTGTCGAGGCACTTGTTTTTCGGTCCACCATAAATTAAGTTCATTTAATTTCATATTTGTTTTATAAGAAAACAAATATTAAAATCTTTTGTTTTATAAAAAAACGAATAAAAAGGGGTAAAAAACGGTAAAAAATACTAAAAGCTAAACACTTTCAGGTCGGGAGGATGTCGCGAGTCAATAATAACTCTCCCACATTTTTTGGGCAAGCCGTCCTGTTTTTGTGTACTTTTCTATATCCACCTTCTCCTTCCTCTCCCTGTGCTCTGTTAGGAATCTGTTCAGTTTTTCTATGAGAAGTTGTTTCAACTCCCCTGTTAGCAACCTTCCAGAACGATAGTCGTCCTCTATGGATTTCAACTTCGAATCGTCTGGCTCGAAGAGGAGTTTTAGCCATTGGAACGGAACATCTATATCAGGATTCCCGCCCTTCCTTCTGTGCTCCTCAACTGTTGGCTGTCCTCCCGAGAATGCGTATTTCATTATCTTTTTGCTAACTGTTTTCTCATCATCGCTCAACCATATCGCGGTGTCTGCTATGCTAGAGCTCATCTTTCCTTCGGTTCCCTGAAGCGGGGGAATGAATTTTGAATGGATGGCTGCGGTCTTCTTGAAACCCAACCCCTCTGCTATATCGCGCTGGATACGCCAATAAGGGTCCTGGTCGATGGCATTTGGGATGAGGCAGCGCTTCTTCTCGAAAAATGTTGGAACGACCTGGTATGCAGGATAGAATATCTGACCTATGTTCGCCTCATTCGTAAAACCGAAAACTGCCTTTGCTGTAGAAAAGGTAACCTTCTTTGCTATCTTCATAAGAAGAGGGTAGCAATGGCCGACATATTCGCTATCCCTGAATATGAATGTTCTGTTTGGGTCGAAACCTACCGCTGCTATATCGAGGGCGTTCTCAACCGAATAGCGGCTTACATCCTCCCAGCTTAGTTCTCGCTTGAACAGGAATTTCTCATCGTCCGTTATCTCTATGTAAAGGTTGACGCCGAATCTGTCCTGAAGCCATTTTGTAAATATAAGGGGAAGGAGATGGCCTATATGCATAGGACCGCTAGGTCCTCTTCCTGTATAGAGGAAAAAGCCTTCGCCCTTTTCATAGTCGTCGAGGACAAGGTCGAGGTCTCTGTGCGAGAATATAAAACCGCGCCTTAGCATCACGTGGCTCTCTCCAGCAAGCCTCTCCAGTCTCTGCCTGAGAGCGTCGTCTATCTTTTTCGTCCCAAACTCCTTTATGAGTTTGTCGTAGTCTATCCTTCCTTCAACTTCCCAAGGAGTAACCTTCATACTCTCGATTAAGCGGGCAGAGATTGTGACATCCTCCCCGACCTAAAGGTCGGGGCTTCCAAACATTTAGAAGCGCGCGGTTGCTGGATCTTGCGATCGGGACGATCGCGGGATGCTCAGGAACGAATCGTCGTTCCTGACATCGTGCACATGAGAAGGAATATCCTTCCCGGATTTTTCTGTCCAGCTCATCCTGGGAACTTCGTTCCCAGGCTGTCCAAAAGCATAGCTTTTGAACATGGGCACAGTCACAGATGCCCTGTCCCTGAAGATATACTCCAGAGACCTGGTGCCTATATTTAATGCACCGTTCAGATCTGCATTGTACTCCATAGAGCAGTTGTTGCACCTGAACAGACCACCTTTTCTTAGTCCTTCATGGCCACAGTTATGACAGAGCTTTGAAGTTTTATATTCTGAAACCAGTCCAACAGGTATGCCATCCCAATTGGCCTTGTACCTGATGTATTGCTGTAACTGATAATAGCTCCATTGGTTTATTGCCCTTCTTATTCTTCTGCCCTTTTCC
>JGI24721J26819_10000795_pt1 | contig 35185 bp, 35 predicted proteins | sample YelNatPaOPGAMG01_FD_26819 | JGI IMG/M metagenome (IMG submission 26819) | reverse complement strand
GACTTATACACCCTTGCACCACCACCTACATGGATCAGCGATGCCATTCCCACCCCTCTTTTTCCTTGCCCTTTACCTCTCTTCTCCTTCCAGTTCAACCTCTTTGCCACCTCTTCTATGCATTCTTTGAGACCACAGGTTGTAACCTTAAAACCCTGCGGAGTTATTTCTCCCGGTTCATTTGCGTTTATCATGCGAAGATCGTAAGGATCTATCCCACTTTCCTCCGCAAGATGGTCAAGGGATGATTCGATCGCAAATGTGGCCTGGGGGTTCCCGTAACCCCTCATAGCCTGACAGTAGGTGTTATTTGTGTACACACACTTCGCCGTGTATTTTACGTTCGGAACCTTATAGAGGGATGAGATTGGCATCATCATGACAGAGGGTGTTGTGGCACCCCAGGACGTATAAGCTCCATTATCGAGCATCATCTCCACTTCCCTGAAGGTAAGTCTCCCTTCTTTGTCGCAACCCTGGGAAATCTTCGTTATAGTGCACTGCCTCGGGGAAGTGGCAAAGAACTCCTCGTCTCTGGAGAAGACGATTTTTACAGGTCTTCTTGTCTTAAGGGCGAGCAATATGGCGATGTACTCGTATGGATATGTATCCAGCTTGCTTCCAAAGCCACCTCCTATTGTTACCTGAATTATTCTCACCCTTTTGTTTTTGAGCCCGAATGCTTGAAGGGCCTCGAGGAAGTCATTTTGGGCAAGGGAGGGGATCTGCGTATTACTGTACATGGTCAGATTGTTATTGACATCGAAGTAAGCAACGCAGCCGCTTGTCGCCATACAGCAGTGGGTGACCCACTGAGTTGTAAAAGCATCCTCAACCACGTAAGCTGATTCTTTCTTAGCTTTCTCCACATCTCCACAGGTGAGTTTCCAAGGTAACTTCAGTACGTTAGATCCTATCTCCTCGTGCAGGATAGGACTATCCTCCCGCATAGCTGTTATGGGATCGAAAACTCCTGGCAGAACCTCGTATTCAACTTCTATCAGGTTAATAGCCTCCTCAGCTATCTCTGGACTTATTGCGCACACTGCCGCAATTTCGTCTCTCGTTGATAGCACTTTTCCGCTTTTAAGTGGAGGATTATCCTTCATGAAGCCGATTCTAAAGTTTGGAGGAAAGTCTTTTGCTGTCAATACGGCTTTGACCCCAAATAGTTTCTCCGCTTTGGAAGTGTCTATGTTAAGGATGCGCGCATGGGGATACTTGCTGAAAAGAATTTTGCCGTAAAGCATCCCTGGCAATTCCACATCGTCTATATAAATCGCCTGTCCTGTAACCTTTAAAGGAGCATCCTTTTTTGGTATTTTCTGGCCTACGACGTTGAAATTCATCCCATCCTCCTTTTTGCTACATTTATTGCATCAATGATCTTAATGTAGCCCGTGCATCTACAAAGATTCCCTTCTATCGCTTCTTTTATATCCTCCAAATCTGGATCCTTCTTCTCCTCAAGGAGTGCGTACGCTGACATAATCATGCCTGGAGTACAAAATCCGCACTGGACAGCCCCTTCCTCAATAAAAGCTCTTTGTAATGGATGAAGGTCCCCATCTGGTTTTGATATTCCCTCTATTGTGATCACCTTTTTCCCCTGAACCTCCATAACCGGGTAAAGGCAAGAGTTCACAGCTTTTCCATCTATAACAACAGTGCAAGCCCCACACTCCCCATAACCACATCCTTCCTTGGTACCTTTCAGTTTGAGTACTTCCCTCAGTAGATAAAGAAGTGTCCAGTGGGGCTCGACCTCGACTTCTATCTCTTCCCCATTTAGGTTGAATCTCAGTATCTTTTTCATTTGATTCCTCCCCGTCAAGATTGTGACTCAATCCCTCTTATCACGGAGAGAAGAATGGCCCTTCGAGTAAGCACACGAACCATCTCCTTCCTATACCAAGCTTCTCCCCTAATAGTGTCCCTCGGATGCGCCTCATCCATAGCAATCTCAGTAGCCCTTCTTATGGTTTCCCTATTCAGGACCTTTCCAGTTAAATACGCCTCGGCCTCCTTCGCCCTCTTTGGTCTTGGAGCAACAACACCCATAGCTATCCTCACTTCCCTTATTTCCAAATCATGAAGGCTGATTTCTTCTTCCAATTTCCCCAAGTCCCTCTCTCTCAATTCGATTTTCAGATTTTCGAGATCTTTCCCAACTGAAAAAGTTAGCCTTGTTGCCACGCCTACCATAGCGAGATCCATCGCCTCTCTTCTTGAATGCTTTATGTATGCTGAGCCCGTATAAGGAGAAAAAATAGGCAATTCGAAGCAAGTAACGATCTCATTCTCTTTTTTGGATACTAACCCTGGGCCGACGAAAAAATCATCAAGAGGAACACTTCTTTCCCCTGACTCCCCATAAATCCTTACAATCGCATCAAAAACAAGGAGAGGGCATGCGGTATCTGCAGAGGGTGCAGCATTACATATATTTCCTCCTATTGTAGCCACGTTCCTTATCTGTTTTGAACCGATTTTGCTTGTAGCGTCATAAAGGGCTGAGTAGTATCTTTCGATTTCCCTGTTCCTCAGTATATCTTCGTGTGTCACACAGCTTCCTATTCTTAGCACATCCCCCTTTTCTATCACTTTGAGAGGCTCTATGTTTCTCAAGGATATAAGGTTTTCCGGTGAGATCTTTTTGCGCTTAATGTTAACGATCACGTCCGTACCGCCAGCTACGTACATAGGATTTTTCAAGCTTTTAAAGAGAGTTAAAGCCTCATCGAGACTTTTTGGGATATGGTACTCAAAGGCTTTCACATTCACCTCCTCAAAATCTATTGTCGAAGACCCTTTTCGTTTTTCTCTCCGATCTTGGGAGAGTGCCGTAATCAACGATCTCTATATCGCAGCTTACCATTATCTGATTTTTTATCTTATCTCCTATGGTCTTCTTTAACCTTTCGTCCCCCTCCACCGAGGGTAAGATCCCCTGGGCCCTTTCGACCTTGAGCGTCATGTAATCCTTGCCATCCTCTTTTCTGAAAAGGTGGACCTGATACTCGCTCCCAACTTCTTTGATCTTCGATAGAATTTCGTCAATGTGACTGGGATATATGTTCACCCCTCTGAATATGAACATATCGTCCGATCTGCCGAGGATCCTGTCGTGCATAGGCATAAGGCTTCCGCATGGACATTTTTCAGGAATGAGTCTCGTCAGGTCTCTTGTTCTATATCTTATGAGTGGAACCGCTTCCTTTCTCAGTGTGGTGACCACCATCTCCCCAACCTCTCCTGGTTTTACGGGCTCCAATGTCTCCGGGTTCAGTATCTCAAGAATGTAATAATCGGCCCAGTAATGGATACCCTTATGATACTGACAGTCGAGGCCAGTTCCCGGTCCATATAGCTCTGTCATTCCAGGGATGTCGTAAAGTTCCTCTTGGGGGACTCCGGAAAGTTCCGAAATCTTTCTTCTCATGGCATCGCTTGATCTCTCCGAGCCAAAAATGATCTTCCTCAACTTTATCTTCCCTCGCAGGCCTCTCTTGTCTATCTCCTCTGCCATAAGAAGACCCATAGAAGCTGTGCAACAAAGTACTGTACTTCCAAAATCTTCAAGGAATTGGCACTGCATGTCTATGTTTCCCGGCCCAATAGGAATAGCCATTGCCCCAAATCTTTCGCATCCGTTCTGGAATCCCCAGCCAGCGGTCCAAACTCCATAACCCACCGCTATCTGTACTCTGTCCTCCTTCGTACACCCAGCGTAGGCATAGCATCTCGCGAACATATCCGCCCAGTCTTCTACATCTTTCTTTGTGTAGCAAATCACCTTTCTCTTTCCTGTGGTTCCAGAAGAAGCGTGGATTCTAACAACCTGTTCTATGGGAACTGAAAGGAGCGGAAAGGGATAACCCTCTTGCAAATCCTTTGTGGTAGTAAAAGGAAGCCTTTTTATATCGTCAAGGGTCTTTATATCCTCAGGCCTTACCTTCGCCTCTTCAAACTTCNTTCTGTAAGCTTGAGAACCGTGATATGCGTGGTTTACGGTCCATTTAAGTCCTTCAAGCTGGAGCTTCTTAAGTTCCTCCTCACTTTTTACCTTTGTGTCGAATGGCCTTTCCATATTTCCCCTCCCCTACTTTTTAACCTTCTTCTTGCCTCATCTTTTTTGTTTTTTCCCAATCTATCTCCATTCTTTCAGGATCGATGTAAACCTTATAATCGTTGAATGCACTCTCAAGGCTCACGTATCCTTCAATCACATCGTTGAGTACAAGCTCAGGGTCTCTCTCTTTTGGGTCTCCGTATCCCCCGCCCCCTGGTGCATCTATTGTAACTACGTCCCCAGGCACAAGTTGGGTAAGACCATATGGATTACCCTCTTTCCCATTAACGAGAAAAGCACCTTTCCTACCCGGTTTACCCCCAAATAACCCTTCGGGAGGGTAGACATACCTACCAGCCTGTATGCCAAGATTCACAGGTGGAAGGGGAGCGTATTCGTCATCTGGCACCCTGAACACCTCTCTTTTTCCAAGTCCACCCCTTGTTCTTCCAGGACCTCCTGAGTCGGTTATCAATTCTCTCCTTTCGACTATGAGTGGCGTATCGTTCTCAAATATCTCAACTGGCGTATTTGCTCCATTCGCAGGGAAAATAAAGACATAGTTTCCGTCGTTGTTCTTCCCGGCACCCATACCACCACCCCTTATTATCACTGAATGCCAGGGGCTTCCGTCCTTTCTCCTTCCATAAAAGACGTTCATTTGTGCAGGAGTTCCGCCCGATCCCGCTATTACCCTTTCTGGCAGAACTGTAGATAGAGCTTTATAGATGATCTCAGTTAGAAAGTGGCCTATTTGCATTCTCGCCGCACATGCTGCCGGAAATTTACAATTGACTATTGAGCCATAAGGAGCGTAAAGCTTTATTGGTCTTGCACACCCTTCGTTGTTTGGAATATCTGGGGCAAACATGCTCTTTATCGCCATGAAGACGTAAGCGTANGTGAAGTTATAAACCACATTACCACCCCAGTCCACCTGAGGCGATGANCCCTCAAGATCAACAACAATATCTGTCCCCTTTACCTCGACCTTTGCCTTTATCACTATGTCATCCCTTCCTTTCGGCTGTTCGATTCTTCCTTCAGCGTAGTACACTCCGTCAGGGATCTTCTCGATCTCATCCCTTATACTTTTTTCAGTGATGCTTATTATCTGCTCAGCAAGATCATCAAGGGTGTCAAGTTCTGTCTCGTCAAGCATCTGTTTTATCTTTTCTGAACAGACGTAATTTGCCGCTATCTGAGACCTTATATCACCTATCACTTGCTCCGGGGTTCTTACATTCCACCTTATAAGATCCATAATTGCTTGATTTAAAGAACCCCTTTCGTACAGCTTTACGGGAGGGATAAAAAGTCCNTCTTCGAATATATCGTGGTTGTCTGAAGCGACCCTTCCCCCTATGTCAGAATGGTGGAAGACACATCCCGTGTATGCTACAAGTCTATCCTTGTAGTATATCGGGCTTATAACACAAACATCGTTCAAATGGCCCGCAAGAATCCAGGGGTCATTTGTTATAAGCACATCTCCTGCCTGAAAATACCCTTCAGGAAAACTGTTTATAAGCTTCCTTATTCCCAGGGCCATGGCACCAGATTGTCCAGGCGTTGCAAATGTTCCCTGGGCAAGCTCCCTTCCAAATCTATCGGTAAACATACATGTGTAATCGTGGGCATCCCGTAAAAGGCTGGAAAATGCTGTTCTTGCAACAGATGAGTCAGCTTCATCGACTATGGAAATCAGTCTTCTCCAAAGGATTTCGATTGTTATGGGATCGAAAGTCCTTGCCATTTTAACCTCCCTTAATCTCTATCCATACGAACCCGTATTCATCCACGGTTATCTCCGTATCTTCTCCAGCAACAATCGTTGACTCCCTCTCCTCTATGATCGCGGGACCAAAGAACTTCGCCCCAGGAAAGATCTTGTATCGGTCATAAACTGTGTAGGGGATGAAATCTCTTGCTATCTGTGAATAAGCAAGTCTTTTTCCCTTTTTTGCTAACTCNAGATCCCTTGGCCTATCCTCTTTGATCTTTGNGAGCTTAAGCAGCTTTTCAGGCAACTCCCCCCTTACCTTGAAGTTTATGAACTCAATCTCTGATTCTGGATAAGTCCTCCCGTACAGTCTCTCGTAACATTCATCGAAAATCCTTCTTATCTCTTCCTTTTTAAACTCGTAAAAAGGTCTTTGTGGGATGGGGATTGGAATTTCCGATCCCTGGCCAACGAACCTCATGTCAAGGGAACGGATAAAGGTGACCTTCTCATCTGCCTGTTCGCTTAAAAGTATTTTTTCCGCATCCTTTTCTAACTTCCGAAAGATCTCTTCTATTGCGTTNAAGTCTGCCTTTCCCAGAGAGATCTTGTGGCTTATAAGGATATCGAATGCCCTCGGAGCTGTAAAAAATCCCATGGCTGAGCCAACTCCAGCGTTCGGAGGAACCATGATCTTTTTTGCTCCAAGCTTTTTTGCAAGACCGTACGCATGAACCGGACCTGCTCCCCCAAATGCCGCGATAGTCACTATCTTNGGGTTCCCTCCTTTCTCGGCAATGTGAGTCTTAGCAGCTGCTGCCATTGTCTCATTTATCAGATCGTGTATCCCCCAGATTGCCTGTTCTATACTAACTCCGAGTTTTTTAGCTATCTTTTCCTCGATCCCNTATCTCGCCTTTTCTTTGTTGAGCTTCATCTCTCCGCCAAGAAAATAATTTTCATCAAGGTATCCCAAAAGGAGATCCGCATCTGTAACACACGGATCCTCTCCTCCTCTGTCGTAACAGATAGGCCCCGGATCTGCACCCGCACTTTCTGGGCCCACCTGAAGTGTCCCCATCCTGCTCACCTTCGCTATACTTCCCCCGCCAGCTCCTATCTCCATTAAGTCAACCACTGGAACCTGAATCGTAAGCCCACTTCCTTTCATAAATCTCTGGACCCTNCCGACCTCGAACGTGGGCACAACACCGGCCACTCCTCTTTGGATAAGACAGGATTTAGCCGTAGTTCCGCCCATATCAAAACAGAACATTTCCGAAATATTGAAGTGCTTTCCGTAATACTGGGCTGCGATGACTGCAGCCGTTGGCCCAGACTCTATAATCCTCACTGGAAATTCTTTTGCTGTCTCNACTGAGGTAATTCCTCCACTACTTAACATTATAAATAGCTTCCCTCTGAAGCCGAGGCCAGAAAGCCTGTCCTTAAGTTTCGAAAGGTACTTTTCGGTTAAGGGCTTTACGTATGCGTTAGTGACCGTGGTGCTCGTTCTTTCGTATTCCTTTATCTGTGGTAGTACCTTGTACGATATTGAAGTGGAGACCCAAGGTGCCTCCTCCTTTATTATCTCCTCTATCATCTTCTCATGAATCGGATTTTCAAATGAGTTTATGAGACATACGGCGATAGATTCCACTCCCATGCTCAAGAGTTTCTTCACAACTTCCCTGGCCTCGTTTACATCTAATGGCTTAAGAATAGAACCGTCGCTCCTTATTCTCTCATCGACCTCCATCCTCAACCTTCTCGGTACGAGGGGTTTTGGAAATTCTGCGAATATGTCGTATGGAGCGTATCTAATTTCCCTCCCAATTTCTAATACGTCCCTGAAGCCCTTTGTAGTTATTAGGCCTGTCTTTGCCCCTTTTCTTTCTATGATTGAGTTTATGACCAGCGTGGTTCCGTGAATGAACTCTTTGAGCTCAGAGATAAAACCTGGTACCTTTTTTGAAAGGATTTTCATTCCTTCTTCTACAGCGTCTGAGGGATCCTTCGGAGTTGTCAGACATTTTGCAGTGTAAATTTCGCCTGTTAAATCGTCCAGAAGAACAAAGTCCGTAAAAGTTCCACCGATATCACACCCCAGCCTAAAACTCCTTTCACCCATGTCTCCTCCAGTACCAGAAAATATTAAAATAGAGAGGGTTCTTCGAACTCTCCAAAGATCTCCCTAAAAACATTTGTCATTTCTCCCAGCGTGCAGTAAGCCTTACAACAATCGAGAAGGTATGGCATAACGTTCTTTCCTTCCCTTGTAGCCCTTTCAAGCTCGTTCAAAGCTTTTTTTACTTTGCTTTGGGATCTCGTTCTTTTTATCTCTCTCAGACTTTCGATCTGCAATCTCGCAGACTCTTCGTTATATTCATGAAGCTCAACTTCCTTCGGCTCACCCTCAACGTATATGTTCACTCCAACCTTCAGGAGTTCCCCCCTCTCTATCCCCCTCTCTATCTCATANGCCTGTCTCGCAAGCATCCTCTGGATATATCCTTCAGATACAGCCTTTACTATCCCTCCGTATTTTTCGATCTTTTCCATCTCCTCCAAAATCTTCTCTTCCATCTGCTTCGTTAATGTTTCGATAAAGTAGCTTCCCGCAAGTGGATCCACAGTGTCCCTCAAGCCCATCTCATCCATGAGAATCTGGAGAGTCCTCAAAGATATGAGAGCAGAATGGGGTGTTGGTATTGTGTAAGCCTCGTCATAGCTACAAAGAGCTGTTGTCTGAGCTCCAGACAGAGCTGCAACAAGCGCATAATAAGCGCCTCTAACAATGTTGTTCTCCGGTTGGGCCTTTGTTAATCCATAACCTCCTCCTCCAAAAATCCCTCTTAAGAACAGGTTCCTCTCCTTTTTTACACCGTACCTTTCTCTCAGAAGTTTGGCCCAAAGCTTACGGGCTGCCCTGAATTTAGCAACCTGTTCCCATATATTGCCAAATACGTTGAAATTAAAGGTAAAACCGCCGACAAAATCGTCGGGGTCATAACCTCTTTCTCTCACATTATCTATGTAAGCAAAGGCTATCAAAAACGCATATGCAATCTCCTGTGCCGGGGTTGCCCCAGATTCTCTAATATGATAACCGCACACGCTGACAGGATTAGTCTTTGGCATAACTTTCATAGAGTACTCGATTATATCTCCTATCAATCTGACAGCGTGCTCAACAGGGAAAATCCAGGCGCCTCTGCCTATCATCTCCTTCAAAATGTCATTCTGGGGGGTTGCGGAAATAGTTTTTGGATCGTATCCATATTTTTCCGCAGTGGCCTGAAACATCGCAAGAATGATCGATGCAACGGCATTTATGGTAAGGCCAACCCCTATTNTGTCGAGTTGAATCCCTTCAAAAGCAATCTCGAAGTCTCTTATTGTGTCGACCGCCATCCCAACTCTCCCAACTTCGCCCTCAGCCATGGGGTCATCAGAGTCATAACCCATCTGGGTTGGCAAATCGAAAGCAACATTCAGACCAGTCTGTCCGTGGGATATCATGAATTTGAATCTTTCGTTTGTTTCCTTCGGCGTCCCAAATCCAGTATACTGCCTCGTTGTCCATGCCCTGCTCCTATATCCGAGGGGATGTATCCCTCTGGTGAAAGGGTACTTTCCCGGNTCGTTCAAGTCCTCTTCATATGAAAAGCCGATCTCTTCCAGGTCTTTCGGTGTATAAACAGGCTTTATATGGATGCCAGATTCTAAGATCACATCCAAGATCTGATCTTTCTCATTCTTTATGTATCTTGCGGTCGACATCTTAACCTCCTACTTTTTCACAGATGCCTTAATTGCAGCGATCGCCTCTTCTATTGGGGTCCCTCCGGGGAAGACACCCTCTACTCCCATCTCTTTTAACTTTGGGATATCCTTAGATGGAATAACCCCTCCCACAAAAACTTTTTTGTCTTGGATCCCCATATCCTTCAATTTCTCCATTAGCTTCTTTGTAATTGGGATGTGGGCACCGCTCATTATTGAAAGCCCTATAACGTCCACATCTTCCTGGATGGCCATATTTACTATCTGATCAACAGTTTTGTGTAAACCCGAATATATGACTTCCATNCCCGCTTCCTTTAAAGCAAGCGCGATAACCTTCGCNCCCCTGTCGTGGCCGTCAAGACCTGGCTTAGCAATNAGAACCTTTATTCTCTTCTCCTCCATCTTTCCTCCTCCATCTTTCCGTCTTCTAACAAAAGTTGGACCACCGATCTCGCCATGGAATAGGGATCGATCTTTCTCTTCTCAACCCTTTGTAAAAGCTCATCGATTCGGGAATCTCTCTCCATTATACGTTCTATCTCATGGGAAAGCTCCTCTTTAGCCAGGGCAAAAATAAGACTTCTTAATTTTTCCCTCCCCCCTTCTTTCTTTTTCCCCCTACACTCCTCAATAACTTCAAATAGTCTCTCTATCCCTTCACCTGTTCGAGCAATTGTCCTGATAACTGGCAGAGGTTGCTCCCTCCTTATACTTTTTAGATAACCTTCAACATCCTTTACCTTATCTTCTGCATTCATTAAATCCATCTTGTTCATCACAATCACATCNCCAATGTCGAGTAGCCCTGCTTTCATAAGTTGGATCTCGTCGCCGAAATCCGGTGTTAGGACTGTAATCACAATGTCTGAAATAAACGAAATACTGAGCTCTGTCTGTCCAACCCCCACACTTTCAACGATTATTATTTCCTTTCCAAGTGCCTCAAGTACGCATTCTGCACCGAGCGCAGCCTTAGATATACCTCCTGAAAATCCCCTGTGGGCCATAGATCTTATGAATATGCCATCTATTTTCTCTGCGTTTTTGAGCCTGAGTCTATCTCCGAAAAAGGCTCCCTTTGATTTTATACTTGTTGGATCTATCGCAANTACGCCTATTTTTTTTCCACCACGGCCATAGAATGTGGCTATTCTGTCGATAATCGTGCTTTTACCCGCTCCGGGNGGGCCGGTCACTCCAATTCTGAAGGCACCTCCAGTACCCGGATATATTTCTGATATGACTTCGAATGCAATATCTTCCCCATTCTCTAACATTGAAATCACTTTTGANGCTACCTTCTCGTCACCAGATATGATCCTTTCCGCCAGCTCCTTCGGATCAGGAAATGCCATCCTTTTTTATCCCCCTCGCCTCTTCCTTTATCTTCTTCGCAATGAGCCTTTTCCCTCTCATTATGTGCTTTTTGACTATTGTTTCAACCTTCTTTGCGTTTTTGAGCTTCATCATTCCCACCATTTCCTCATGGTCTCTCAGGGAAATTTCCGCAAGGGATCTGTACCTAAAAATCATCACCCTGAACCTGTATATGAAGTCTCTCAGATCGTTTATGATGGAGCATAGTAATTTGCTCCCCGAGGCCCTGTAAAGCCTGTCGTGGAACTCTGTGTTCAACCTGATTAATTCCTCAAGGTCACCTTTTTTCAGAGAATCCTGACCCTTTCTTACGATATCTTCAAGTGCATTAAGCTCCTCATCTGATATTCTCAGAGTTGCCAGATAGGCTGCATATCCCTCAAGAATGCTCCTTATTCCGAAAACTTCATCGATATCCTGATCCGTTATAGACCTTACCACATATCCACCTCTGGGCAGCCTGTAAACGAGACCTTCTTTCTCAAGCTTTTGGATTGCCTCACGAACAGGAGTTCTACTCGTACCTAACTGAGTTGCAAGCTTCTCCTCGATCAGTCTTTTTTGGGCCTCAAAAGTCCCTTTGAGTATGCTATCCTTAAGTTTCCCATAAACCTGGTCTCTTAAAGATTTTCCCCTTCTTAGCCTGAGCTGACCCCCCTCCGAATCCATTGCCCCCTCCTTCAAATTATCTTCCTCGATTTAAGATCCTCTATATAAGACCTTGGGTATCCGAGGATATCACAATATATCTTTTCGTTGTGTTCNCCAAACCTCGGAGGAAATTTCACTTTCCTTCCCAAGGANTTTACGAAATCCGTGGTGTAGGGGAGGGGGGCAAGGTAAATTGTGAGCCCAGTCTTTTCATCTTCAGACATGAGTATCTCATTCTTAACATAGGGGTCCTCTATTACATCCTCTATGGTGTTTACCTTTGAAATAGGGATTGTTGCATCTGTAAAAAGCTTTATAAGCTCGTCAGTTTTATAACTCTTCGTTATTTCCTCGATCTGAGCATTCAGATTCTTTACGTCCCTTATCCTTCCCTCGTTTCTCACGTACTCGGGTTTTGAAAGCACTTCAAACCCCGGAATCTTCAGCATCCTTTCCCATTGGAGGTCATTACCAACCGCTATATAGACGTATCCGTCTAATGTCTTATAGACGCTCACTGGCGCAAAGAACTCGTGAGTATTTCCCCTACGAGTTATTTTCTTGTTGAAAGACTTAGTCTGGGTTATTGGAACTGTGAGCCAGGACACGGTGCTTTGAAACATTGAGAGGTCTATTCTTGTCCCCTCTTTAGTCATTGCCCTTTTGAAGAGTGCCTTCATGATTAAACCATAAGCGTGCTCGCTTGCCCCCATATCTGGAAGGGGAACACCGAGTACGTATGGAGGACCGTCTCTATCCCCAGTTAGCTCCATTAGTCCTCCCCTTGCTTGCAAAATCGGATCGTATGCGGGTTCGTTACTCTCCGGTCCGAATCCTGTAAGACCGACCCAGATTATATCCTCCTTTATTGCCTTTACGGACTCATAGTCTATGCCCAGTTTCTTATAGTTTCGGGGAAGCTGATTCGTCAAAAAAATATCCACATTGAGCTTTTTTATAAGATTCCTGAATATCTCCTGTCCCTCAGGAGTTGAAAGGTCGAGGGTTATACATTCTTTGTTACAGTTAATGGCCAGAAAATATGAGTACATCCGATCCTCGTTCAGAACGTTATCCCCCACTCTTCTATTCGGATCTCCGTACACTGGATGTTCTATCCTTATAACCCTTGCACCATCCATGGCTAACCTATAGGTGAGGTACGGAAGGACCGTAGCCTGTTCGAGTGAAAGAACCGTTATGTTCTTAAATAATTCGTAAAAATCCATCTTTCTCCCCCTATCTTTTTGTATACAATTTTTCATCACTATATCTCCAGGGTGCGCCTTTGTCAAGAATTTTGTATACAATGTTTTTTGGGAAGGCCGTATGTGAACTTCGTATAGACAGGTCTCTCCTTTTACCGATTTTGATAGTTGACTATTTAAGGGTTTTCTATTATCATATGATCTATGTTTGAGAGGCTCCAGGAGAGATTTGAGGCTCTGTTCAAGAAGATAAAAGGACAGGGGAAAATTAGCGAGGAGAACATAAGGGATTCTCTGAGAGAGGTAAGACTCGCCCTACTCGAGGCAGATGTTAACTATAAGGTAGTTAAGGATTTTTTAGATAAAGTTAAAGAAAAGGCCATAGGAAAAGGCGTTTTAACGAGCATAACCCCTGGTCAGCTCTTCGTAAAAGTAGTATACGATGAACTCAAGGATCTTTTAGGGTCCGCAAATGCGCCTCTCAATCTCTCCGGTTCCCCCGCGTCCATTTTACTTATTGGTCTACAGGGATCTGGGAAAACGACAACAGCTGGGAAATTAGCGGTTTTTCTGAGAAAAAAAGGTAAAAGACCCCTTCTCGTCTCAACAGATGTGAGAAGACCGGCAGCGATGGAACAGCTAAGAAAGATCGCTCTTCAGATAGATATACCCCATTTTACACCTGAGGATCAAGATGACCCTGTACAGATATGTAAGACTTCTAAAGAACATGCCCTAAAGAATTACCGTGATGTCTTAATAGTAGATACTGCCGGAAGGCTTCATATAGACGAGGAACTGTTAAAAGAGTTGATAGAACAGAAAAAGATACTTTCCCCNTCTGAGACTCTTCTCGTTCTTGATGGAATGACTGGTCAGGACGCTGTGAATATCGCTTTGGCCTTCGACGAAAAGGTTGGAGTGACCGGTTTTGTGCTGACAAAACTCGATGGAGATGCGCGAGGCGGCGCAGCTTTATCTATAAAGGCGACTACTGGTAAACCCATAAAGTTCATAGGCACGGGCGAAAAACTCGATGCACTGGAGGAGTTTCATCCAGAAAGGATAGCCTCACGTATATTAGGGATGGGAGACATAGTTTCCCTTGTTGAGAAAGCTCAGGAAGCGATAGAGGAAAGGAAGGCAAAGGAGCTTGAAAAGAAGCTTTTGCGGGATGAATTCACCCTNGAAGATTTCAGGGATCAGATAAAACAGATAAAAAGGCTCGGTTCTTTCGAGTCAATATTCGGTATGCTTCCCGGATTTTCAAAATTTAGGGGGGCAATCGATTTTAGGGAAGCAGAAAGGGAACTCAAAAAGATGGAGGCGATAATAAACTCAATGACGATTAAAGAAAGACTTAACCCTCAGATAATAGACGGGAGTCGCAGACTCAGGATAGCGAAAGGGAGTGGAACCACGGTCCAAGATGTGAATGACCTACTAAGGAAGTATTTTGAATTGAAAAAGCTCATAAAGAAAATATCGAGAGGTAATTTGAGAGGTTTTAGGCCTGCTATATTTTTACGTTAGGAGGTGCGGATTGGCTGTAAGATTTAGGCTTGCGCGTTTTGGGACAAAAAAAAGGCCCTTTTACAGGATCGTTGTGGCGGACTCAAGAGCTCCAAGGGACGGTAGATTTATAGAAAAGGTCGGCACATACGACCCTCTCCAGAGTCCAGAAAAGATTGTTCTTGACAGGGAAAAAATTATAGAATGGTATAGAAAGGGGGCTCGTCCCACTGAAACTGTACAAAATATTTTCAAAAAAGAAGGGATTTTGAGCGAACTAACACAAAAATAAGGATGGAGGTGGAGCCGTGTTAAAGGAGCTGATAGAGTACATCGCAAAGGCTTTAGTTGATCATCCAGACCAGGTGAAGGTTTCGGAGATCGAGGGAGAAAAAACTTCCGTGATCGAGCTCAATGTATCGAAGGAAGANCTTGGAAAGGTGATTGGAAAACAGGGTAGAACGGCAAGGGCGATGAGAACTATCCTGAGCGCAGCCTCTACAAAGGTCAAAAAGAGAGCTGTGCTCGAAATAATTGAATGAGCCTCTATATACCAGTTGGCCAGATCGTATCTGTCCACGGTATTAAGGGGGAAGTAAGATTCAAATACTATAACGAGGTGTACGAACAGTTTTTTAAGTACACCTCTTTATATTATGAATCTGAAGGGCAAAAACTCGGACTGAAGATAAAAAGGGCAAGGCTTAAGGACCGAACTATCATCATTAAGTTTGAAGGCGTAAACGATCGGGACGGAGCTGAGAAACTGAGAGGAAAGGTCCTTTATGTAAAGAGGGAAGATCTTCCTAAACTTGAAGAGGACGAATACTATTTCTTTCAGATCATAGGTCTTGAGGCGAAAAACGAGCACGGAAAAAGTCTGGGAAAGGTAAAAGAGATAATGAGTACGGGGCCACACCAGGTTCTCGTCATTGAGGGAGAAAAGGAGGTACTCGTTCCATTCGTCGAGGACTTTGTCATGTCCATTAGCCTTGAAGAGAAAGTGATGACTTTAAAAGAACCAGAGTATATATAAGCTTATCACCTCCCGAGTTTATCAACCTAATCTTGCAACTTGTTGAGAATGTTGGGCTTTGTTTTTTGTGAAGGCGATTTTTTGTGTAGCAGTTTATATTCTTGGTTCTTCTTTAGCTGTTATACGGGAAGGCTCAGGTACCCTAAAGTGCCCTAAATAGAGCTTTCGTTTTTTTGTCCATTCTGTTCTTTAAATAGTATTCCTTGCCATCTTAAGCTAAACTCTGTCAGTGTTACAGTTCTTAGAGCTTCTTTTATTCTTTCCGATGATACTTCCCCTCCTATAGGAAATAAGCGGACATCCTTAAGGAGCATGAAGGCATTAGAGAGAAGTGAAACTACGGGATATTTGGGGCTGAGTTGATAAACTCGGGGAACTATTCTTAAAGAAGGGATGGTATTTGCTTTCGAACCAAAGTTTGTATTCCCCTGTTTAGGTGCCTCTGGCTTGGAGGTAGATTTTATCGTCAGAAAATGGGGATTGGAGAGGGTAACAGATTTTCCTCTCGATGTGGTAAGGCTATGACCTCTTATACTTCTCGTTCAATAGTCTCCTAAACCTGGGAGCATATATCATATCGAAGGCATCTTCCTTATCCGGGAATAACTTTAAAGCGTGTCTTTTTACTCCCTCAAATATTCTCAATGCCTCATCGAGTGTTATGTCATTAACCTTTATGAAGTTCAAAGCGAAATCGACTATAAACCTCAACCTTCTTATTCTTTTCTCCTCTTCTCTTAGTTCGTCATCCATGAATTGATCCTCTTCTTCCTCTACCCATTTCAAAGAAGATCCAGAGCCCAACGCCGACAGTGATACTCGCGTCAGCAACGTTGAAAGCCGGCCAATGGAAATTTATGAGATGGAAGTCAAGAAAGTCTGTTACGTACCCTTTCTCTATTCTCTCATAAAGGTTCCCAATAGCCCCCCCGATTATGAGCAAAAGGGGGAACTTGTTCTTTGCGGGGAGGGGAACCTTTAGAAGATATAAAACGAGAAATGTGATTACAGCGAGGGGGAGGAGTGTGAAGANNAANGTTGCGTACTTTGAACTCGAAAGTATGCTAAATGCGCCCCCGTAGTTCTTCACATGTACCACTGAAAAAAAAGGTAACAAACTGACACTCCCGTCTTCGGGGATCGAGTTTTCAACGTAGAACTTTGTTAACCTGTCTATGAAAAAGACAAGAGCTACTACAAAGAACAAAGAATATCTGCGCATCTTTTACAAATATTCTCATATCTTCCGTAATTCCCAGTATCCGCTGAGTAATGCCAGCACCTTTCGCATTTTCTTCCCCTTGCTTTTTCAACCTCAATTTCCAAACTATCTCCCCTTCTGATAGTAAGCTCAGAAACGATAAATATGTCCTTTAGCTCCTCTCTCAGGGGCAAAAGGATCTCGTAATCCTGGTCACCGAGATAAAGTTTGACCATCGCATCAAGGGAATGACCTATCAATTTCTCATTCCTCTTTTCCTCAATCTTCTTATTCACCCCATCCCTTATCTCAAGGATCCTTTCCCATATCCTTTCAACTTCCACGTTTTCCCAGCTCCTTTCCTCTTCCGGGAATTCGCTCAAAAAAACACTCTCCTCCTCCACCAAACCCTTTAGGTGAAGCCACATCTCCTCTGCTGTCGCGGAAAGTATGGGTGCTATGATTTTTACAAGGCTCACAAGGATTTTATAAATAGCCGTTTGAGCTGCCCTTCTTCTCGGAGAGTCCTTCTTTTCCACATAAAGTCTGTCCTTCACTATGTCAAGGTATAGGGAGCTTAGGTCAACAACACAGAAATTGAGGATTGCGTGGTAGATAGTATGGAAATTATACTCTTCATATGCGGCCTTGCATTTACGTATCACCTCGTTAAGCCTAAGTAGTATCCATTTATCGATAAGAGTAAGATTTTCGTAATCAACGGTATCCCTTTTCGGGTCGTAGTCGTAAATATTCGCGTGGAGGAAACGGAGAGTGTTCCTTATTCTTCTATAAGTCTCAACGAGTCTTAAGACTATTTCATTGGATATTCTCATATCGTTCCTGAAATCTTCGTAAGTTACCCACAGTCTCAGTATCTCAGCACCGTACTTTCCAATTATCTCTTCCGGAGCGATTATATTCCCTAACGATTTAGACATCTTCCTGCCCGTTCCGTCAACAACAAACCCGTGAGTAAGAACAGACCTATAGGGTGCCCTACCTTCATTTCCGACTGAAGTTAAAAGGGAACTGTGGAACCAACCCCTGTGCTGGTCAGATCCTTCTAAATAGAGATCTGCCGGATATTTCAGTTCCTCTCTCTTTTTTAATACGGCGGCCCAACTTACACCAGAGTCGAACCANACATCTATGATGTCCTCTTCCTTTCTGAAGTCGGTGCTACCACACTTATCACATTTTGAATTTGGTGGGAGAAAATAGCTGGCCTCTTCTTCAAACCACACATCGGCTCCTCTCTTTTTTACTTCCTCAATGACTCTTCTGAAGCTCTCTTCTGACCAGAAAGTCTCGTTGCAGGACTTGCAATAGAAAATAGTTATTGGAATACCCCAGCTTCTCTGTCTTGATATACACCAATCTGGTCTTGCAAGTAACATATTATATATTCTTTCCCTTCCCCATTTTGGCACCCATTTTACATTATCTATCTCTCTTAGGGCCCTTGCTCTTAGTCCATTTTTGTCAAGGGAAATGAACCACTGCTCAGTAGCTCTGAATATTACAGGCTGCTTGCATCTCCAGCAGTGAGGATAGGAATGCTCAGTCTTCTCGCTTGCGAAGAGCATGCCAAGACTTTTCAGCTTTTCTATGATGATTCTATTTGCTTGGAAGACGTTAAGTCCCTTGAACTCAAGTACCTCTTCGGTGAAATTCCCCCTTTCATCTACGGGAGAATAACAGTCAAGCCCATATTCTAATCCCGTCTCGTAATCTTCCTCTCCATGCCCTGGTGCGATGTGTACGACCCCTGTACCAACGTCACTTGCCACATAGTTCGCTAAAACTAAAAGGGATTCCCTTTCAAGAAAGGGATGCTTGAACTTTACGTTTCTCAACTCTTCGTTAGGTATGGGCCCTAAAATCTTATAACTTTGGACCCCTCCCTTCTTCATCACTTCTTCAACAAGATCGGAAAGGAGAATAAATACTTCCAGGTCCGTTTCTACTGCCAGGTACGTAAGGTCTGGGTGAATAGCGATCGCAAGATTGGCTGGTAGAGTCCATGGTGTGGTTGTCCAGATGAGGATGAAAGCTGGTTTCCCTGAAAACCTTCTTAAAAGATCGTTTTCGCCACCCTTTACTGGAAATTTAACGTAAATGGAGTCCGTCTCCTCAAGATCATACTCTATCTCCGCTTCTGCAAGAGCTGTTACGCAGTTTATGCACCAGTAAACTGGTTTTCTCTTCCTATATACCTCTCCCCGCAAAAAGAACTTCATCATCTCCTCTATGATGGAGGCCTGATATTCATAGTCCATCGTTATGTAAGAACCCTCCCAGTCTCCCAAACAGCATAGTCTCTTAAACTCCTCCCTCTGTATCCCTATATATTTCTCAGCATATGCCCTACAGAGCTTTCTCATCTCCAGTTTTGTTACACTTAGGTTCTTTTCTTTCAAATCTTTCTCGATCTGATGCTCTATTGGCAGACCGTGGCAATCCCAGCCAGGAACGAAATCAGCCCGGAATCCGAACATAAATCTCGATTTTACTATAATGTCCTTTAAGATCTTGTTGAGAGCGGTTCCAAGGTGTATATGGCCGTTCGCATATGGAGGGCCATCGTGTAAGATAAAAGTTTCTTTTGCCTTCCTCTTTTCCAGAAGTTTCTGGTAAAGTCCGATCCTTTCCCAGTAGTCGAGGATGTCCTTTTCTTTCTGGGGCAGGTTAGCCTTCATCGGGAATTCGGTTTTCGGAAGGTTTAGAGTGTCCTTGTAGTCCATGGTTTTTTAGGTTAACACAAAGCTAAAATGTCTTCAATGGTATACTTAAGATACCTCAAGAATAGCTCCGTAAGAGGCGGATTTTACAAATCGGGAATAACGGAGCATGTAACCTTCCTTTATCTTGATTTCAGGAGGTCTCCATCTTTTCCTTCTTTCCTCCATTTCCTTCTTGGATACTACAAGGTCGATGACCTTCCTTTCAATGTCTATGAGCACTCTATCTCCATCCTCGACATAAGCAATAGGTCCTCCGCTCTGTGCTTCGGGAGATACGTGACCCACACATAGACCCCTTGTACCTCCGGAAAATCTACCGTCTGTTATCAAGGCACANTCTCTNTCAAGGCCCAGACCTACGAGTATACTTGTGGGAGCAAGCATTTCCCTCATCCCCGGACCACCTTTAGGACCCTCATACCTGATTATTATCGCATCCTTCGGCTTTATCTTCCCTCCTTTTAAAGCACTCACCGCCTCCTCTTCGCTATCGAAGACCTTTGCTCTTCCTTCAAACTTCCACAAACTTTTGTCCACACCGCTTTTCTTTACCACTGCCCCCTCTGGTGCCATNCTTCCTCTGAGTATAGACAGCCCTCCTTTTTCGTCGTATGCCCTATCGAGGGGTCTTATGACCTCCTCATCGAGTACTACAACCTCTCTTAAGATTTCTCCAATGCGCCTTCCTTCCACTGTCAAACAGTGTTCATAAATAAGACCCTTCTCTCCAAGTCTCTTCAAAATCCCGTANACTCCACCCGCGTTATATAGATCCTCCAAGTGGTGGGGCCCTGATGGCCTCATGTTGCATATGTGAGGAGTCTTTTCAGAAATCTCATCAAAAAACGAAAGATCAAGATCTATCCCGCCCTCNTGGGCGATAGCCTTTAGATGCAAGACTGTATTAGTGGAACCGCCGAACGCCATATCGAGTGCAATCGCGTTCTTGAATGCCTCTAACGTCATTATGTCCCTTGGTCTAATATCCTCCTTTACAAGCTCAACTATCCNTAATCCCGCATGCTTCGCCATCCTTATTCTTTCCGAGTACACCGCAGGTACAGTGCCATTCCCNGGAAGTGCGATTCCCAGTGCCTCAGACAAACAGTTCATCGAATTTGCGGTGAACATTCCACTACAGGATCCTGGTCCTGGGCATGCGTGCTCTTCAAGCGCCTGAAGCTCAGACTCTCCCATNAGGCCCCCTGCGACTTTGCCAACGGCTTCAAAGACCGATATCAGGTCAATGGGCTCCTTTTTAAGCCTTCCCTTGAGCATTGGCCCACCNCTTATAACAATAGAGGGGATGTTGAGCCTCATAGCTGCCATCATCATCCCTGGAACTATNTTGTCGCAGTTCGGTATAAGAACAAGGCCATCAAAAGGATAAGCTTTAGCCATAACCTCTATAGAGTCGCATATTAGCTCTCTCGAACATAGGGAATATTTCATCCCCTCATGGCCCATAGCTATTCCATCGCAGATCCCTATGGTCCTGAACTCCATAGGCGTTCCGCCACCCATTCTCACGCCGTCCTTCACGGCCTGACTTAACCTGTCCAGGTGCATGTGACCGGGTATAAGTTCGTTTGCGGAATTCACAATGCCGATTATAGGTCTTTCGATCTCATCTCTTTCATAACCTAACGCATAAAAAAGAGATCTGTGAGGCGCCCTTTCCAAACCCTTTTTCATACTGTCCGATCTCATAATTCCTCCCGGTTTTTTTTGGCAAATTGTAGAATACTCCCAAAAAATCTTCAACAAAAGAGAAGGGGGATATGAAACTTGAAAAAATGACTTGACAATAATTTTTACAGGCTATAACATATGGTCACCATGCCAAAGAAAAAGGAAAGGAAGTACGATTTTAAACTGACGCCGCAGAGATTGGCGATTATGGAATACTTGAAGGATAATAAGGAACATCCTTCGGCTCTCGATGTCTTTAAATCTATATCGAAGAAATTTCCCACAATCTCATTTGCAACAGTCTACAATACCCTGGAGATGTTAAAGAAGAAAGGTCTCGTTCTCGAATTGGCAATAGATCCGGAGAGAAAACGGTTTGACCCCGACACAACTCCTCACCATCACATGATCTGCACGAGATGCGGGAGGATAGTCGATCTACATCTGGGATTTTCTCCCACCATTCCAGAAACTCTTAGAAGAGGTTTTGAAATAGAAAGGATTCACATGGACATATATGGTACCTGTGAATCATGTAAAAAATGAAGCTTAAAATGGAGGAAAGATGGTCTGGACATGTAGCATATGTGGGTACCAATACGATGAGAAGGTGGAAAAGATCCCATTCGAGCAACTGCCAGACGACTGGCGTTGCCCTGTCTGTAATGCTCCTAAAAGTGCATTCGTAAAAGAGGGTTAGAAGAGTTCGCCCTCTTTTTTGCTTTCTTCTCATTTACTACAAAAAGAAATTTGTATACAAATTTTCCTTGCAATGCGCTGAAAAATCTCTTATGTTATTCCAAAGATTTAAGACCGGGGGGCCACATGGAAGGAGAATTCTACGTGGTGGGAAAAAGGGTTCCGAGAACAGACTCCATCTTTAAAGTGACAGGTTCAGCCCAATATACTGCGGACATTAAGCTTCCAAATATGCTCATCGCTAAGGTATTGAGAAGTCCCTATCCACACGCAAGGATACTAAACATCGATACCTCTAAAGCGGAAAGGTTGCCAGGTGTAAAAGCTGTTGTTACCGGAAAGGATGGTTATGGAGTAAAGTGGGGTGTTTTCAAATACACTCAGGATCATATGATGCTCCCAACAGATAAGGTGAGATACGTTGGTGAGGACGTTGCAGCTGTCGCAGCAGTAGATGAGGAGACGGCGCTCGAAGCCCTTAATCTGATAAAAGTAGAATACGAACCCCTTGAGGCTATCTTTGACCCTGAAGAAGCAATGAGGGAGGGAGCTCCTTTGATCCATGAGAACTATCCAAGGAATATAAACATCCACGTGCATATAGAAGTGGGAGATGTGGATAAGGCTTTCAAAGAGGCCTATTACGTCAGGGAAGACAAGTTTAGAGCAAAAGGTGAAGCTTATGCCATGTTGGAGCCATACGCCTGTGTTGCGTATTACAATAACGGATACTTAGATTTGTGGATGCCTAATGCTGGACCACACGTAAGAGCTAAGGCTCTTTCTAATTTACTCAAGATCCCTCTCAACAGGATCAGGGTTAGACACGTTTTCATAGGGGGTGCTTTCGGCGGAAGGTCGGAGGTTGCTCCAGCGGACTTTGCTGTCGCACTTTTGTCAATAAAAACTGAAAAGCCAGTTAAGTTCGTCATGTCAAGAGAGGAGAACGCAACATCGAGCAGGCAGGTACACGACATAATCGCAAGGATAAAGACGGGGGTAAAAAGGGATGGAACTATCATAGCACGAGACTATGAGGTCATATATGATGGAGGTGCGTATAGCAGCACAGGCCCAATCGCAACTTCTGTCCCATTCTATGTTTATGAAGAATGTTACAGAATGCCCAATGTGAGATATCATGGCTATAGGGTTTTCACCAACAAAGGGATAAGGGGCATGTACGGATGTCATGGAAGAGCTTTCCTCGCCGGATGCGAAGCGCAACTCGATCTAATCGCAAGGGAGCTTGATCTCGACCCTATCGAGATAAGACTAAAGAATGGGCTAAGAACAGGAGATGTGACTGCAACAGGATCAAAAATAATAAGCTGTGGCCTAAAGGAGACTATCGAAGAGGCTTTAAAAAGGTCTAACTTTAAGGTCAAGTGGGGAAGGAAAGAAAAAAATAAGGGGATTGGGATCGGATGTGTCGCAATCATGTGTGGCTTCCCTATGGGGTTCAGATCAGGTTCCTCGTGTTACGTGAAGCTGAACGATGATGGACAGGCCACTATAATAACTGCCATAGTCGACAATGGCCAGGGAAACGAATCTATGGCTATTCAGGTTGCTTCAGAGATTCTGGGGATTCCTATGGAAGACATAAATATAGTGAATGCTGACACGGAGGTTACTAATCTTGATCCNGGTGCATATTCTCAGGCAGCTGCCTTTGTGGGAGCAAATGCGGTAAAAAGAGCCTGTGAGGATGCAAAGAGGCAGATAATCGAGATAGCGAAAGAGAAGATAGGGGAAAAAGAGGACGATATTGTTCTAAGGGATAGAATGGTATATTCGAGAAAAAACCCTGAAAATAAGATACCCCTTTCCTGGATCGTTAGGGAAGCCTTTTTGAGAGGTAAACCAATAATTGGGAAGGGAGCTTATTTTCCAAACATCGATCTCAAAAGGGAATGGGTTTCAAGGCCTTATGGACAAATGGCCGGGACATTCAGTTATGGTACATCTATTGCGGAGATAGTAATAGATGGGGAAACGGGAAAGATAAGAGTTCCCCACTTCATCGCAGCCCATGACTGTGGAAGGCCAATAAACCCAATGGCCGTTGAAGGCCAGCTTGAAGGTTCGGTTATGCAGGCAGGGATAGCCGCGATAATGGAGGGTAATATGTGGCATAAGGGTTTTCTCTTAAATCCAGATCTTCTGGAATATAAAGTTCCAACTGCTAAGGATATGCCTGAGATAGAAAGCGTAATCATAACCACAAATGATCCTGAAGGCCCCTTTGGAGCAAAGGAAGGAGGCTTGACAATAAGGATGAATGCTTATAGTGCAATAGCGAGTGCCTTTTACAATGCCACAGGTAAGCTATTCAATGAACTCCCTCTTACCCCTGATAAGGTTCTGGAGCTCATAGAGGAGGTGNAGGGATGATTCTTCCCAGATTCGATTACAGGAAAGCGAGAAGTATAGAGGAGGCAATAGAGCTTTTCGATAAGTCGAAAGGGCCTGCCTCATACCTTGCGGGAGGTACGGATCTCATCCCTCGAATCAAGCTAAGACTTAATACTCCCTCCCTGCTTATAGACTTGAAGGGAATAAACGAAATGTCAGGAATAAGAAAGAAGGATGGTCTTTTATCAATAGGAGCGAATACTCCGATCTTTGAACTTAGGGAAAACCACATGATAAAGGAAAATTATCCCGCACTTGCAGAAGCTGCTCTTTTCACATCATGCGAGACTTTGCAAATGCGGGGGACAGTTGGAGGAAACATTCTTCAGGAAACAAGGTGTTTATTCTACAACAAATCTTTGGAATGGAGAAAGGCGAAAGGTTTTTGCTATAAGATGGGCGGGGATCGTTGTAACACAACTTATGGGAAAGATGTCTGCTATGCGAATTACTTGAGCGATCTTTCCCCTGCCCTTTTCTCTCTTAAGGCAAGGCTTGTAATTGTAGGAAGAAATGGGGAAAGAAGATGTGAGATAAAAGACATATTCACGGGAAAGCCCGAAACCCCTTTTACCTTAGGGGAAGGGGAAATTTTGAAAGAGATAGAAATTCCAGATGTAAAAACGAAGGGTACTTTTGAAAAGATAAGGATAAGAGGATCGATAGACTATCCTCTCATAAATGGAGCCATATCAATGGATTCGGAGGCTCCTCTTTTGGTGATAGGGGCAGTGGGCGCAAAACCTTTCACATATAGGGTTGAGAGCTTTGATGATAACTACATAAGTTCGCTCCTCGAGAAGATTTATGGAGACTTGAAACCTGTGGCGAATACAGTCGTTTCACCCCTCTACAGGAAAAAGATGGGTAAGGTTATAGGAAGAAGACTGATTGAGAAGATAAAGAAGGGAGTCTAAAATGAGAACGAGGAAGGTCTCTTTTAACCTTAACAGCGAGAAAGTCACAGTATATGTGAAGCCTTATGAAACACTTCTCGAGACTCTGAGGGAAAGGCTCTCGCTTACAGGTGCAAAGGAAGCTTGTAGCCTTGGCTCCTGTGGCGCATGCACAGTCATAGTAAACAAGAAACCGGTCAGATCTTGTCTTGTTCTTACACTTGAAGTGGACGGTTCTGAGATAGAAACCATTGAAGGATTGAAAAAAGATGGGAACTTACATCCTTTACAAAAGGCGTTCATAGATAAGGGGGCAGTACAGTGTGGATTCTGCACCCCAGGCATGATAATGACAGCTAAAGCCTTACTCGATAGGAATCCTCGCCCTTCAAGAGAAGAGATAATCGAGACCATCTCCTCAAATCTTTGCAGGTGTACAGGATATAAAAAGATAATAGAGGCAGTTGAGGAGGCTTCCAAGAAAGAATAGGATTGACACAGGGTTTCCTATCTACTAATATTTTTCCATGAAAGATTTTCTCAAGGATCTAATTGTCGATCTCTACGACAATTTCAGGGATATATTCCTAAGCATACTCGTTATGGTCATAGTGATGATCGGGGGGGTCATTATAAGCTGGCTTGTAAAAAAACTCGTCGAGCGAGTTCTAATATTTTTGAGATTCGACAAATGGGCAGAGGACTCTGGGGTGGCAAACTTTCTCAAAAAGGGAGGGATCAAGTCGAGCCCTTCGCTAATTTTGAGTAAGATAGTCTATTGGATATTCATCATCTCCTTTTTTTCTTTTGGCCTCAATTTCATTGGTATAACCCAGTTCTCTGAATACGCCTCCCGTATATCGAGCGCTCTTCCTGTGATTGTCGCAAGTGTAGTGATCATAATTATAGGGATCATATTCAGTAATTTTATCGGAAGATTCATACTTATAACATGCGAAAACGCCAACATAAGATACGGCGAAATAATCTCAAAGGCAGTCCGGATGTTCTTAATAATCATAACATTCGGTATAGTATTCGAGTACATCGGGATCGGAAATACGATAATAACTGTTAGCTTTCTGATCGTATTTGGAGGAATTATAATGGCTTTATCCCTCGCATTAGGAATAGGTTTGAGTAATGTTGTGGGCGAGTTTATAAAGGAGCACCTCAAAAGGAGGGAGGAGGAAAAGAAATAACTATAACAGGTACTTTTTGAACCAGGAGATGGCCATCTCCACGGCTATGGTCCTTTTTTCTTCCTCAGAGAATGTGTGGTCAGCGCCACTTATGATCACAATTCTCTTTGGCTCCCTGAGCCTCTCGTAGATGGCCTTCCCATGAAAAACCGGTACTACTTCATCCTTTTCTCCATGAATGACAAGACAGTGTGAGACAGAACCTGCCGCTTCAAGTATGTCGTATGATGTAAAATCTGAGTATAGGGAATCTTTGAAATAGCTCGAAATCTCATTAGAAGGCCCGGGAAGAGCATAGGGTGTCGCAAGAATGACAAGGGCCTTCACCCTTTTATCTTTCGCCGCCATGGCTATGGCAGTACTTCCTCCAAAGCTACTACCGAGAATCCCCACTTTTTCCTTGTCAACTGACGCCTTAGAAAGGATGAACTCAAAAACCTTTTTTAGGTTATCAAGTCTCTTTGTCAGGGTCGTTTCTTCAAGCCTTCCACCCGATTCACCGCATCCCATGTAATCGAACCTTACAGCTATTATCCCCTCATCTGTCAATCTATGGGCTATTTGGATGTACTTAGGGCTATCCTTCGAGCTAAGAAGACCGTGGGAGAGAATTACGCAGGGGTGTACTTTTTTGACCTCTTTCGGGTAAGCCACTATCCCTCTTATGAGACTGAAATCAGACTCTATCTCGAATCTCTCGATCATAAGCTCCGTCAAGGATAGACTTCAGATGATGCTCCAGATCTATCAGGCTTATAACGTCCTCCCTGTTATACTCAAGGAGCAAATGTAGGGCAGATCTATCTCCGAACCTTACGTAGCGTTCCCAGAGAAAAGGTGCATCCTTTCCTGACAATTTAAACGTTTTTCTTCTTATCCCGAAAATCCTCTCTAAGTCTTTTAGACCACCTTTTATCCCCATCTTTCTCTTTATTTTACAAAGGTCAACATTTGTGTGTGAAGTCTTAAGATCAATATGGAGCTGTCTTTTTATAATCGGGAGATCAAAGCGATCTCCATTGAAAGGTCACAATCACTTCCCCCTTACAGACTATCCTTTCCAAGTTCTGAGAAATAACATCTTCTCCATAAAGCTGAAAAAATTCCGTCTTACTCCGGGCTATGCCTATCACACATACCCTTCCTGAGAAATCCGTCTCTACGTCCAGATAAAGCCTATTTTTCCCTTCTTCGATTAAGAGTGTGTCTTTCCCCATTTTCTCAGGTTCTCAACGTTATAATGCCAATCATGCCAGTGAAAAGAAAGAGGAGGTTCGTTAGCCAGGCCGCAAAAAAGGGAGGGAAGATTTCAGAATATCCGAAGGAAAGAGAAAGGGAATGCAAAAACCAGTAAGAGGCCCCTACGACGATCCCCACGAAAATGCCCTTTGAGACATGTTTCGTCTTTGAGTATCTGAGCCCTATTGAGCAGGCAACAGTGACCATTATAACGTTCACAAAAGGAAAAGAGATCTTGTTATAAAGATCTACCATGTATCTCTTAACATTTAACCCCCTCTCTTTAAGCCTTTTTATATAATTCGATAATTCTGCGAAACTCATTTCTTCAGGATTTCTCTGTATACTTTTGAATGCCTGAGGCGGTTCAGATATAAAACCTGAAAGGGAAGGATAGAATTTCCTATATGGATTGCCCTCTCTATCGAATGTTCTCTCCACAACATTTCTGAACACCCAGGAGTTTTCCACATACACCCCGTCCTCCGCGTCTAACCTTCTTTTTATCGTATAGTCTGGAGAGAGTTCTATCAGAGTTACTCCCCTCATGAGATCGTTTTTGGTATCGAATAGATCGATTTTACTTATCACGTTTCCTTTTTTCACCCATATCCTGTCATTTTTCAATGAAATGTAAGGCTCTTCCTTCTTTATCTTCACCCTTAGAATGTACTCTGAAATCTTAAGAGTGTCAGGGGAGATCCATTCGGAAACAAAAAAAGTTGTTATAGTCAGTAAAAGGGAGAGACAAAGTAACGACCTCATGAGAAAAAGTGTGCTTATTCCAGAACTCCTTATAACTATAACCTCATTGTTCCTTATCATTATGATAAAAGTGATGAGCATGGAGATCAAAAAGGATAGAGGAAGTATAAGGTTTGCCGTAAAAGGAACCCTGAAAACAAGATAGGCGAGGGAAAGTGTAAAATTTTGAAAAGAGGAAGCAAAGACGTCTATGTGTTCAAAAAACTCTATGATTGTAAAGATTGCAACCCCTGTTAACTCGCACAGGGCCAGGATCTTAAGCGTAGTGTTTATTAAATATCTATCCAGCCTTCTCAAACCCAAATCTCCTAAAGATCTTAATTTTCTGAACTGGAATAACGTGTTGCTCTTCATTTAAATCCTTAGCAAGATAAATCCCTAAGAGCCCAGCTGATAAATTTGGGAGGAATGCTACAAATAGGGGAGGCAAGTTAAGGGTCTTTCCTAAGTAATCCGTAAAAGCCATGAATAGATAGTAGGCGAGGAAAAGAAAAAGACTAAAAGTAATTCCAGTGAACTTTCCCTCTTTCCTCCTTCCTATGCCGAGAGGTACTGCTAAGAGTATGAATGAAATCGAGGCAAGGGGCAAAGAGAGTTTCTTGTACATCTCAAGCAGCATATCGTACCTCTTAGAATAATCCTTTTCTTTCCTTATTATCTCCTTCAGCTCCCCCATTCCCATTTCGTAAGGTCTTTTCCTCGCTACTCGAGCTTTTGGAAGAAAGCTACTAATGTCTAACGTAAAGTTGTAATCTCCGAAAGATAAATTCCTGTAAGTGTCCTTTTCTTTCTCGTACCTGTGCAAGGCACCATCTTTCAAAACAAAAGTCAATCTCATTGTAGGTGCGTCAAAATTGATGAACCCCTTTTTTGCAGTAACTATCTGGGTTACGTTTGGCTCCCTCTCATCTGAAACGAGTATGCCGGAAAGATACCTTTTTTTATTATCTACTTTTTCTATGTAAATAACGATGCCAGGTATGGAATCGTTAAAGACTCCCTCTCTGTCTTCTATCGTTATCCCCTTTTTCACGATATTTATTAGTGTGTCCCTAAAAAGATCTCCGCTTTTTGGCAAAAAAACGAAGGTGTTTAAGAGACCAAATAGACCGATCAGTAACCCGAAGAAAGAGATAGGGATAAAGATTCTTTTCAAATTTACGCCAGAGGTCTTAAGGGTCAGGATTTCATTTTCTGATGATAGCCTCCCGAGCACCACGATCACGGAGAGAAGGAAGGCCATTGGAAGGGTGAAGGTAAGGGAAGGCGGTGAGGAATAAAGGAAGAGGAAAAAAATGTCCTTCAGCTCCACCCCCCTGTTTATTATCAATTCAGTTAGTTTTCTTATCCTTCCGAGGACGAGTATGAATGTTATTACGAATAAAGAGACCGTGAATAGTAAGGTTAACTCCTTGAGGATGTAGATGTAAAAAACCTTAAGAAAAGAGGGCTTTTTTTTCACACATGTAGTCTATCACCGGGAAAGGAGGGAGTCAACCTTATCAAAGGGGCCGGGATAAACCCGGCCTAAATTTTAGTAGTTTTCACACAATAACTCGTAATAGGATTTGGGGTGGTCACAGGCGGGACATTTCTCAGGTGGTTCTTTCCCTTCGTAAACGTACCCGCANTTCCTGCATCTCCATTTAACAGGATTTTCTCTTTTAAAAACAGTTCCTTCTTCTATGTTTCTTATAAGTGNCCTGTACCTTCTCTCGTGCTCCATCTCCGCCTTTGCTATCTCTCTGAAGACTTTGGCTATCTCGGGAAAGCCTTCCTCTTCCGCCACCTTTGCAGCTTCAGGGTATAGCTTGGTCCACTCCATATTTTCTCCATCTGCCGCTGCCTTCAAGTTGTCGAGTGTATTAGAGATCTTCCCTGCAGGATAGCTCGCCGATATCTCCACCTCTCCTCCTTCTAAGAATTTGAAGAGCCTCTTTGCGTGTTCTTTTTCATTATCTGCTGTATCCTGGAAAATCCACGCAATCTGCTCATATCCCTCTTTTTTCGCCTCTGATGCAAAAAAGGTATAACGATTCCTCGCCTGCGATTCTCCCGCAAAAAGCGCAAGAAGATTCTTTTCAGTCTTCGTTCCCTTTACACTCTTCATAGGCATCCCTCCTTTTTATTTAGATTTCCATAAACCATGAAGATTACAGTATTCCCTTGCAGTCACATCTTCCTTATCTTCTTTAAAATAGGCCTTAGGTTCATCCTTCGGCTTTAGGAACTGTCTTAAAACCCTTCCGTCGGTTAAGATTTCGATCCATTCAATATAGTGTGTCTCCTCCATGGGATGGGGTGCTGAGCCAACTTTCACCTCGAATCTCTCCCCATCTTTAGTGACTACAGGAACGTGCTTTTCGTAGGATGCATCTACCGTATTTTCCTTGAGAAGAACCATAGGCTGACCACAACAAACAAGCTGCCCCTTTCCAGAATGGAGAACCTCTACAATGTTCCCACAAATGTTGCATTTGTAAATCTCGTATCTGTTCGTCATCTTTCCCTCCTAATTTAAAATTTTTACAAATTAAAAATATAACAAACTTCCCGCTCTGTCAAGCACTTCTTTTTCATATTCCCTTTTTCTTGACTTGAAGTCCTTTTTGATTTATATATTGGCAAATTTCGTGAGGAGGCAGACCATGAAGAAGGAAAGGGTAATCGGGATTATTGTAATTTTGGCCTTTCTCAGCCTATCTTTAGTTGCCCTTTGCTTTGCGCAGAAGAAGGCTCCAGAGACAATCACCCTAAAAATGGAGGGTGCTAAACTGGCCCCTGTTGTCTTTTCTCATATAACCCACGTGGAAAAGGCAAAAATTGAATGCGTAAAATGCCATCACAAGGAGAAAGATCCTGCTCAGCCCGAACCCTGTACCAAATGCCATCCTCCAAAGGAGGCAAAAGAGGGCGCAGTAGCGTTAAAGGATGCCTTCCACAAACAGTGCATAGATTGTCATAAGGATGTGGTGGCCAAGGGTAACAAGGCTCCGACTAAGTGTACGGAATGTCACAAGAAGTAAAGAATGAAAAAGGGTTATTCGATTTCTTAAGCTCTGTAAAATTTGCTCTCTTTCTTCTCACATTAATTGCGATAAGTTCGGTCTTCGGGACCCTCGTTAAACAGAAGGGTTCACCCGAAGAATACCTTGAACTTTACTCAGAGAAAACTTACAGACTCATAAGCTTTTTTGGCCTTGACGATGTTTTTCACACAAAATGGTTTCTCATACTCCTCCTCTTATTTACTCTTAATCTCCTACTATGCGGATTAAAAAGACTAAAAAGGGATATCTCCGCGGCTCCAAAAGAGGTCCTAATTCCTCCCNGNGATGTGATGAAGAGAATGGGGAACGCAGTATATGTTCCTAAAAAAGATATACGTTCTATTCTCGAAGATTTAAAGTTTGAGACTAAGGTTATCTTTCACTCCCCAGACTCAGCCTACCTTGAGAAAGGCAGGATTTCAAAATACGGAGTTCACTTCGTCCACGGTAGTATACTCGTTATTCTTTTTGGTAGCCTTCTGGGCTTGTTGTTTGGTTTTCAAGGGTTTATGGAGCTTAAGAAGGGGGATGTGAGAAGTTACATAACGATAAGGGATGAAAACCCCTTTAAGAAGGATCTCCCCTTTGCTGTAAGATGCAGAGATTTTAAGATAGAATTTTATCCGGATGGAACTCCAAGGGATTATGCGAGCCATGTTGAGATACTTAAAAATGGCCAAGTGATCTTGGAAAGGAAAATAAGGGTAAACGATCCCCTTAAATACGGGGGGCTCTATTTTTACCAGGCAAGCTATGGCAAGGAGGGAAGATTCTATTTTGAGATCGATGGAAAAGAGAGAATATTGGGAGAAAGGGAAGTACTGAGAGAAGGTGATTTGGCTATGAGGGTGCTTAGGTATGAAAGTTCGATCCACAACTTTGGACCTGGCGTTTTAGTGGTCTACTTGAACGGTCAGAACCCCGAGACCACATGGTTCCTGAAAGATGTGGAGAAGATGGCTGAAAAAAAATTGGCAGGAAAGATAGTGAGGTTGAAAGATATAAAGGAGGAACTTTATACTGTTCTTGAGGTCAGGAAAGACCCTGGAGTTCATGTGGTGCTTTTAGGTTTTTCCTTACTCCTTTTCGGTCTCTTTCTTAATTTTTTTACGTCCTATAAAACCCTCCGTCTAAAGAAGGACGAAGGGGGTACTTGGATTATAGTATCGTGTAGTCGCGGAAAGGAAGAATCTGAAAGAGAAGCGGAAAAGATAAGGAGAAAGTTCAATGTGGAATGAAACCCTTTTTCTTACGACCACCCTTGCTTACTTCCTCTTAATCCTTTTGTCCATATTCGTGGGCCCCATAAGAAAAAAATACATGGGCGAGTCCACACTCGTAGTCTTCATGTTGCACACGCTCGCCCTTGTGATTAGATGGGTTGAGTCATATTCATTGGGATATGGGCACGCCCCACTTTCTAATTACTACGAGTCGCTCGTCTCATTTTCCTGGTGTATAACATTCATCACGTTGGTTTTAAGAAAAAAGCTCAAAAGCCCTTATTTCTTCATTTCGAGCATTTCGGGGAGCTTCCTCGTTATGGCCTATGCGAATCTTTCACCCTCTGTTGAAAAGAGCATCCTCCCCCTTATCCCCGCACTTCAGAGTAACTGGCTTCACATCCACGTTTTAACATGTTTTCTCGCNTACGCTTCCTTTTTTCTATCCTTTCTCTGTGGAGTATTNTTCTTTCTCAACTCAAGGAATCCTTTTCTCGAAACCAAACTCCTGGAAGAGATAAACAANAAAAGCGTCTCTATAGGGTTCGTTTTTCTGACCGCAGGAATCCTCTCCGGTGCNGTCTGGGCACACTANGCGTGGGGTTCCTATTGGAGCTGGGATCCAAAGGAGACNTGGTCACTTATAACATGGATCATTTACGCCCTTTTTCTTCATGGAAAACTAATTAGGGGTTGGGCTGGAAAAANGGCAGCCATTTTATCGATAATAGGTTTTCTAAGCGTTCTTTTCACATATTTTGGGGTCAATTTTCTCCTCTCAGGTCTTCACAGTTACGCTACATGAGGAAGAAAAAGCCAAAAAGCCTTGTCTTATTTGGAAATGGTATAAACTGTGAAAGGGAGACTTACTTCGCCCATAGAATTTCCGGTTTTCTGCCAGATCTTGTCCATATCAATGAACTTCTCGAAAAACCGGAGATCATACACAATTACAGCTTTATCACCCTGCCGGGCGGATTTCTCGATGGGGATGATCTGGGAGCTGCAAAAGCACAGGCTGTGAAATGGAAGTACCAGCGTTTAAAGAATAGGGATGGTTATTTCATAGACGAGCTTTTGAAGTTCATATTTGAGGGCAAGCTCATACTTGGGATTTGCAATGGCTTTCAACTCCTTGTAAAGACTGGGCTTCTGCCTGGCATACAAGACAAATATGGTGAACAGTTGACCAGCCTGACCTTCAATGACTCAGGCAGATTCGAGGATAGGTGGGTTTATCTTAAAGTTAACAGAGATTGCCCTTGCGTCTTCTTACAGGACATAGACCTCCTATATCTCCCTGTTAGGCATGGGGAAGGTAAGTTTATCACTCTAAACGAGGAGGTCTTAGATGAATTGAAAAGGGGAAACCACATAGCTCTTCAATACTCACTAAGAGACGGGAGCATCGCCAGTGAGTACCCTCATAATCCGAATGGTTCGCAGGAGGCAATAGCAGGCATATGCGACAAAACGGGAAGGATATTCGGACTTATGCCTCACCCAGAGGCCTATGTGGATAAACTCCAACATCCAAGGTGGATGAGGGGTGAAGCTGAGAAAGAGCCCGATGGTTTAAAGATATTTAAAAATGCGTACAGATATTGTATAGAAAAATTGTGAAGGAGGTTAAAGTGAATAAAGCAGATCTTATATCGAGGCTTGCGGAAAGGAAGGGCCTAAATTACAAGATAGCGAAAATAATCGTTGATACGGTGATTGATAGCCTAAAACGGGCTATCATAAATGGCGAAAGGGTGGAAATAAGGGGGTTCGGGAGCTTTTCGCCGAGACATTACAGAGCTTATACTGGAAGGAACCCAAAGACAGGGGAAAAAGTCTACGTTAAACCTAAGAGGTTACCGTATTTCAAGGTTGGAAAAGAATTGAAAGAAATGCTGATGGCTGAAAAAAAAGGGTAAAATCTCCAATAAGGAGACAACTTTTTTCTGACCTCATCAACTACCTTTAGCTGAGTTTATCAACTTAGCTGCACTATCCCCCGCTTAGACCGGACACCCTCCTAACTAAAATAAGTCGGCTCACCAGCAGAAAAAGGCCATGGTTGAGGAAGCTTAAAGAGTCAGGTAATAGCATCTCTTCTGCGGCAAGAAAGTATGAGGTTCATCTTAAGGCGTCTTATCCATGAAGGTGCCCTTCAAGCTACCCGTAGTGAAGAGCCCCTTGTACCTTTGTCTTAAGGTAAAAAATCTTCGAAAGCAAGTTCGTAAGTTAAGCGTTTATTGGGTAAGAAGACCATGGAGGTAGAGGTATTGCGGGGGCTTACCCCATGAAGAAGATAACCGATACATTGCAGATATCCAGATCAAATCAATACGCAAGAGGTATAGAAAAAAAAGAGAGATATAAACCACATCCCGATGATAGAAAATATCTTCCCCTTATTCAACAGATTATCGATGAGAGGCCTACGTATGGGTATAGACGTGTGACTCTTTTGGTAAACCGGTTTCTAAGGGAGAAGGGAGAGAGTTCTGTACTCAACCCCTCAGGGAGCGGACACAGGCAATTTGTAGAGGTTAAACTTTTTGCATAAAGGAGGATTGGATAAATGAAACAAAGGAAATGGTCAAAAGAAGAAAAAAAATGGCAATAGTTTTTAAAAGGACTAAAAGGGAGTTAAGTCTGTAGCTTAAATTTGCAGAGAGCACAAAATTAGCCAGG